>ERZ1106973.269-NODE-269-length-69269-cov-7.892811_pt1 | contig 69269 bp, 59 predicted proteins | sample MGYA00403686_ERZ1106973 | MGnify/ENA primary metagenome ERZ1106973 (study PRJEB35170, sample SAMEA104062408) | human gut metagenome | biome: human gut; feature: human-associated habitat; material: faeces | place: Denmark | collected 2012-11-06 ...
TCAAGTAAAAAAGGATAATTTTATGAATTTAGGCATAATTTGCGAGTTCAATCCCTTCCACAAAGGGCACAGGCACCTAATAGACAGCGTAAAAAATGACGGCGACGGAATAATATGCTGTATGAGCGGCAACTTTGTTCAGCGAGGCGAGCCTGCCGTGTACGAAAAATTCAGCCGTGCAAAAACCGCAGTAGAAAACGGCGCCGATTTAGTAATAGAGCTGCCCACCTTGTGCTCTACCCAATCGGCTCAGGGATTTGCAAAAGCCGGTGTAACGCTTTTGGAAAGCACGGGAATATGCGATATGCTCTGCTTCGGAGCAGAAAGCGCAGACACAAGTGCACTGAAAAGCGTGGCACAGGAAATCAAGCAAAGGGACAGTGAAATCAAAGAAGAACTGAAAAAAGGGATATCATACCCTGCTGCAAGGAAAAATGTTTTGGGCTCACATTTGTTGGACAGCCCAAACAATATTTTGGCTATAGAATACCTGACCTACGCAACCGTCCCCTGCCGTGCTGTAGAAAGAATAGGAAAAGGACATGACAGCGATGACGAAATTTTCAGTGCCTCCCAAATACGAAAGGGACTATCAATCGAGGAAATACATTCTCTGAAAAATTGTGAAAAAGCAATTTTATATAAGCTGAGGAGCATGAGTGCCGACGAATTTGCCAACATTGAGGATGTAAGCGAGGGGCTGGAAAATCGTATTCTCCGTGCTGTACAGACCGGCACAAACACAGAAGAAATTTATGACCTGATAAAAACCAAACGATATACTCACTCACGAATTAGGCGCATAATTTTGCGTTCGTTCTTAGGTATAACAAAAGATATGCCTAAAGAACCTAAATATATAAGAGTTTTGGCATTCAACAAAAAGGGGCAAGAAATGCTGGCAGAGATGAAAAAGAAAGCAACTCTGCCGATAATCACAAAATACTCGGACTGCAACGAGGACACAAAACCGCTGTTTGAGACTGAGTGCAAGTTCACCGACATATACAATCTAACCTCGGTGACACCCCTGCCCTGCGGCGAGGAACAACGAAAAAAAGTAATAATGCTATAAGAAAAGACGATACACTTAGGTGTATCGTCTTAGTTTTTATATATTCTCTTGTAATTCCTGTGACTGATTAGATGCTACTGAGGCTGTAAGCTGCTGTGGCTCCTTAGATTTAGGGAGCATCATACGAGCTTTGAACAAATCGCCGTCTATAGTTATATTCAGACAACCGCCCATAGCCTTGCATAAGCTGTCGGCAATAGATAATCCTAAACCGTTTCCCTCTTGCGAACGAGACTTGTCGCCACGCACAAAACGCTTTGTCAACTCATCGGGAGTAATATTCAGCGGCCGTGATGAAATATTCTTAATCTCAAACACAGCGGCGTCATGGAGATAATACACATCCGCATATACACGAGAACCTTTTACGGAATACTTGAGGGCATTGGACAAAAGATTATCAACCACTCTAAAGGTCTTTGTTCCGTCGGCAAAGGCAGACACATTAGTCTGGTCGCCCCTAAAAATCAAATCAAGTTCATTGTCGGAAAACTGCTGACTCTCCTCTACCACAGCCTCGGCAACAAGCTCGGACAGACTGAGATTAACAGGATTCAGATTTATTACGCCGGCATTGATTTTTGATGCCTCTATAAGATCATCAACGAGTCGCTTTAGGGCAACCGCCTTTTCTTTAATTACACCCACATATTCCTTTGTATTTTCAGGCAAATCGCAATCCGACAGCAAATCGGAATAGGTGATAATAGATGTAATAGGCGTTTTAATATCGTGCGAAACATTGGTAATAAGCTCGGTACGCATACGCTCATCACGAACTGCCTTGTCTACAGCCGCATCCAATTCTTTTTTGGAATAATGGAGAGATTCCAGGAGTACAGAAAGACTCTTAGGCAGCTTTTTTCTGTTAATTTGCGGCAAAGTATTGTTCCGTGATGCTTTGATAATCTTGTCCAAATCCACAACATATCGTGTGACAAACACGGCACAAACGATATTGAATATAACCAACAAAACTACTGAAGCCAAATTCAGTGCATTGCCTATATCTGTGTAGCTTAACAAGAAAACAAAACTCAGCACAAGCAGCACCGCATTGACCAAGAAATAGCACACAATCGCCGCAATCAAGCCTGCCTTAAAGTTTTCGATTTTATAAGAAAATTTATTTTTGATTGAGTCAATAATCTTTTTACTGAGCAAGAATATATAGTAGCACAGAGTACCCTTATAAAACTTTTTATCACTCTTGCAAAGGCGTACTGTAGAAGTAAAAAATTCCAGTGCTACGGCATAAAGGCACGAAAAAGCTGCAGCAAGCAAATACGACTTTTGGGTATAATAGTCAATACTGCCCAATATTGTCCTGCTCGAAAACCATTCTGCAAAATAGAATATACCAAATCCGATTATTCCGGCAGAAAGTGCAAGGTGAATACCGAATGGGATATAGTCTATGAAAGCAAGCTTTACTTTTTTGTTTTCCAGCCGTTTTCCTGCCATTACAGTCGCAAGAACAAACAACACAACAGAAATCAAACTGCCTGCCACTGCGCCTATAAATTCATTCTTTATGTTCTTTGAAAACAGTATATTATAGTTTTTGAGGAGCTCGGCATATTTTCCGCTGCTTGTGTCCACATAAAAATATGCATCTATTCCGTCATCAAAAGCTATTGAGTCACCAAGCATGAAGCCACGCATATTCTTTGACATTCGTATTTTGCCGTCCTCATATGTAATGGCGTAGTCTCGGTTGAGTACGCTCTTATATGTAACATTTTCGGGCAAATTGGATATGGTGGTTTTGCCGTAAACTATATAATAGTACATACCGTCTATGCTGTCGAGAGACTGTGCATAGTCCTCATACACATCGCCGTAATGAGGAATAGCCGGCAACAGCGAAAAATCATCAAAGAGGTTGTTCAGCTTAGCTCTGACATCTTCTACACTGTCATAGGGATAGAACTCATAATTACTGTAATAGACATAGTTAGAGGTTAGCCAATATGCATTGTCACCGCAATCAAAACGATAGTCGATAAAGAACGAGGAAACAGTCGTGTCGGAGCTGTCATCATTTTCGGATTCATCAAAATTTTGCTTATAGTGCTTAAAGCTTTTTAATTCTTTTTCGATAAAGTCAGCTTTTTTTGTGACAATCTGTTTTCGGTCGGAATCGGGAGTAAGATTGATCGCATAGTTCATAACAGTATTCACATCACTAACATATGAATCATGAAAAGCGTGACTCGAAATAAAGTCCGGCATCTGATTGTTGTACAACAATTTGTCTGACTCAAAAAAGTTTGCGGCAAAATAGCAGTCGATAATCATTTTGCCGGAGCCGAAAAACAAACCGATACACAGCAAACAGCATATGAACTTTGTGATAAAACTAATACTTCTGGATTTTGTATCCAAGACCGTACACCACCTTCAAATACTTAGGTTCTTTGGGATTTATTTCTATCTTTTCACGGATATTGCGTATATGAACGGTAACGGTTTTTTCGATACCGAATGAAATCTCGTTCCACACCTTTTCGTAAATTTGGGAGGAGGTGAAAACAGTATTCATATTTTTCATCAAAAGCTCAAGTATCTTATACTCACGGGCGGTGAGCTTAACCTCCTCACCGTCAACATAAACAGCCTTCTCCTGAGTGTCCATAACAAGACCGCCGGTAACGATTTTGTGGCTCTCTTTGCCTATTGAACCGAGGGAAGCGTAGCGTCTGATTTGGCTCTTTACTCTGGCAATAAGCTCAAGAGGATTAAATGGCTTTGTAATATAATCATCTGCACCGAAGGACAGACCGGTTATCTTGTCACCGTCCTCACTTTTGGCAGAAAGAAGTATAATGGGAAAATTATAATTTTCTCTGATTTTGAGCGTTGTTTGGAGTCCGTCCACATGGGGCATCATTATATCAAGAACAAGGCAGTGAATCTCATTGTTCTTGATTATCTCAAGGACCTCGCTGCCGTCTGTGGCAGTAAGAACATTGTATCCCTCCTGCTCCAAATAAATTTTTATAGAATTGAGGATAGCCTCGTCATCATCACAAACCAAAACCGTGTACATAAACAAATCTCCTTATCGCTAATATTAAACCATAATAATTCAAAGTATTTTCAAAGAAATAATTAAGAATTTCAAATTTTTTTTACAAACTCAAAAAATTCCTGTCGAGTCATCATATTATTCAAGCAGGAAACAAGTGCAGATGATGACAAAAACGACGGCAAATCCAACTTCTTTTGCAACAGCAGTCTGTTCTGCTTTGCATTAGGCGTGCCGTTAAAGCCCAAAGAATAAAGGTCATATATCGTAATAGGGTCACTGACGAAAACTCTGCTGTGCTCCACATTCGCTCTCTCAAGGGCGGCGATAATCGTCTCGGCGGTCATACCCTCTACACCAAGCTTGCCCTCTTTTGACGGGGCGGACTTGCGCTTTTCTTTTCCGTACACATCGGGGATATATACATTAGTTATCCTGTCCTTTGGTATTCCGGAGGATATGTAGTGCCTAATCATAAAGCCTGCGTGGTCGGAATCGGTAAGCAATATGATGCCTCTCTCCGCTGCAAGTTTTTTTATAAAAGAGAGGCGTTCCTTATCCTTGAATATACCAAAGCCGTTTGTCTCCACAACAAAAGCATCTAAAAACTCGGACAGTTTAATCTTATCATATTTTCCCTCGACGACAACAGCTTGAGTGAGTTTTATCTTTTCCATCACATTTCCCTCAGGCACAGCAGCTTTGCAACAGCTTCCTCAAGCACGAGGCGTTTGTCTATAGCGGTAGACTTCAGCTTTTCATCCGACTGAGCCAAAATATCTATAGCGTCACGAAGATTGGAAAAGGATATATTCCTGCTGTCTCTGACTGCATTGTTAATAACAAAATCTCTGTTACGATAATTAAAATATTCCTTTAGGTCAGAGGGCGGAACATTGGCGGAATTGACACACTTTGCTCTGTACATATCTATATAGCAGGAGGAAATAACGGACGAAATCTCAATCGGGTCTTCCTTTTGTTCAAACAAAGTGTTGAGCACCTTATAGGCATTGTCGCTGTCTCCCTTAGTGATAAACTTAGACAAATCGTAAACTCGTGCACTGAGACACTTTACGGCAACGGAGTCAATATCTTTTTTGGTTATTTCACTCTCCGGAACATAGAAGCAGAGTTTCTCCAGCTCATTAAAAATAGTCTTTAGGTCATTGCCTACCACTGCAATAAGATAGCGTGCTGTGGCAGAGTCAATGGTGCACTTACGCTTTTTTGCATAAGCCATAATCAGCTTGGAAAGCTCGCCCTCTGTCTTTTTTGACAGCTCAACGGAACTGCCGGCAGAGGCAAAGGCTTTTTCGATGCCTGTCCATTTTTTTTGCTTTTTGAAATCGACGGATATGGAGTCGTACCAAAATACGAGTACAGAGCTGTCCGGCACATCCTTAAAGAACTCTTTGATGTCGTCTATATCGCTCTGCTTATCAAACGGAAAGTCGTGAACAAGCACCATCGAATGTTCGCTCATCATAGGTATCATATCCGCATCCTGCAAAATATCGGACAATGCAGAATCTCTGCCCTCATACTGATGAAAATTAAAATCCTCAAAAGCAGGGTCAACAAGTTTATCCTTTAGCTTTTTTACATAATGTTCTTTAAGATATGTTTCTTCGCCGTAGATAAAATAAACATTGGAAAACTCTCCGGATTTTATCTGCGCCTTTAGTTCTTCTTCTTTTATTCTTGCCATATATTTTGTCTCCTGACACCGAAGGTGTCCTTATTTTTTATATCATAGACAACACTGCCGTCACTGAGATAAACAGTGCCGTGTCTGTCTCTTATTATCCTCTTGTTACGCAAAAGGTTTATGTCATCATCAAAGGTACTGCCTACGGACACTGTAAGTCCACAAACAGAAAATTCGCTGTCCGTACCGTCGTATGAAAAACTCACATCGTCACTTACCTTTGCTGTAAATGTATTTTTTATCTGCAAGTTATTATAATGAGCATTAGTCATAATATTATCATCAAATTCGTCGGTCACTATCACATCTGTATGAATGTTTTGCGTCAACTTGACGGCATAATAATTATCACTGTCGCAGAGGAGAAAAGATATTTTTCTTCCTCTTGTCATAAGAAAATCAGTCATTTCATAACAATCCACAGAACTGTGAACATTGGTGACAACGGTACTGTCGCTGTCGCAAACTGCAACTGCACCGCCTGACGAAAAATACAATGTCGCCTGCGGCGAAAACGCAGTATCGGCAACAACTACGGTGACGAGCATAACCGCACAGGACAAAGCCGCCGTCAATCTGACGAGCCTTTTGTTACGCAACAAGAAGGCAAAAGCGACCACAACCAGAACAGCGGAAATAATTATGCCGAAGTATTTTGAAAAAGCTGTAGTACCGCCGAATGAGGCAAGGTGCTCCACAATTTTCAGTGTAATACCGGCAACAAAATCTGTCAGCCTTGAAAAAGGCAAAATAATAAAACTTATTTTCGTCAGACCGACAACATAGGTGAGCAGAGCCAGTGGCATAAGCACACCGGACAGCGGCACAACAAAAATGTTAGAAACAACACTGCCTACGCTGACATAGCCGAAAAACACAAGCATGGCCGGAACGGTATAAACCATTACCGACAAAGACACAAATATTCCCGACACGATGCCGAGTGCTGTATTTTTCGCATATTCTCTAACCGGAAAGCAATCGGTGTCGGTCAAGGAATTCTTTTTGAAAGACCGTGAAAACACGGGATAAAGTGTAATAAGTGAAAGCACTGCAAGCACGCTGAGAACAGCGCCCACATTAAAAACGGCAAAGGGATTAAGACAAATCAGTGCAACCGCAAGTCCCAAAGAATTAAGGCTGTCCCCTCGTCTCATAAATAATTTTGCCGAAGTAAGAATAATCATCATAATTCCCGCTCTCACCACGGATTTTGAAAATCCTGCGAGAACAATGTACACGAGCACCGAAGCAATAAGAATTATTCCGCCTGCCCTGTCCTTAATTCTGAATTTCTTTATTAAAAACAAGACGATACCTGCTACGGCGGTAAGATGCAAGCCGCTGACAGCCATAATATGAGAGGCGCCGACCGCCCTGAAACAACTGTTTGCATACTCAGAAAGATAGCCCTTTATTCCTGTAAGCATTGCCACAGAAAGTGCGCCCTTGTCATTGGGCATCAGTGACATAAGCGAGCTGACAATACTTTTTCGCAAAGCCAAAATCGGTTTTGCCGCAGAAAACACAGATTTGCCCACAGGTTCAACACGGGTAGCAGAAGCGGTCAAAAACACATTGTTTCCCCATCTGCCGTAGGAATTAACTGCATTGTTTGCCACCGAAGAAAACTTCAACTCAGCGGTAACAACCTCGTAGCAATCAACATTTGCCTCAGCCGGAAGTGAAACAGAAATTTTTATATTCTGCGGTGCTCCGTCGGCTTTGATACTCGTTGTTTTTGCGTCATAGACATAGTTTCCGTAATCATCCTGCGTGCCTGCATCCAAAAGATAAAAAGAGGTCTCACATCGCTCACCGTCTAATGCAAGCTGCGGCTGAACTATGGCAGATACAGAAAAAATCAGCAACAGACAGGCAAATAAAGCTGAACCGAAACAAAGCGGAACAGTTACTGCCTGTCTGTACTTTTTTAGGCAGAGGCTCACAGCGAACAACACTGTGAGTCCTGCCGTTATTCCTACCCATAGTCTGTCCGGTAAAAGCTGTACTGCCAAGAGAGTTACAGCCATACTAAAGCCTATGTGAGCAAAAACTCTTTTCATCAATCTTCGTTCATATCATAAGTGTCAATGAGAAATGCCAACGACTGTTTTGTTCCTGCCTTAAGCTGATACTTGTCTCGTACGCAAGCCTGACCCGGCATATCGCCGCCGACACCCATCTGTGCAGAATCCACAGTAACGGTGAGGTCGTGATTTCGGTCAATCTCGTTAATATGCTGATACTTGTCGAGCATAAAAGGAGTATAAGGCAATGCGCTGAACATAACAGGATCCCGGTAATATGCAGTCACCTTAATTCCCTTACCCTTTTTATCAGTGAGAGTAAAGTATCTGACATCGGTGCGTGTAGAGGATTCCTGCGGTCTCATATATGTGTACTCAAATTCAGAAACAGGCATAGAATACTTGCCTATCTTATATCCGGTTTTTCTGTCGGGATAGCTCGGTGCAGCACCTCTGCCGTACCAAGAAACCTTGTTAAGCTCTCTGCTTACGCCAAAGGTATAACCAAAGCGCAGAAGCGGAGCCTTAGGTACTGCCGAATGATAAACAGCAACCTTTCCGTCCGGATAAACTGTATAGCACACAAAAGCATCCTTCATAAACTGAACACTGAGTGCAATCTTAACCTTTACTATACCGTCCTTTTGCTCAACCAATGTCTTTTGAGCAGAAACGGATTTAGTAGCTCTCTTCCATTTATAATATGGCTGAGCAAATATAAACGGCGGAACAAAGTTAAGGAAGTCAATATCATTATCTGTCAAAGCTCTGAAATAGTTAGGTGCAACAGGAGCAGTCAAAAGCTCCTCTCCGTCTCTGACTATGCTGACGATTGCACCGTTGCTGATTTTTACCTCAAAGCCGTCGCCGGTTACGGTGACCTCGTTTGACTTCTTAGTGAAATTAAGCTGAGTATCGCTCTTTTGCATAACAGGCTTAGCAGCTTCAGTCAATATAAATTGGTCAAAAGCAATCTCTGCATTGGATTTCAGTCCGGGAGTCTTTTTCTTAGTATGGAACGAAACTGTAAGCACGCACTCCTTATCCTTAGGCAAAGCCGAATAATCATAAGGAATGTCGATAAACTCCTCCTGGAGAGGAATAAGCGAGAATTTGTCGAGCTCGCCGGACATAATCTGCTCGCCCTCGCAGTCTATTCTCCACTTGCACTTATATGAAGAAACATCTGTAAACAAAAATCTCGAACGAACATTGAATCTGCCTTTTGACAAATCAAAAGCAGTAGTGACAATAGGCTGATATACATGTCTAACCTCCCACCACTGCGGATGAGGAGTTCTGTCGCCTGCTATAACACCGTTAGCATTAAAATATGTATTACTGCCGGTCATAGCTGTGGTGTTGATTCCGCTGTACCAATGACGAGGCTCGTCTTTTTCAAAATCGGTACCGTAAACTAAGTTATCGTTGCCGTTTTCGTCTTTTACATGAAGCGACTGGTCTACCCAATCCCAAATAAAGCCGCCTGCCATATTGTCATATTTTTCAAAATCGTCCATATATTCCTGGAAGTTACCCAAGCTGTTTTCCATACTGTGTGCATATTCGCAAAGGAGAACAGGCTTAGTGTACATATCGGCAGAAATAGGCTTTGAGTCAGCGGCAAGCTGATTGGCGATATTATCATAGAGCGAAATTGTGATAGGCTCTTTTTCGCCCAGCTTACGCATGGTATCCTCTACCGGATACATACGGGAAATAACATCGGATTTAGTAAGGTCAAAGTCACCTTCGTAGTGGAACTGACGGGTATCATCGAGTGCGAGAGCAGCCTGCTTCATTTTTACAAAGTTATCACCGTCGCCGGCCTCATTACCGAGAGACCACATAAATACGCACGGATTGTTACGGTCACGAAGAACCATACGCTCCATCTTATCCACAGCGATACCTGTCCACAACGGATTAGAGCCGGGAACGCCCTTTCTTCTGACACCGTGAGACTCAAGGTCACACTCATCCATAACATAGAATCCATACTTATTGCACAACTCATAAAAATACGGATCGTCGGGATAGTGAGAAGTACGGATAGCGTTAATATTAGCCTGTTTCATAAGGTCGAGATCCTGGGTATATCTCTCCTTAGGAACTGCCCAGCCGTGATCGGGGTCAAAGTCGTGACGGTTTACACCCCTAACCATAAGCGGCATACCGTTGAACAAAATCTTTTCGCCGACAATCTCTACCTTCTTAAAGCCTACATCATAAGTTTTTACTGCGATTATGCGGTTATCTTCTAACACTGCCATAACAAGCTTATAGAGATTAGGCTGTTCTGCTGACCATTTTTTCGGATTTTTGATAAAAGAAGAAATATTGATTCTTTCTTTATTATCGGCGGAAACCGTCTTTGTTTCTTCGCCTAAAGGAATCTCCTTGCCTGTATCGGAAATAAGAGACGCCTGAACGGTAATATTCTTCTGTTCCGAGCCATAGTTGGTTATGAACATATCAAGAGAAACATCCGAATCCTTATATTCCTCATCAAGCTCTGTTTTGAAATAGAAATCACGGAGACACATCTTAGGCTCAGCAAAAAGATAGACCTCACGATAAATACCGCAGAGCCACCACATATCCTGATCCTCAAGGTATGTAGAAGCAGCATAACGGTATACCTTTGCTGTGACGATATTCTCGCCGGACTTAAGATATTTTGTTACATCAAATTCGTGAGGAGTCATTGAACCGGTGGAAAAACCTACATACTCACCGTTCACCCAAACCTCGAGAGCGGCTTTGCAAGCACCGAAATGGAGAAAAATTTCTCTGCCGTCCCAATACTCCGGAAGTTCAAAGCTCCTGCGATAAAATCCTATTTCCTGCATAGTATGGTCAATTTTAGGGATCTGACCACGCACACGGCTCAAGGCACGAGGAAATGTGCTGGCGTAGTAATAAGGGACGCTGTAGCCCTCGGTCTGCCATACTGACGGAACATTGATTTCGCCCCAAGACGAATCATCAAATGACGGGCTCTCGAAACTCTGCGGCTGATTTTCGAGTCCTCTTTGCCAATAGAACTTCCACATTCCGTTAAGTGACATTTTGTACGGTGAATAATCACCGGAAAGCGCTGACTCAACAGTATCAAACGGCATAGCTATAGCGTGACCGTCCTCCTTGTTGATTTTATACTGCTTTGGGTCCTCCCAAATATACTTTGCAGCCATAATAAACCCCTTTCGGCAGATATGATATACTGCCCATAAAATTATATCTTAATAATAAAGGATAATGAAGCTAATGTCAACCAAAAAGCACTATTTAGTATACAGGTTATACTCTCCGTGCCTTTCTCTGCTGACATATTCCTTAGGCATAAACGATGGGTTTGTGTTCAGTGCCGCCTCTATCAGCTTTTTTGTCAAGTCCGGCACATCATCCCGCTGTAGAGCTTCTGCTGTATCCAGCCACAAAACCTCACTGTTTTCGTCATTATCACTGTGTGCACTGCCGGACACATATCGTGCAGAAAACGCAATGTACCAGTCCTTTAGATTAAACCTAATGCCGATAATTCCCTGCGGCTCTATGGTGACGCCTGTTTCTTCTGTAAACTCACGCACAACTGCCTGCTGCGGTGTTTCACCTAAACGAACATAGCCGCCCGGCACAATCAACATATTCTTCCCTGCACCGTAGGTATGGCGGGCAAGGAGCACCTTTCCGTCCTCTATAACAACGGCAGTAACTGACTGCATCCAATTATTGTTCTTTTCTTCCATCTTTCCTCCAAAAAATCCCTGTACCAAAAGGCACAGGGATAAAAATTTATAACTTATCCACAAAAGCGGCTGTGGATGTACAAACGACAGCATATTTGCCAAAGCAATAAAAACGCTTTAGGTCACCGTAGGAATGTCTGAGGTCCGAAACGGTGAAATCCTTTTTGTCGATTTTGCGAACATATCGTTCTTCGCAGCAGACATACACATAATCATCATCCGAAGAAATATGATTAGGTCGGCTGAATGTGAGAGCATCTTTGCCGCCGATACGAATATCGGACTTTATGCCCTCTGCAAAATAACGGATAACGCAGTTTTGGTCAGTGCAGTAGCTCCAAAAGCAGTCGCCGTCGTCGGCAATACCACGCAATGGGCAATCATTGTAGGACAAAAGTCCGTCTTTTTTTAAGTTGCCCTCCTCATCAAAAAGTCCTGCCTGTCCGTTTTCAAAAATAACAAGAACATTTCTGTTAGGCATAGACCAAGCGTCGCATAGTACAAAATTGCCGAGAGAGTCGCTGATTTTTTCGTAGTGGGTACCAAACTTTTGCATGAGATACGCATTCTTGGTTATGACCTCTTTTTCGCCGGTATCAAAATTAAGGACAAAGTAGTTGACCTTATATCTTCCGCCCTCGTCAAAAAGCGGTCTCTTTTCTACAAAAATCGCTTTGTTAGAACCGTATTTTACGACATCTATTATTTCTCTGTTACTGATTTTAATCATAAGGTATCATCCTTATCACTGTAATTTGCTGTCCGGTGAGCTGGTGAGATAGCTGAGAGTCATAAGACTGTCGGTCAAATGAACATTCTCTACCAACACCTCCGGATGCGCCATAGCTATATCATAGTTTGAGAAATTCCAAAAGCTCTTTATACCGAGCTTGCACAGTAAATCCGTAAGCTCTTTCATATCATTGGCAGGGATACAAATAACTGCACAAACCGGTGAATTATCAATACAGAAGTTCTCCAAATAGTTGATATGTCTGACCGGAATACCCTTTATTATCTTGCCAGAAACGGCCTCGTTTTTATCGAATATTCCCACCAGTTCAAAGCCGCTGGAGCGTGTAAAAATCTTTGTGGCAACAGCCTTGCCGAGATTACCTGCGCCGATAAGAATAGTCTTTACCTTCTTGTCTATGCACAGAATCTCACCGATTTTGTTGTATAGCTCGGGAACATTGTAGCCATAGCCCTGCTGACCGAAACCGCCGAAGCAGTTAAAGTCGTGTCTGATTTGTGACGCAGTGAGTCCCATACGCTCGGCAAGTTCCTTTGAGCTGATTCTTACAATTCCGTTTTTCTTCAAATTTTCCAAAAATCTGTAATATCTGGGAAGTCTCTTGATGACAGAAATAGATATTTCATTTTTTTCCATTATATCACCCCGACAATATTATTTTGTCATATCTGTGATTGTCTGCATTACATAGTCGCCGAATTCGTCGCAGGTGCAACCGTCTTCACGACCTGTGATGACAAGCTTTTTCTCCTCAAACATACATTTGTCGAGAGCTGCCTCAAGAGCGTTAGCCTGCTCCTGATATCCAATGTGAGAAAGAAGCATAACAGTAGCACGAAGCATTGAGCAAGGGTCTGCATACTTTCCTCTGCCCTCAGCAATCATACGGGGAGCAGAACCATGGATAGCCTCAAACATAGCATATTTTTTACCGATATTGGCAGAACCTGCGGTACCTACGCCGCCCTGGAATTCGGCAGCCTCATCGGTGATAATGTCGCCGTAGAGGTTAGGCAATACAAATACCTTAAAGTCACGGCGTCTTGCAGGGTCAATAAGCTTTGCTGTAGTGATATCAACATACCAGTCGTCAGTAGTAATTTCCGGATAATCCTTGCCGATATTCTGGGCAGTCTTAAGGAATTTTCCGTCGGTGGTTTTGATAATATTAGCCTTTGTGATGATAGAAACCTTGCCCTTATTGTTCTTTCTTGCATACTCATATGCGAGCTTTGCAATACGCTCACAGCCCTCCTGAGTAGCTACAGTAAAGTCAACTGCAAGGTCGTCTGTAATGTTAACGCCATAAGAACCGATAGCATATCCGCCCTCTGTGTTCTCACGGAAGAATGTCCAGTCGATGCCCTCCTCGGGAACCTTAACGGGACGCATATTCGCAAAGAGGTCAAGCTCCTTACGCATAGCAACATTAGCTGACTCAACATTAGGCCATGGGTCGCCCTGACGAGGAGTGGTTGTAGGGCCTTTGAGGATAACATGACACTGCTTAAGCTCAGCCAGTACATCATCCGGAATAGCCTTGTTACAAGCGGCACGATTTTCGATAGTAAGGCCGTCGATAACCTTAAATTCAATCTTGCCTTTTTCTACCTCGTCCTTAAGCAAAAACTCAATGACTCTCTGTGACTCTTTTGTAATGATAGGGCCGATACCGTCGCCGCCGCAAATACCGATAACGATTTTGTCAAGTGACTGATAGTCGATAAAATCCTTATCTTGTCTGATTTTTTTTGCACGGGCAAGCTGAGTTTCCATAAGTGAACGGAATTTTTCAACTGCTTCGTCTATAGCTTTCTTTTCTTCTAATTCTGCCATAATTTTGACTCCTTATTTGTTTTGTTCTCTTGTGTAGTCCAGCAAGCCGCCGCAAAGGAGCATAGCTCTCTGTCTGTCCGAAAGGTGAGAAGAATCAAGATTATATTCTTCGCCCTTAGTTATATTTTTAAGTACAACAGGCTTGTTGTTCTTTATGCAATCACGAATATCTGCAAGCTCAAGCTCGTCCATTTGGTCAATCTTGTCATAATCACTCTCATCTGCAAATGTGAATGGTAAAATACCTGCATTAACAAGGTTAGCAACATGGATACGGGCAAAGCTCTTTGTGATAACAGCCTTAACGCCGAGATAGAGCGGTACAAGTGCTGCGTGCTCACGAGAGGAGCCCTGGCCATAGTTAGAGCCGCCGATAATAAAGCCCTTACCCTCTGCCTTAATACGCTCCGGGAATGTCTCATCGCATACGCCGAAGCAGTACTGTGAAAGGTGAGGAATGTTAGAACGATAAGGCAAAATCTTAGCACCGGCAGGCATAATATGGTCTGTAGTGATATTGTCACCGACTTTAAGAACAGCCTTAGCGGTGATGCTCTCAGGCAATGGTTCTGTCTTTGGGAAAGGTTTGATATTAGGACCTCTGAGTACCTCTACCGAAGCTGCCTCCTCCGGAGATGCCGGAGGTTCAATCATATTGTCATTCACTACAAAATGCTCGGGCATGGTGATATTAGGTGCTTCGCCCAAATCTCTCGGGTCTGTAAGATAACCGGTAAGAGCCGATGCTGCGGCAACCTCGGGAGAAACAAGATAAATCTCGCCGTCCTTTGTGCCCGAACGGCCTTCAAAGTTACGGTTAAATGTACGGAGTGACACGCCGCCGGAATTAGGACTTTGTCCCATACCGATACAAGGACCGCAAGCAGACTCAAGTATTCTTGCGCCGGCGTTAATCATATCAGACAGTGCTCCGTTTAGTGCGAGCATATTGAGTACCTGCTTTGAGCCGGGAGCAATGCAAAGAGAAACTGTTGGACAAACTGTCTTGCCCTTCAGTATAGATGCAACCTTCATCATATCTACAAAAGATGAGTTTGTGCAAGAGCCGATTGCTACCTGGTCAATCTTAATTTTGCCGATTTCTTCGGCAGTCTTTACTTTGTCCGGCATATGAGGACAAGCAGCCATAGGGGTAAGCGAGCAAAGGTCAATGTCGATAACCTCGTCGTACTCAGCGTCCGGATCGGGAAGAATCTCTGTCCAATCATCCTCTCTGCCCTGTGCTTTAAGGAAAGCGAGAGTAATCTCATCAGATGGGAAAATAGAGGTTGTTGCGCCAAGCTCTGCACCCATATTGGTGATAGTTGCACGCTCAGGAACAGAAAGAGTCTTTACGCCCTCTCCGCCGTATTCGATAATCTTGCCTACTCCGCCTTTTACGGTCATTCTGCGAAGAACCTCAAGAATAACATCCTTAGCAGAAACCCAAGGTTTAAGGTAGCCGGTAAGGTTGATACGTGTCATCTTAGGCATAGGAATATAGTAAGTTCCGCCGCCCATAGCTACAGCAACATCAAGTCCGCCTGCGCCCATAGCGAGCATACCGATACCGCCGCCTGTAGGTGTGTGTGAGTCGGAGCCGATTAGTGTCTTGCCGGGGATACCGAATCTCTCAAGATGTACCTGGTGGCAAATTCCGTTGCCCGGACGGGAGAAATAAATGCCGTGCTTCTTTGTTACAGTCTGAATATATCTGTGGTCATCGGCATTTTCAAATCCTGTCTGCAAAGTGTTGTGGTCAATATATGCGACAGATTTTTCTGTCTTTACACGGTCTACGCCCATTGCCTCAAATTCGAGGTAAGCCATAGTGCCGGTAGCATCCTGTGTAAGAGTCTGGTCGATGCGGAGACCGATTTCGGTACCCACTTTCATCTCTCCCTCAACAAGATGCGCTTTGATAAGTTTTTGTGCTAATGTAAGTCCCATTAGTATCCTCCTTGCCATTAACAAACTTGTTAATCTTTTTGTCAAAGTTATTTTAAATCATTGAGATTAAATTGTCAATGGAATACCGAGAATGTAATATTTTTTAATATTTTAATTTATAATTTGGTAACATTGAAAAATTCCGGTTGACATCAAAATGCACGGATAAAAACATATAGCAAAAACCAAAGCCCGGAATAAACCGGGCTTTATTCTATAATCTCATACATTTTTGAGGCGTCCTCTTTTAAGGCGTGCTCATTAACTAATAGCACCTTGAACACACGGGTGTTCTGTCCCAGAGACACAGTGATTTCGTCGCCGACCTTTACATCATACGATGCACGGGCGGTCTTGCCGTTCACCTCAACTCTGCCGGCATCGCAAGCCTCATTGGCCACGGTGCGTCGCTTAATGATACGAGAAACCTTTAGGTATTTGTCTAATCGCATAGTGAACCTCGCTAAAAATAAAGAGGGACATAAAATGTCCCTCCGAAAAGAATAAACTTACTTGTTTACAGCGTCCTTGAAAGCCTTGCCTGCCTTGAATGCAGGAGCCTTTGATGCAGGGATGTCAATTTCTTCCTTAGTTCTTGGGTTGAGGCCCTTGCGAGCTGCACGAGTCTTAACCTCGAAAGTACCGAAACCGATGAGAGCAACCTTGTCGCCGTCAACGAGTGCATCTGTGATTGAGTCGATTACTGCTGAAACTGCTGCTTCTGCGTCTTTCTTAGAGAGTTCTGCTTTTGCAGCAACTGCTGCTACCAATTCTGTTTTATTCATAACTTTTCCTCCATGTGCCGACTATTCGGCATTTTTTATTTTCTTGGCTTCGTCCCACAGACTGTCAAGGACTGAGAGAGGAGCGTCCTTCATATTGATATTCTTTTCTTTAGATAACTGCTCGACAATTTGAAATCTGTTCAAAAACTTGTCTGTAGCGAAGGTCAAAGCCTCTTCGCTGTCCACATTCAAAAAGCGAGAAATGTTTACACAAGAAAAGAGAACATCTCCGAATTCGTCCTCAATTTCTGCTTGACTATGGTGTGACATAGCCGTTTTTAACTCATCTATTTCTTCGTACAGCTTTGAGAAAGCGCCGTCGGCATTTTCCCAATCAAAGCCGATTTTTGAGGCCTTATGCTGAATCTTTTGGGCTCTCATTAGAGCAGGAAGTTCACGGGGGACGCTGAGCATACTCTCTGTCTGAGTAGTCTGTCCCTTTGTCTTTTGTTTTACGCTGTCCCAGCTATCGAGTGCCTCGCCCGTATTTTTAGCGACAACATCGCCGAAAACATGGGGATGACGGATAACCAATTTTTGTACTATGTCATTGGCTACATCGTCAAAATCAAAAGAGCCTTTTTCTCGTTCCATCTCACAGTGAAGTGCTACTTGGAGCAAGACATCGCCCAACTCCTCACGGAGCATATCGGGATTGTCTTTGTTAATAGCCTCCACGACCTCATAGGTCTCCTCTATAAAATTCTTTTTTATAGACTGATGGGTTTGCTCCCTGTCCCAAGGACAACCTCCCGGAGCACGCAAAACGGAGACTATAGAAATCAAATCGTCGATATTATACCTATCCTTAAACTTGAAATCCACAGCCATACCTGTTCTTCTTTCGATGAATTATAATCGTTCTTACGAAACGATACGAGTTGATTTTACTATATTTTTGCCCATATTTCAAGGGGTTTGGCTGTTTTTTTGGGTATTTATTACACAAAAAATATCTTTTATTTTCAGCAAACCGCACAAAAAACATAATAAAATGAATATAATTACAAAAATCGCCATTTTTATCAAAAGAATATAAATAGGTAAAGCAGTGATTTTTACGGCATTATTGACACTCTGCCACAAAAGGAGGGACAGCAATGCAACCGTCAACGGCTTTAGGAATATCGATGATAAAGAAATTTTTATACCTGCCGCCTTTTTGACGATAATCATATTCCAAACCATAATAATAAAATATCCCACCGCACCGGAAATTACTGCACCGTAGAGCACCAAATTTTCATCACGCACCAATATTACATTGAGCACGGTGCGAACCACTCCGGACGCAATATAAGGCGCTATTGACTTTTGAGGTACGCCCACGGCCTGAACCAAAAACACAGCCGTACCGGCAAGGCAATAAACGAATGAAGACAGCCCAAACAGTGCAGTCAGCATCGCACACCCGTCTGCGACATCGGGAGCTGTGTTGCCATAAAACACTGTCAAAATATCGTGAGAAAACACTGCCAAACCGAAGCCGCCCACAAGCGACAGCAGCATCGTATATTTGCAGACAGAATCTATAAGCGAGCCGAGTCGCTCTTTATTGCCCAGCTCGAAAGCACGGCTTACGGCAGGGACGGCACAGACACCGAGTGCCATAGTAATACCGGGAATCAAATTTTTGAAATCAAGGGACGAGCTGAATATACCGTAAACATATGCTGCCAAATCAGAATCCGACACAGTGGTCTTTTCCAAAGCTGCGGCACAAAAATTTTTTAATACCGTATCACTCAGACTGCTGACGGAATACTGAACAGAGGCGGTATCCAAAAACTGAAAAACACTCTGCACCGCACAGCTGACCATAATCGGAAAAGAAAAGGACAGCAACTCTCTCTTTGAGTTATCAATGCTATCTTTAGGCACAATGCGGTAATCTCTGTCCACAAAGCTGCGATAAACAGCGAGAAAGCAAAGACTGAACAGTGAACCGAGAGTAACGCCCAACATTGCGGCAGCCGAGGAATAAATATATATAACCGAAAAGGCAGCATTTTCGCCATTAACTGCCTTGTTCAATACAGTACCGGCGGTGAGAAATTCATTGTAGAAATATGCCATAGTCTGCTTTGCAAACAGAAGTCCGAACACCATCTTGAACAAAGCCTCAAGGGTTTGGGACACAGATGTGGGGAGCATATTCATATGTCCCTCATAGTATCCTCTGTAAGAAGCAGCTAAGGAGGAAAACAGTACGCAGGGTGCAAGTACAACTATGGCAGGAATACTGCCGTCGGATGATGCAACGAGGCGTGAATAAGGCACTGCGAGCACAAGCATAACAGACATACCCACAATACCCACAAAAAAGAAAAGTCTGTGGGACGCCTTTTTCAGTGCAAATACGGATGAGTCATCACCGATAGCATTATACTTGCTCACCAACTTAGACAACGCCATGGGGAAAGCTCCCATAGTAACTGCGTGAACAGGGAGATAAAGATTATATGCGGTGGCAAAATACCCTCTGCCCACTGCACCGATATAGGCAGTGAGCGGAATCTTATACAATGCACCGATAACCTTTACTACAACACCGGACAACAACAGCAAAAAAGCAGAGGAAATATATTTTGATTTTATATTCACAAAAATCACCAAAAAAATAAGCAGTGTAAAAGTACACTGCTCACTCTTTTGCAAAATTATTTTTGGGATTCCTCCACAGAAACCTCGACATCGTCAACAACGACGTCATCTTTTTTTGATGCATTCATTTTTGCATCAAAACCTGCCGCAACAGTTTCTTTGAATGCCGCAATTTCATCATCAAGAAACGCAACCTTGTTTTTGAGCAAGGTGATTTCGTCGATAGACGCATCCACATAATCCTGCTTCACTTCGTCACCCTCATAGGCGGCAAACTGGAGCTTGCCAAAGGTCTCATAAGCCTTTGCGAGTTTGGTCTTTGCATCTAACAATTCGATTTTTTTGCGAGAAATTTCTATTGCTTCGGCGCTCTTTTTAGCATATTCTCGAGTCTTTTGTAACACATCTTCAAAATTACTGCGACTCTTTGCGCTGCCGAACATTTCGTCAACGCCGCTAAAGACATCATTAAGATTCTTCATACGAAACACCTCTTTAATGTCATTATATTACAAGCAGTATTATTTTGCAATAGTAAAAACAGTGACTTTGTCTAATTTTATGAGTTATAAAAGTAAATTATTCCCTGCTTGCGCAATAAGACATTATCAAAATTATTTATGTACTCATATGGGTACTTATAGTTATATATTCTGTCGATATGACCGGTTATCTGATTTTTCAGTTTAGTAACGGCACCGGCACCGGCGGCGAGGACTGTATGAGTCTCGTCCATCATAAACACATTGTAGAGACACTCATATCCCGACTTGGCCCATCCCACATTTTCGAGATTGCCCAGAGACTTGCTCTGGCGATACATATAGTAGGGCATATAGCCGGAGGCATACAATTTTTTGCATGAGTAGTCCACCATATCAGCCGCAGCCTTTCGCTCACTCAAGTCGAAAAATTCATTTTCTGTCACCAAATATGACGCAGATTTAAGTGCCAAATTATGAACAGTAACAGATTCAACACCTAAATCCACAGCCACATCTATGCTGTGAGCAAAGGACTCTGCCGTATCTCCGTTAAGTCCGGCAATAAAATCCATATTTATGTTGTCAAATCCCAAGCGGCGAGCGAGCTTATACGACTCAATGGTCTGCTCGGTAGTATGAAGTCTGCCGTTCTTTCGCCGTACATCGTCATCAAAGGTCTGTGGGTTAATGCTGATTCTGCCTACATTGTGAGACAAAAGTGTATTTAGTTTTTCTTCCGTAATAGTATCAGGTCTGCCCGACTCGACAGTATATTCTCTGAGGTGACTCAAATCAAAGCTATCCTCTACTGCCGTCAGCAGCATATCCAACTGCTCTGCCGAAAGTGTGGTGGGAGTTCCGCCGCCAAAATAAATTGTCTCCAAATTAAGATTAAGTTCTTTTGCTATCCTGCCGGTTTCGGCTATCTCTCGGCACAAAAGTTCGACATAAGGGGCGATAAGTTCTCTCGCACCGGCAATGCTGTGAGATACAAATGAGCAATAGCTGCACCGTGTGGGACAAAACGGAATGGAAATATAAAGGGAAAACGAGTCAGGTCTCGACAGCGAGATAATCTTATTTTCGCTCTCCATAACATTCAGCGCCAAATTTAGTTTTTCGGGTGATACTCTATTGGAAAGGAAGTCGGCTTTTGCGCCCTCAAGTCCCAGCTGCTCCGTCTTGGCGTGGAGCAATCGTGCCGGACGAACACCGTACAGTATTCCCCAGGGCGGAGTAAAGCCCGTAAGCTCTCTTAAGGCATCGAAAAGCAAAAGGGATAATTCCTTTTTGACATCATCGGCCTCGGTTATATCTGCCGATTTATTTATTGATTTTGAATACGCCTTAATATCAACGGTGATAATATTGTCCCTTTTTTCAGTGGTGATAACTATATTGTCGCCGCCCTGCTTGTTCAATTTTTCTAACGGAAAAAACATAAAGCAGATTTTTTCCACATTATAGGCGTAATCGTGATTTATATTATTTATTATCATAATTACAAATTCATATACGGATTATTTTTTCTTTCAAAGTCCAAATCACTCAACTGATTATGACCGGTGTAGACCTTATAATTACCGTCCAGAGAGGCAAGTTTTTTTAGGGACTTAATCATATCATCGGAGGAGCCTGTAGGAAAATCTGTTCTGCCGCAGGAGCAGTAGAACAATGTGTCGCCGCTGAATAATGCGTCGCCTACGACATAGCAAACACTGCCGGAGGTATGTCCGGGTGTGGAAAGTACTTTAATCTTAAGCGTTCCGACCTCAATCTCATCTCCGTCCTGTACTGTTATGTCAGGCTCGGTATCGTTTTGTTCAGCACCGCAAAAAGTGGCAAGTGATGCTTTTCCCGATGACAGCATAGGCGCATCTACAGAGGATATGACCACTTTACAGCCGTACTCTTTTTTTATGTCACGCACTCCGCCGATGTGGTCAAAATGGCCGTGAGTGAGCAGAATATATTGCAGGTCGGTATCACCTATCAGCTCTCTCATTCTGTCATCGGCTACAGTACAGTCGATAAGTGCGGATTTATTTGTGGTTTCATCCAAAAGGAGATAACAATTATTGTCTAAATCGCCGAATACTTTATAACTAACCTTCATCAGTGCAACTCCTTTGAATCAAGAATTATTGTTACGGGACCGTCATTAAGCAGTTCTACCTGCATATCAGCACCGAATTTTCCGGTCTGAACGCTCTTTACTCCCGATTTTTTCAGGCTGTTAACAAAATACTCGTACAGTCTCTCGGCCTCGGCGGGAGGAGCAGATTTTGTAAAGCTCGGCCGTCTGCCGTGGGTACAGTCTGCGCACAAGGTGAACTGTGAAATAACAAGCAGCTCACCGTCGGTATCAAAAAGGCTCAAATTCATTTTGCCGTTTTCGTCCTCAAACACACGCAGATTAGGTATTTTGTTCACGAGCTTATCGGAATCTTTTTCGGTATCTCCCGACTCTACACCTAACAGAATCATAAATCCGCCGTCACATTTTCCGACTGTCTCGCCGTCAATTTTGACGGTGGAATATTTTACTCGTTGCAATACAGCTTTCATAATTAAAGCTCCGTTCTTTCTATAAGATACACGCCGTCAATTTTGTTGAGCATACGAATGATGGATTCAAGATGCTCCTTGCCGTTTACGGAAATAGTCATAGTGGTGAGACAATTTCCGTCGTTAATCGGGCGGGCGTTGATGGAATGAATTTTTACATGGGCACCTGCCATTGTGGTGGTAATGTCGAGCACAACGCCGTCACGGTCGATGGCATAAACATTTATGGTAGAACGAGCGTCAACCTGAACGCTTGAATCCCATCGAGCCTTAATCCATCTCTCAGGCTCGGGAGAAGACGCAATATCTACCGGCACATTTTTGCAGTCTCTGCGGTGGATAGTGAGTCCGTGACCACGGGTAATAAATCCGATAATCGCCTCACCGGGCAAAGGATTACAGCAGCGTGCCATATTGATTAGGCAGTTGTCGATACCCTCTACCACAACACCGCCGGAGGAGCGTGTTTCTCTGTTGACCTGCTCAATCTTATTGGGTGCGGTCTGGACAGGCTGTGCGTCGTCCTTGACTTTCCAATTCTTATTATATTCTTCCTTTATTCCGGGCATAAGGCGGTTAATTTGGATACCGCCGTAGCCTAATGCGGCATAAAAATCATCCACTGTATCAAAGTGCTGACGCTGTGCAATTTTGAGTATAAACTCATCAAATTTGCCGGCTGCAAAGCGGAGATAATTACGCTTAAACTCATGTTCTATCTGTTCTTTACCCTGAACGATATTTTCTTCTCTGCGCTCTTTTTTGAACCAAGAACGAATTTTCGAGCGAGCCTCACCGGTTTTGACTATAGTTAGCCAATCACGAGATGGGCCTTTGTTCTGCTGATTAGAAGTAAGAACTTCACAAATCTGTCCTGTCTTAAGCACAGTATCCAGCGGTACAATTCTGCCGTCCACCTTTGCGCCAATCATTCTGTTACCTACGGCAGAATGTATTGCATAGGCGAAGTCTATAACCGTAGCACCCTTAGGCAAAGATTTTACATCGCCCTTTGGGGTGAACACATATATCTCATCTACTGACAGGTCGCCTTTGATAGATGACACCATATCCTCTGCATTTTCAGAGGATTCGCCGTTTTCGAGCATACGATGAATCCATTGCAGAGAGGCGTCCAGATTATCCTTGCCGCCTTTTCCGAGCTTATATTTCCAATGGGCTGCGATACCGTATTCGGCAGTGTGGTGCATTTCCCAGGTACGAATTTGAATTTCAAACGGTACGCCGCTTTTTGAGATAACAGTGGTGTGCAGTGACTGATACATATTAGGCTTAGGGGTGGAGATATAATCCTTAAATCTGCCCGGAAGCGGAGTAAACATATCGTGCACAATGCCCAAAGCGTTGTAGCAATCTATCATTGTGTCTACAATAATACGGACTGCATATATGTCATAAATTTCTTCAAAATTTTTGCCTTTAATATATACCTTACGGAATATACCGTGTACGGATTTTACTCGGGAGGTAATCTGACAGTTTTTCATAATAGGCTTAATCTTGTCGGATATTTCCTGAGTAATCTCATTAAGAAATTTTTGGCCCTCCTCTTTTTTCATGGAGAGGTTATCCTCAATCTCCTTGTATGCAACAGGGTCAAGGTAGCGTATAGCCAAATCCTCAAGCTCCTCCTTGATGGCTCTGATACCGAGACGGTGAGCAATAGGAGCGTAAATCTCAAGGGTTTCGAGAGATTTTTCTCTCTGCTTATGCGGCGGCATATGCTGGAGTGTACGCATATTGTGCAGTCTGTCCGCAAGTTTAATAATAATTACACGGACATCCTGGTTCATGGCAATAAACATTTTGCGTATATTTTCAGCTTGAACTTCCTCACGGGTGGAAAGCGGAATTTGTCCTAGCTTTGTTACGCCGTCAACCAACAGTGCCACATCGTCGCCGAAATTTTTGCGGATATATTCCAAGTCATATTTTGTATCCTCTACCACATCGTGCAGAAGTGCGCCGATAATACATTCGTTGTCCATGCCGTAGTCCAACAATATTTTTGCTACAGCTACAGGGTGCATAATATACGGCTCACCTGAGCGGCGGCGCTGATTCTTATGTGCCTCACGAGCAAGGTCGTAGGCTTTTTTTATTCTGTCCGCATCATACGACGGGTTTTGCTTTACCTGCTCAAAGAACTCATCAAAATGGTCGTTATAGTCCTCGACAGAAATAGTTTTGTTTTCGTTATCCAAGTCTCAATCTCCCCTTTAAGGTTTTGAGTATTTCACAATTTTCCAAATCGACCTTTCCGTCTGTATCGGAAAGAGTAATAGTTTTATTATACTTTATCAGCTTGCACTGAACAAATGCTTTTATTGCATACATAAGAGCACCGTATGTAACTTTTTGACAGAGGCGAAAATAGAGCTCATCAAGGTCGTAGCTCCAGCCGCCGTTTTTCTTCAAAAATTTATAAACAAGAACACAGGTATCTCTGTCGGGATAAAGAGTGCTGTCCCCTTTGCCCGTAATTCTGTAGGTCTCGTATTTTTCTTTTTCGCTGAAATATTTTTCATCATCCGCAGAGGCAAGCCTAATATCAACCGCCTGAACAGAGACATAATTTTTTCCGTTATAAAAATTCTTAGACACCTTTACTGCGAGGTTTAATATATCCCCCGGTCGATAAGGGAAATCATCCGGTGAGGTGCCGAACTTAACGACTCTGATACGCTTGCCCTTTTTTTCAAGTTCAAGGCGTATGTGCTTGTTGTCCTTAAGCGGAGTTATACCGAGCAACCGCAAATTCATAACCCCGAACACAGGCTGTGTGTTATCTGTACCGAAGGGCTCAAGAGAAGCAATATTATCCACCAAATTTTCTGTCAGATAATGCGGCGAAACCTTACAGTCAATAACAATTTCGCCGTGGGGCATAACAGGAAAGTTCTTCCTTGCATATGCGTTAATGGCTTTTCTGAAGTCATCTATCCTATCGGTATACAGTGTAACGCCTGCCGCCATCGGATGACCGCCAAACTGAATAAGATTCTCCGCACAGGCAGAAACCGCATCAAAAATATCAAAGCCTTCTATACTGCGTGCAGAGCCATGGGCTGTGCCGTCATCGGATACAGAAATAACAAAGGCGGGTTTGCCGTAGATACCGAGAACTTTAGCGGCAACTATTCCGATAATTCCGGTATGAAAATTCTTTCCTGCCAAGACGATAACACGGTCGGAAACGAGCTTAGGATTCTTAGCAATAATCTCCCTAATCTCATCAATGACTCGCTGTTCTTCCTCCTGACGCTTTGTGTTTTCTTCTATCAATCGTGAATACAGTACTTCTGCACCGTCTACAGAGTCGCTGAGCAAAAATTCTACAGCGTCTTTTGCATCATCCATTCTGCCTACTGCGTTAATTTTTGGACACAACTGAAATGTTATGTCTGTGGAAGTATACTGCTTTTCGCCGTTGCGCATCATAAATGACCTGATTGCAGGGCGTGGATTTTTGTTAATTTGTTCCAAACCGAGACGGACAAAATTTCTGTTTTCATCTTTCAGCGGTACCATATCGGCTACAGTACCGATTGCAACAAGGTCAAGATAACGCTGTCTCAAATCATCGGTGTCTCCGTCATACATAGCACAAGCTAACTTAAATGCAACCCCAACACCGCAGTAATCTGCAAATTTAAGATTATTGTCGCTGCGATGAGGATTCACCACGGCTTCGGCACGGGGTAATCTGTCTCCTGAAAGACGGTGGTGGTCTGTAACCACAAGCCGCATGCCCAACTCATAAATATGCTCTGCCTCGTCAAAGGCGGTAATTCCGTTGTCCACGGTAACAATGAGATTTACACCCTGGGCACAAAGCTTATCTACAGCATCATTATTAAGTCCGTATCCTTCGTCCAAGCGAGACGGAATGTAGTACATAACATCTGCACCCTCGTTGCGTAAAAAGTCAAAGAGCAATGCCGTGGAGGTCACACCGTCGCAGTCGTAGTCGCCATAAATGCAAATTTTGTCACCCACATCTATAGCCTCACCTACAGCAAAAACTGCCTCATCCATATCGGCAAAATCCAGAGGTGAGGTCAGAAAGCAGTTATCGGACAAAAACATCGACACTTCCACATCGCTGACAATACCTCTGGATACCATAAGATAGGCAACAAACGGGTCTATATTGAATTTTTCACTTATTTCGGACGCCTTGTTTTTGTCGGCGTCACGGACAATCCATTTTTTATGTGACATTAAGAATTTTTATCTACCTTATGAAATTTCTTTAGATTGCCTGCCTTTTCGGCACGCTTTTTGAGTACAGCCTCAACATCCTCGATAGTTATATCCTGATCCACCATCATAACGAGAGTGTGATAAATAAGGTCACAAATTTCGCCTACGGTTTCTTCCTTAACGCCGTTTTTTGCGGCAATAACCATCTCTGTGGACTCCTCGCCCACCTTTTTCAATATCTTATCTATTCCCTGCTCAAAAAGGTAGCAGGTATATGAGCCTTCCTCTTTTGCATCTTTTCTGTCCAAAATAGTTTGGTAATCATTGCGAATATAATCCATAATATAACCTCAGTCTTTTTTGTTAAATTCTATGTTGTTAAAAAAGCAGGAATGAGAACCTGTGTGACAAGCGGCGCCTGTCTGCTCTACCTGCAGGAGTAATGTATCGTCGTCGCAGTCTCCTTTTATATCCAGCACTCTCTGAAGGTGGCCGGAGGTAGCCCCTTTGTTCCATAACTCCTGTCTCGAGCGGGACCAAAACCAAGTGTAGCCTGTTTCCAAAGTTTTTTGCATAGACTCTCTGTTCATATAAGCGAGCATAAGCACCTGGCCTGTGGAGGCCTCCTGAACAATGGCAGGGATAAGATCGCCTTTTTTGAAATACTTTTCTACATCAATCATTGCATACCTCTATAGCATCGGCAAGGTCAAGAGTACCCTTGTATATCGACTTGCCGCAAATTGCACCGTATAAGTTATTATTTTTCAGTTTTTTAATATCATCTATATTTGTAACTCCGCCGGAGGCAATAATATCACAAGTTACAGCGTCGTTAAGCTCTGTCAGCTGACTCACATTAGGTCCGGTGAGAGTACCGTCTCTGCCTATGTCGGTGTAGATAACGGTACGCACTCCCATATCCTCCATACGACGAGCGAGGTCAACAAAGTATATATCCGAGCTTTCTGTCCAGCCCTCTGTAGCGGCGTAGCCGTTCTTTGCATCAATACCTACTGCCACAAGCGAGCCGAACTCCTTGCACGCCTCTGCCACAAGGTCGGGATTTTTCAGCGCAACAGAACCGAGAATAACTCTGCTTATCCCTTTTTGAGCATAAAAATCTATATCGTTCATTGTGCGTATTCCGCCGCCGACCTCAACCTTAAGCGGTGTTTCGGTAGCTACGGAGACAAATGTGTCCGCATTGACCGGCTTTTTCTTCAGTGAGCCGTCAAGGTCAACCATATGCACCCATTCTGCTCCGGCTTTAACAAAGCCTTCGGCAGTAGCCAAGGCATCGTCTGCAACCTGCTCTGCTGTGGCAAAATCGCCCTTAAACAATCTGACAGGCTTTCCGTCAATAATATCTATAGCAGGAAAAATAATCATTTACAGAACTCCTTTTGTAGACAGGACAGAGCCGTCGTCATTCTTTTTTACCGCAATCTTGAGAGCATGAGCGACAGCCTTAAATATTGCCTCAATCTCGTGGTGCGCATTAGTACCGTACAGCACGGAAATATGGAGAGTGATGCCTGCATTCATGGCAAAAGCACGCCAAAACTCCTCGGTAACGCAGGTCTCAAAATCGCCGCAACGCTCCTGCTCAAAATCCGCATCAAATACCAAAAACGGTCTGTTGGATATATCTAACGAAGCACGGGCAAGACTCTCATCCATAGGAATGAAAAAGGTACCGTAACGCTCAATGCCGCTCATATCGCCCAGAGCCTCTTTAAAGGCTTTTCCCAATGCGATACCTGTATCCTCGGCTGTATGATGGGTGTCAACCTCTAAGTCACCGTCTACGCTGACATCAAGTCCGAATCCGCCGTGAACACCAAAAGCGGTCAGCATATGGTCAAAAAAGCCTATGCCGGTTTTCGCATTAACCTCTCCGCCGTCAAGATTCAGTGTGATTTTTATTTTTGTTTCCTTAGTATTTCTTTCTACCTGAGCTGTCCTCATAAGCTGCTCCTTATTCAAATCTTACTTTTATGGAATTAGCGTGAGCGGTAAGTCCCTCTGTGTCCGCAAGCTTGATGATATCGTCCTTAGCCTTACGCAGCTCCTGTGGAGTGTAGTAAATGAAAGAGGACTTTTTAACAAAGCTGTCAACGGACAGCGGGCTGAAAAATCTCGCTGTGCCGGAGGTAGGCAGAACATGGTTTGGTCCTGCATAATAATCGCCCAACGGCTCCGGAGACCAATTTCCCAAAAATACGGAGCCGGCGTTGTCCACCTTGCCTATATATTTGAGGGGGTCGGTGATACAAAGCTCAAGGTGCTCCGGTGCCAATTCGTTAGCAAACTCAATAGCCTGCTCCAAATCCTCGCATACGATAATCTCGCCGTAATTCTCGAGAGATTCTTCGATAATAGTCTGCCTCTCAAGATACTTAATCTGCTTGTCTATCTCACGGACAGTAGCTTTAGCAAGCTCCATAGAGGTAGTCAGCAGAATAGCAGACGCCATTTTGTCGTGCTCTGCCTGAGACATAAGGTCTGCGGCAAGGAATGACGGGTCGGCAATCTTGTCCGCTACTATAAGAATTTCGGACGGGCCTGCCACCATATCGATATCAACGATACCATAGAGCAACTTTTTGGCTGTGGCAACAAAAATATTACCGGGGCCGACAATCTTGTCTACTTTTGGTATCTTTTCGGTACCGTAAGCGAGAGCGGCAACAGCCTGTGCACCGCCCACAAGATAAACTTTGTCTACTCCTGCCACTGCTGCGGCAGCCATAATATTAGGATTAGGGTTTCCGTCCTTTCCGGGAGGGGTAACCATAACAATCTCTTTTACTCCCGCAATCTTAGCAGGGATAGCGTTCATAAGCACAGAGGACGGATAAGCCGCTGTTCCGCCGGGAACATAGATACCTACTCTCTCAAGACCTCTGATACGCTGACCCATAATAACTCCGCTGTCCTTAGTGGTCATCCAAGACTGCTGAGTCTGACGGAGATGAAAGTCGTAAATATTGTCCTTTGCCTTTTTTATTGCGCTCAGAAAATCCTCGTCAACAACATCGAGATAGGATTGCAGTTCATCCTTTTCTATCAAAAACTTTTTCGGCAATCCGCCGTCGAAGCGTACAGTGTACTCACGAACCGCCTCGTCGCCGTTTTCTTTTACACCGTTAATGATAGTTGTTACTATGTCTACAATTTTTGCATCTGTTTCGCCGCTGCGCTTTTTCAAATTTTCTATAAGAGCATATTCGGCTTTGCCGTTTGCTTTTGTTATTTTCATATTTATCCTCCTAAATCACACCTGTGATGCAAGCTCTAAATCCTTAAGAAAGCTCTCAATCTCATCCTTGCGAAGCTTCATTGAAGCCATATTAACTATTACTCTGGCAGAAATCGGGAATATTTCTTCCACTACCTCGAGGCCGTTCTCTTTCAGTGTTGAGCCGGTCTCTACTATATCTACTATACCGTCTGCAAGTCCGAGCAGCGGTGCAAGTTCCACGCTGCCCTCTATCTTTATGACGGACACATCCATACCCTTTGACTCAAAAAATTCTTTTGCTACCTTCGGATATTTTGATGCGACTGTCTTACGTTTATAGCCGGAGAAGAAATCCGTGCCCTTAGGACATGCAAGAGCGAATCTGCATTTTCCTATATTAAGGTCCATCACCTCATAGAAAGAGGAGCCGTGCTCTACTATAGTATCCTTTCCCACAATGCCGATATCACATACGCCGTGCTCAACATAAGTGATAACATCGGGAGCCTTTGACAGTACAGCCTCATATTTGTCTACAGGCAAAATCAATCTTCTGCCCTTGTTTTCCAGCTCTGTTGTGTCGAGACCTATCGTCTTGAACAACTTAACCGAGTTTTTTTCCAATCTGCCCTTAGTAAGTGCGATACGCAGAGGACGCTCAACATTGATTGTCTCCCTCATAGCCTCACAAAGAGCTGTAACCTCTACTGCAAATCCGATAGCCGGATTTGGCATACCAAACTCGCCCAACAGCTTATCATATCGGCCGCCTGCCAAAACAGTCAGTCCCGATCCCTCAGCGTAGCCGTGGAATATTACGCCGGTATAATAATTTGAGCGGTTCACGAGGCCTAAATCAAGCATAATATGTTCTTTCAGTCCTGCGTCACAAAGTGCACGATACACACTCTTTAGATAATCAAGAGCCTCTACAGCCTCTTTGTAATCATAAAGTGATTTTGCCTCATCAATAACGCTTTCGTCACCAAACAGACGAGGCAATCTCTTGAGTATCTTAGTCTCCGGAGTAGTACCGATAAGGTCAAGCAAATCTCCGAGAGCGGCATAATTCTTACCCTCTATATAATTGTATATATCTGCTCTTTGAGTGTCCGAAATATCCATACGGTCGAGAATACAATTAAAGAAAGCGGCGTTGCCTATCTCAATCTTAAAGGAATTAAAGTCGCATCTCTTTAGGCTCTCAACAGCCATTGAGATAACCTCAATATCAGCCTCCATAGAGCCGTCGCCGATGAACTCGACACCGCTCTGTGCAATCTCGTTAGGTCTGCCGTTAAGGTCCTTTGACCTGACGAACACGGGCTGATTATAATACAGTCTGACAGGAAAATCCTCACTCTTCAGACGAGTGGCAACCATACGGGCAATAGGCATAGTATTGTCGGGTCTGAGTACAGTAGTCCTGCCCTTTGAGTCAGACATCTTGTACATAACTTCGCTCTCAATGCCGGTGTCATCACTCTTGAATACATCAAAAAATTCGATGGCCGGAGTAATAACTTTTCTGTAGTTGTTCTCCTTAAACAAATCGGCGAGGATTCGTTCTACCTTGCGGCGGTCATCGCACTCCTCAAACAAAAAATCACGAGATCCCTCGGGAGTAATATTAGAATATCTTTTCATTCGTCAAAATCAGGCAAAAGCCTGCCCTTTCAGTAAATTCACTTTAGTGTGCTAATATGCTAACACAATAAAGTATCGTTGTCAACTACAAAATATTAAAACAAAGATATTTGCTTTGACTCAGGCAAATCACCGAGAGCGCCTGCATTACGCAGTGCATCAACTACCGACTTGCCTACACCCGGCTCATTAGCCAAATCGTCAGATGCGATAAAGCCATCGGGATTACGCTCCACTGCGGCAGCTATGGACTGGGCTGCATTTTCTCCGATGCCGTCTATAGCTGAAAACGGAAGTCTGATTTTTCCGTCTTCTATTTTATAAATTCGCCAATCGGATTTGTACAAATCCACAGGCAAGAACTCATATCCACGGGCAAGCATTTCGATAACAATCTGGAGCACGACATACTGTGACTCCTCTTTAGCTGTAGCTTCGTTGCCCTTTAGTTTAATTTCTTTCATCTTCTGCTTTACCGCTTCTTTGCCTTGAACGGCGGCAACAGCGTCAATGGCGCCGCCACGAACGGTAAAGAATGCACTGTAAAACTCAACCGGATAGTATATCTTGTACCAAGCGATACGAAGTGCCGCAATAACATAAGCGGCAGCGTGTGCCTTAGGGAACATATACTTAATCTTATAGCAAGAGTCAATATACCACTGCTCAACGCCTACGGTTTTCATAGCCTCCTCATATGGCGGAAGCTCCTTAGGTGCTTTACCCTTACGGGTATATTCCATAATCTTAAAGCAGTCTTTTTTAGACAGCGGCGACTCCTTGCCGGTCTCACGCTCGTACTTTTCGGTCTTATGAATAAGATAGGTCATAATATCGTCACGACAGCCGATAACATTAGAAATCGTGCAGGTACCGTTATCAATCAGCTCCTGAGCATTACCCAGCCAAACATCAGTACCGTGTGACAGACCGGAAATCTGCAGTAGGTCGGCAAAAGTCTTAGGCTTAGCCTCCATAAGCATACCTACTACGAACGGCGTACCCATTTCCGGGATAGCCAAAGTTCCGGTGGGATTATCTATATCCTCGGGAGAAACTCCGAGAGGTGCACAGGAGGTAATCAGCTCATACAATTTAGGATCGCACAAATCAACATCCATAACGGGAATGCCTGTAGAATCCTCAAGATATTTATACAAGGTGGGATTATCGTGTCCCAGCTCGTCCAGCTTAAGCAAGGTATCGTGAAGTGAGTTTTTGAAGTCGAAGTGGGTGGTGTATGTGCCCTTCTTTTCATCATTAGAAGGGTACTGAATAGGAGTAAAATCCTCTACTGTATATTTTGACGGAACGACAACCATACCGCCGGGATGCTGACCTGTAGTACGCTTGATACCGGTACAGCCCACTGTCAGTCTGTCAATCTCCGCCTTAGGTGTAACAGCCGACAGTCCACGCTCGTCCAAATATTTGCGAACATAGCCATACGCCGTTTTATCGGCAACTGTCGCCATGGTACCTGCCTTAAAGACATATTCCTTACCGAACAATTCCTCGGTAAATCTGTGGGAGCGTGACTGATACTCGCCTGCAAAGTTAAGGTCAATATCAGGCTCTTTGTCACCGTCAAATCCCAGGAATGTCTCGAATGGAATTTCGTGGCCGTCTCGTTTCATCGGCTCACCGCAAACAGGACAGTTTTTCTTAGGCAAATCAAAGCCTGAGCCGTACTCACCGTGCAAGAAAAATTCGCTGTGCTTACATTTTTTGCAATAATAGTGCGGTGCAAGAGGATTAACCTCTGATATACCGCCGAAATGGGCGGCAAGCGATGAACCTACGGAACCACGGGAGCCAACGAGATAGCCGTTGCGCTCGCTCTCCTCAACAAGTCTCTTTGCGATAACATAGAGCACTCCGTAACCGTGAGATATGATAGAATCAAGCTCTCTCTCGAGACGGGATGCAACATATTCGGGCACAGGATCTCCATACAGTTCCTTAGCCATAGACCAGCATTTTTGCGTAAGCTCGTCGTCTGCGCCCTCCAGATACGGCTGAAATGTTCCGGGAGGAATGGGAGGAATGTTGTCTTGAATCATATCGGCAATTTTGTTCGGATTGTCGATAACAAACTCCTTAGCTCTGTCCCCCGCCCATTCAAAATCTTTCAGCATTTCTTCTGTAGTTTTGAAATACAACGGCGCCTGATTGTCCGCATCTGTAAATCCCTTAGATGCCATAATAATTGCACGGAACTTAGCGTCCTTTTCATCTAAGAAATGGACATCGCCGGTAGCAACCACAAGCTTATTCTGCTTATCTGCAATTTCGATAACCTTTTTGTTTATGTTAATCAGGTCTTCTTCGCTGTGTATATTTTCGTGCAGCTCCTTTTCGCTGCGAATCATAAAGGCGTTGTTACCGTTTGGCTGAATTTCGAGGTAATCGTAAAATTCCGCAAGGCGTTCAAGCTCCTCTTGACTCTCGCCTCGGAGTATCGCCTGAATAATCTCGCCCTGTTCACAAGCAGAGCCTACAAGTATGCCTGCACGCTTTTGGGCGAGCAATGATTTTGGTATAAGCGGACGGGACTTAAAGGTCTTAACATTGGAGTGAGAAATCATTTCGTACAGATTTTTTCTGCCGTACTTTCTTTCTTCTTTAGGTATGGATTCATCCATAGAGGTATCCTCTTTTACTAAGAGAATGATATGATGACGCCTAAAGTCCTTTAGCTTCATATTCATAAAATCCGGATACAGCTCATCGTCTACCAGATAGCCTTCCATACCCAAAATCAGCTTTATTCCGTTAGCCTTAGCGGCAGCATAAGCCTCCGGCAATGCCTGAACAACGCCGTGGTCGGTGACTGCAATAGCTTTATGTCCCCACTTTGCAGCACGGGCAACGAGCTTTTTGGGAGCAGTGATTCCGTCCATCTCAGACAACGAGGTATGGAGATGAAGCTCCACTCTTTTTTCGGGTGCATTGTCCATTTTTTCGGCTCTTTTAACACGCTCTATAGCATTAGGACGGAGCACATATTCGTTGCTGAACTTATCATACTGATAGCCGCCGGTAATAATGACAGTACCGCCCTGCTCAATGGCCTTAATTACAGGATCGATAATATTGGCACGGTCAAACATTTTGACCGTTATTGATGATGTGTAGTCGGAAATATCAAAGGAAAAAATCTTAGAATCTCCACGCTTTGTATCTCTCGCCTCGCTTTTGAGTATATCGCCCCAAACGGTAATGTATCCGTCGTCAGGGTTTACATCAATGATAGGCTTAGGCAATTCTCTAATCTTTTTGCCGAATATTACTTTTCTCGTATCTGCATAGAGCGGAGTATCGCCCAAAAGCTCGTGAGAAACATTTTGCTCTTTTTCTTCTTTTTCTTTTTGTTTTATTTCTTCTTTTTCTTTTACTGCTTCACGGACTGCCTTTTCTATATCAAACGACTGAACTTCTAAGAAAGAAACATCATAGTCAAGCTCAAACTCCTCATAGATAAGGCTTGAAATAAGCGAGGCGATTTTTTCGGACTCAAGTATTTCCTTGCCGCCTTTCTTTAGGCATATAGTAAGAGTATCGTCCTCCAGCTCTGCCTCTGCACCGTCAAAAAATCCGTTGACCACTTGATTTTTTGCACGAATAGGTGAAAGTATTTTTTCTATCTGTGAGGTATCGAACAAAGACTTATCGTAGTGCACTTTTATTTCCGCCTTGTTCAGCTCCATTTTTTCGGCAATGGAGTGCTGACAGGACTCTATGGTAGCGTAATCGAGCAGCTTGTCCGACAGAATGCCAAGCTCAACGGTACGGGAAGCACGCCTGATTTTGAGCGAAACAATCTCACTGTAGCCTATCTCTGCCAAGTCGTCGTTGTTTATGTAATTTGAAAAATAGTTATAAACCTGTGCCATTATAATTTGTCTATCTCTTTCATCAATTCGTCTAACAATTCATTTTCGGGAACTTTTCGTAAAATCTCACCTTTTTTGAATATCAAGCCGCATCCGTCACCGCCTGCGATGCCGATGTCAGCCTCTTTCGCCTCGCCGGGACCGTTGACTATACAGCCCATAACCGCTACCTTAATCGGTTTTTTGCAGTCTCTGAGACGTTCCTCTACCTGCTTTGCAAGACCTACAAGGTCAATCTTTGTTCTTCCGCAGGTTGGGCAGGAAATAAGGTATGGGCTGTCATTTTTCAGTCCCAATGCCTTGAGTATATCAAAAGCGGCATACACCTCTTTTATTGGGCTGTCAGTAAGGCTGACACGGATTGTGTCGCCTATGCCGTGAGCAAGGAGTGAACCTATGCCTATAGCCGATTTGATGATACCCATACGCTCTGTGCCTGCCTCGGTAACGCCGAGATGGAGAGGATAGTCACACCTCTCTGCCGCAAGCTCATAAGCCTTTATCATAGTATTAACATTAGATGATTTTATGGAAATAACGATATTATCAAAATCAAATTTTTCGAGCAAGCCTGCGTGATACAATGCAGACTCAACCATAGCCTCCGGTGTAGGTGAACCGTATTTAGCCAAAATATGCTTTTCGAGAGAACCGGAATTAACGCCGATACGGATAGGTATGTTCTTTTGATTACAAATATCGGCAACAGCCTTAACTCTGTCGTCCGAGCCTATATTGCCGGGATTGATACGAATTTTGTCTATTCCTCTCTCTGCGGCACCTAAAGCCAATTTGTAATCGAAATGAATATCGGCAACCAGCGGTACTGTTGTGGCCTTTTTTATAGGCTCAATAAGAGCCAAGGCGTCCTCATTGGGTATGGCAAAACGAATTATTTGGCATCCTGCCTTTTCAAGCTCTACAGCCTGCTTAACCGAATTTTCTATATCCGATGCAGGTACATTGAGCATACTCTGCACCAATATGGGACTGTCGCCACCTAAAAAAGTGTTGCCTATTTTTATTTTTTTGGAAATTCTCATATTATCACCTAAAAAATCTAAAACAATTTTGTAATATCCGAAAAGGTCACTACGCACATAAGTATCAATAGTGCCGCAAGTCCGACGGCATTTATCGCCCACTCCCATTTTTCGGGTAGTTTCTTGCGAAATACGCCCTCAAACAACAGCAGGAATAATCTCCAGCCGTCGAGTGCAGGAATGGGAAACAAATTGAATAATCCCACATTTATTGTGAGCAGTGCCATAATACGAAGTACCGAAGTAAATCCGACCTTTACTGCCGATGACACCACGCTGACCGCACCCACAGGACCGGACAGGTCACTGATACCGTATCGTCCCACAATCAAATCGTGAACGGACAGAAAAACCATTCGGGCATATGATACCCATTCCTTAGCAGATGCAGTGATGACATTGGATACCGTTTTCTTTTTACCATAGAGCCAAAAATCCATTTTTATATAATTTTTGCCCTGATATTTTTCCATATCGAATTTTGCAGTAACCTTCTTTTGTTTGCCGTCACGCAACACCACAAAATCTATGGTGTCATCAGGCGAACGAGAGAGGCCGGTAGTAACATCGGTAGCGGTATATACTCTCATACCGTCTATTGATTTTATTACATCCCCGCTCTTAAGTGCAGATGAGCTGACTGCATTATCATCAAACTTTGCAATGGTGGAAGTGCCTACCAAATTGCCCGCACCGGTCATAATCACCACTATCAAAAAGCCTAACAACAGGTTCATAAGAGCACCTGCCACAACGACAAAAAACCGCTGACTGACCTTCTTTTTTGAAAAAGAACGGGCATCGTCACTTTCTTCGCTCTCACCCTCCATGGCACAATAGCCGCCGAACAAAATCCAGCGGAGAGTAAAATCGGTCTCCTTGCCCTTAATTTGAAAAATCTTTGGGCCCATTCCTATGGAAAACTCATTAACCTTTATGCCGACGATTTTGGCGGCAAAGAAATGGCCGCCCTCGTGGATAATGATTATCAGCTCAAAAAACAGCACTGCGATAATTATGGGGTACGCAGTAGACCAAATATGACTCAACACTTAACCGTCTCCAAAACATAATCTCTGGCGGCTCTGTCTGCCTCCAAAACATCAGCCAAATCGAAATTCTCCTTTTCGGGAGCGTTCTTCATAGCTTCGTTATTAAGATATGCAATATCGGTAAATTTAATTTTTCCGTTAAGGAATAATTTTACACTTTCCTCATTGGCGCCGTTAGCGGCGGCAGGATGGAGTCCTCCACGCTCGATAGCGTCCTTGCACACATTGATACAAGCGAAAGTATCATAGTCCGGCTCAAAAAATGTGAGCTTGCCGTAATCCGCCAGCGAAAGCTCGCCTACAGGGCCGGGCACTCTCTCGGGATATGTGAGTGCATACTGAATCGGAATACGCATATCCGGCAATCCCAGCTGAGCAATCATAGAGTTGTCCTGATACACAATAGCGGAATGTACCACAGACTCTCTGTGTACCACTATTTCTATATCGTCATTAGGCATATCGAACAACCACTTTGCCTCAATAAACTCAAGACCTTTGTTCATCATTGTAGCCGAATCAATGGTTATTTTTGCGCCCATATTCCAATTAGGATGCTTCAGTGCATCGGCAGGTGTAACATTCTCAAGTTCTTTCAGTGTTTTGCCGAAAAAAGGACCGCCTGAGGCTGTGAGAATAATTTTCTTTATTGCCTCTTTTTTAGGGCTGCCCTGCATAGCCTGAAAAATAGCAGAATGTTCGCTGTCAACAGGAAGAATAGATACTCCGTTTTCCTTGGCGGCGTTAGTAACCAAATGTCCGCCTGCTACCAAAGTCTCTTTGTTTGCAAGGGCAATAGTCTTTTTTGCTTTTATTGCCTCGAGTGTAGGCTGAAGACCTACCATACCGACAACGGAGTTAAGCACTGTGTCTGCACCGTCGTATGTGGCACACTCTATCAATCCGTTCATACCGCTCACAACTTTCGTGTCGGTATCGGAAATTTTCACTTTTAGCTCCTTAGCGGCCTCCTCATTCATCATGCAAACAAGGTCGGGCTTAAACTCACGAACCTGTTTTTCGATAACATCCACATTGGAATTCGCTGTAAGGCACTTAACGCTGTAGCCCTGCAATCTGCAAACATCCAACGACTGTGTACCGATAGAACCGGTAGAGCCAAGGAGAGAAATATTTTTAGTCACATCAATCACCTTACTTAATCAAAAAAGTAGCAATGCAATATGTAATCGGCACGGTAAACAGAGAAGAATCAAATCTGTCCATAACTCCGCCGTGACCTGGGAAAATCTTGCCAAAATCTTTTACGCCGAAATTGCGTTTCAGCACCGATGCGGACAAGTCACCCATCATACTCAAAAATGAAACAAACGGTGCACAAACCATAAGAGTAATCATAGTCGTTTTATCAAGAGGCTGAACAGCAAATTTGTTGTACAAAACCATAGCCACTGCATTGAGCACTACACCTGTGATAACACCGCTGACAGCACCCTCTACTGTCTTTTTCGGTGAAATATTCGGGCACATCTTATGCTTGCCGAACGCCATACCTCCCAGCTGTGCACCGGTGTCGGTGCCGAGAGCGGCAATAAGTCCGTAAAATATCAAATAAACTCCGATTTGCTCTCTGAATCCGGCAATGTCACGAAGTCTGCCGAATGTAGAAAAGCCATAAGGAACAACTATTCCGGCAAAGAATGTGATAGCCACATCCTCAAACTTTGTAATACTGTACTCTCTCAGCATAGAGAGCAAAAGAACAATCACTATTGCAATAACAAAGACTGTGGTAGGAACAGCACTGATAATTGCACCCCAAACCTCTGTAGGAACCGGTTCCAACACCGAAGCCGATGAAAACAGCGGCACTATAAAGCCTACAACCGTACCTGCTGCAATGAGAAACTTGTTCTGCACCTTTGCGCACTTAATGATTTCGTTAGCTGCCACAGCCGAAAGGAACGCAATAACGGCAATAAACAGCGGTGTATATATCTGCCAAACCACAACTGCCAGCAATGCCAGCAGAACTACTGCGGTAATAACTCTCTGTTTCATAAATTATCCTCCAAAGCGACGATTGCGATTTTCGAACTCTCTCAATGCGTCGTACAAATCAGCTTTTTTAAAATCGGGCCACAAAACATCGCTGTACCAAAACTCGCTGTACGCCGCCTGCCAAAGCAAAAAGTTAGACAGTCTCTCCTCACCCGACGGACGAATAATCAAATCGCAGTCGGGGACGGTGTAAATGTTCTGTCCTATATCATCAGCTGTAACAGAAGTTTTGCCTTGAGCAATAAGTTTGTTCACTGCGGAAACAATTTCCTGTCTGCCGCCGTAGTTGATTGCAAGATAAACGGTAGTGCCTGTATGAGACGCCGTCTCCTCCTCTGCCTCGTCCATAAGCTGAAGCAGCTCGTCAGAAATTCCCTCACGCTCACCGATGAATTTAATCTTACTGTTGCCTGCCTTTTTCATATCGGACTTTGCCTCTAAGAGATAGTCCATAAACAACTTCATCAGTGCGTCTACTTCTTCCTTAGGACGCTTCCAATTCTCAGTGGAAAAGGCATAAAATGTAACATACTCAATGCCCAAATTAGCGCACTCATCGGATATGGTCCTAAAGACATTTGCGCCGGCCTTATGTCCGGCGGAACGAGGGAGTCCCCTCTTTTTTGCCCATCTGCCGTTTCCGTCCATAATGATGCCCAAATGCTTTGGCAGAACGGAAAATTCGGCACTGCTTTTCTTAGAAAAAATAGCCATAAAATGTGCTCCTTAAAAACACTTTTAGGGACGAGTGCAGTCTAACCCACAATCGTCCCCACAAATATACTCTTGTCAGATAGAAAGGATTTCGGTCTCTTTCTTCTTTGTCATTTCGTCAACCTGTTTTACATACTTGTCGGTAATGTCCTGAAGCTTCTTTTCGCCGTCTTTTTGTTCATCCTCTGTGATTTCGTTATCTTTTTTGAGCTTTTTGATATCGTCCATAACATCACGACGAACATTACGAACAGCTACCTTAGCCTCCTCGCCACGCTTGCTGATATCCTTAACAAGTGTCTTTCTGTGCTCCTCTGTGAGCTGTGGGAATGTGAGACGAATAACCTTGCCGTCGTTCTGCGGATTGATACCGATATCAGCCACATTGATAGCCTTTTCTATATCACCCAAAGCGGAAGCGTCCCATGGCTGAACTACCAACATTCTCGGTTCAGGTACGGAAACAGCTGCCATTTGGTTCAGCGGTGTAGGTGTTCCGTAGTAATCAACGAGTACATTGTTCAGTACATTGGGGTTAGCTCTGCCGGCTCTTACGGTGGAGAAATCTCTCTCAAGTGAGTCCAGGCATTTTTCCATCTTAGTTGTTGCTTTTTCAAATACTTGTTCCATGTTTAAGTTCCTCTCTTAATTTAATTTTTTACTGTAGTGCCAATCTTTTCGCCGTTTACGGCTTTAATAATATTGTCGGGGTCATTAAGGTTAAATACGATAATAGGCATATCGTTATCCTTGCAAAGTGAAAATGCTGTGGAGTCCATAACCTTAAGGTCACGGGTGATAACCTCCTGGAAGCTGACCTCGTCAAACTTAACTGCGTCGTCAAACTTGTTAGGGTCTTTGTCATATACGCCGTCAACATTTGTTGCTTTAAGCAAAGCGTCTGCGTTAATCTCTACGCTGCGAAGTGCGGCAGCAGTATCTGTGGAGAAGAACGGTGAGCCTGTTCCACAGCCGAAAATAACAATTCTGCCCTTTTCGAAATGTCTGATAGCCTTGTTGCGAATATAAGGCTCGGCTATCTGGCGCATCTCGATAGCGGTCTGTACTCTGACATTTGCACCGAGCTGTTCCAATGCGTCACAAAGTGCAAGTGAGTTCATAGCAGTAGCGAGCATACCGATGTGGTCAGCACGGGTTCTGTCCATATGTTCTGATGTTCTGCCTCTCCAAAAGTTTCCGCCGCCTACTACAATAGCGACCTGAACTCCCATATCTGCAACTTTTTTTACAGACTTACAAATGCTCAGTACGGTGTCGTTGTCGATACCCTTTCCGGCAGGCCCTGCGAGAACCTCACCGCTGAGTTTGAGTAAAATTCGTTTGTATGCAATACTCATAAAATGATACCTCCGTATGCAATAACTCTTTATCCCCTATATAATAATATAAATAAATAATAAAGTAAAGATTTATAGGCTAAAAATAAGTTACAAAATTGTAAATTAAATAAAGAGATTATAAAAAATACCGCCCACACACGAAGGCATGAGCGGCGAGTAAAAAAGGAGACTAAATATTAGTTTTCGGACGACTGTGCAGCCGTAGTTGTAGTTGTAGTTGTAGTTGTAGTATTCAAAGTTTTCTTATTAGCATTGACAATCATAGCATAGTCCATAGCGTTAATATATCCGTCACCGTTAGCATCAAGATAGCTTGAGTCATCATAAGCAGTACGCTTTGGTGTGGTGTTCATATAAGATGTGGACCACATGGAGAGAACACTTGCAGGTGATTCTCTGTCGAGCATATTGCAATAGCTGCAACGATAAATCATTCTGCCGTCAGAGCTTTGCGATCCGGTATAGACATAATTGTGTCCCATAGCCGGCAATGTATTCGTCCTGGTGGTATTGCATATGGTGCAGGTGTCGGTAGAAGCACCGTCGAGACAACCTGCCTCTTTGACTACCTTAGTGGTATAGTATCCGTCTACCCACTCTGCATGAACGACAGTAGCAGTCTTTTTGTTTCCGCATCTTGAGCAAGTAGGTGTAACGAGATTATGACCGGGATTATCCTCAATAGCTACAGCCACATCTTGATAGTCGTGACCCAAGGCATCGAGTGTTATAGTGTACTCCGTCTTGCATACCGAGCAGGTGGCAGTAGCCGAGCCCTCTTTTTCGCAAGTAGGCTCTGTAGTAACTTTGTATGTAGATTCATCGGGAGTATGACCTGTAGCCGGCAAAACCTCTGTCTTAGTTGACGAGCAGCGTGAGCATTTGTACAGAGCACTGCCTGCCGCAGTACAAGTAGGCTGTACTGTGTCAGCCTCAGACTTCACATAGTCATGACCTAAAGCATCTGTATATTCTGTATATGTTCTGCCGCAAACGGAGCAGGTATAAACCTTTGTTCCTCTGGCAGTACAAGTAGCCTCAGAAGTAGAAGTAAGCTCCCATGTGTGCTGTCCGTTAGAGGGTAATGTAACATTCCTTGTTTCGCCGCAGATATCGCAGGTATCTCGCTCAAGTCCGTTGACTGTACAAGTCGGCTGAGTAATAACATTAGGAGTGAATTTTCCGTCCACCCATGCTACATGCTCTGTCTTTTCTACAGTAGCACCGCAAGTTGTACAGGTATAAGTCTTGTATATATGTCCGTCCTCTGTGGTCTTATCGTCAGTAGCGGTCGGATTATTTTCATCATATGTGTGGCCTGTAGCAGCTATTGATTCTGTTACGGTACTGCCGCAGGTTGTGCAGGTACCGGTGCGTGAGCCTTTTTCTGTACAAGTAGGCTTTTTAGTGACAGTCCACTCCTCCACAGTATGACTGCCGGCAGGTATACGATTAGTCTCAATCTTATTGCATCCGCTGATATTGCAGGTATAGGTCTCTGTTCCTCCGGTAGTACAGGTAGCACGCTTAGAATATGTGTACTTGCCCTCTATCCACACATATTTTGTGGCACTGCCGTCGGGAGCGAGCTGATGCTCAGGCTCTGCGTAGGTATCATTACAGCGAGAGCAGGTATAATTAGTGTAGATATGTCCGTCCTCTGTGGTCTTATCCTCTGTGCCTGTAACGGCATAGTTATGGCCAAGGGCAGGAATTTCCACTGTGTCAACAATCTGACCGCAGTCGGAGCAAATGATATTCTTTTCGCCCTTTTCTGTGCAGGTAGCTTCTTTTGTTATCTCCTCACGAGTAGTGAGATGGTCACAGGAATCTATGGACACAAAGCCGTAGCTATGCTCTGTGGCATAAGTCTCCGTAGTAGAATTTTTATGGCCGTAGAAAGTCAAATCCTGCTTTGAACCGCCGAATGAATCGCCGGTAAATGTTGCCTTTGCGTTATTGACGGTAACTTTTGTCAAGAAGCCGCAATAGCCGAAAGACTGAGCACCGATAGAAGTTACGCTCTCGGGCAGCTCAACCTCAATAAGATTGGTGGTATAGAATGAGCGCATATCAATAGAAGTAATTGATGAAGTGAATGTAACATTCTTAACGCCTGAATTGCTGAACGCATTTACGCCTGTAGATGTCAGTCCTGTACCGTAAACTACATTAGTCAAAGCGGTGCAATCACAAAAAGCGCCGTTATCGAGAGTGGTTACAGAATCCGGAATTTTAACCGATTTCAGCGAAGTGCATCCCTTGAATGCACAGGTGCCGATTTTCGTCAGTTTTTCGGGGAATGTAATCGAGGTAAGAGCAGTACAGCCCTGGAAGCAGCCGTAGCTTACATCGGTAGTGCCCATGCCGTGAATTTCTGTAAGAGTAGAAGGAAGCTGTACAGAGGTGAGCGCAGTACAGTTATAGAAACAGTAGTTGCCCAATATGGTAACACCCTCGTCCACAACGACCTTAGTGAGCTCAGATTTATAGCTTTCCCACGGAACTTTTCGCAAAGCGGCATTGTAGTCACTAGTAGCACCGGTTCCGCTAATAGTCAATGTCTTTGTGGCAGCATTATAGCTCCATGTGGTCTTGCCGCCGGCAGAACCCGAAGTAGCCTTGGAAGTAGCGGCAGTAGCAATTCCGTTAGCACCGAGCAGTGTACAAAACACTAACGAAATACATATAAGCACAGAGATGACCTGTGACAGTCCTCTATTTTTCATAATTTACCAATCCTTTACAGAATAATACATATACAGTATATCACGAATATGATAACTATGCAAGCAGTGAATAGTCACTCACAAAAAGAAAAATCCGCCTCCTAAGAGGCGGATAATTTTCAATTTGCATTTTATTTCCACGGATATTTTTTCTGCAATGACATAAATTCTTCATAAGTTTTTGCATAATGAAATTCTTTTTGCAAGTCCGAGAAGAAATACATATAGTCAGTCTTTGGATAATTTATCGCCGACTCAACTATATCCGAGCCCGAGTTTGCTATAGGTCCCGCCGGCAGTCCTTTGCAGTTATAAGTATAATACGCATCATAAACCTGCTGTGAAAAGCCGTAGTTGTCACGGAGCTTTTTGGCATAAAAATATGTTACATCGGACTGCAATTTCATACCTTGGTCAAGTCTGTTCATAAACACAGAGGTAATGTACTTAGCCGAAGTTTTTCCGAGAGCCTCTTTTTGTACAACAGACACAAGAGTTATGAGCTGATACATAGTCATATTGTGGTCGGTACAAAACTTTTTCATATCATCGGTAATGCGGTCATCAAAGGCAGCCAGCATATCGTCAGCCACCTCTTTAGGTGCCATATTTTCTTCCCAATCATATGTGGCAGGAAACAAAAATCCCTCCAGTTTGTATGCAATCAAGTCATTGTCGGGAACATCTTTCAAAAAATCATAATCAAAGCCGTCGGTACTTTTGCAAACCTTCAAAAAGTCGGCAGCCTTGCACACCTTGTTTTCCTCAAGAGTTTTCGCTATATCCATACAGTTATAGCCCTCGGGAATACAAACTTTTACGGCACGGTGGGAGATGTCGGGATTTTTCAGTTTTTTAGCCAAATCCTTATAGGACATATCGGCAGTTACCTTATACTCGCCGCCCTCATATTTAAAGCCGGAATAGTGCTTGTCCATCCAGTTAGTCCACAGTGAATCGCTGACAACGATACCTGCATCGGCGAGCTTTTGACCCACATTATATTCATCATCGGTAGATTTTATGATGAGATTATACTCTGTGTTCTTTTGATTTTTTCCGTCTATATCGTTTTTTGCTGCAGTATAGACATAGCCTCCGCCGATAACTGCGGCGATAATGACAGCTATCACCAACAGAATTACCGGCAAATTAGATTTTTTACTCTTGCTCATAATATTCTCCAAAAATCAAACAACCTGAACCTTAAGCATATTGGTAGTACCGGACATACCCAGCGGAATACCGGCAGTGATTACAGCCAAATCGCCCTTGTCGAGTATGCCATGCTTTTCGGACACCTCCACAGCGTGATTGAACAGCGCATCGGTGTTCTTCTTTTCCTCACACATAACAGGAATAACGCCCCACGACAGTACGAGCTGACGATAAACCTGCGGCTCTGTGGTAGCGCCGACAATAGGTGTGTACGGTCTGAATTTTGATATCATACGGGCAGTCTTTCCGCTCTTTGTAACTGTTACTATAGCCTTTGCATTCAAATCGTGGGCAGTAGTTACAGTAGCGTGAGAGATAGCAGAAGTAATATTTCTGTCTTCAGGCTTTTGGTAAAAATGGTCAAATCTCGTCTTATAGTCAATATCTGCCTCGGTAGTCTTTGCGATACGGTCCATAGTCTCTACAGCTTCTACAGGGTACTTGCCCACAGCGGACTCGCCGGACAGCATGATAGCGGATGTGCCGTCATAAATAGCATTGGCAACATCGGTAATCTCTGCACGGGTAGGACGGGGATTCTCTATCATAGACTCAAGCATTTGGGTAGCGGTAACAACTATTTTGCCTGCCTTATACACCTTTTCTATAATCATCTTTTGGATAGCAGGGATTTTTTCAAAAGGTACTTCTACACCCATATCACCACGAGCTACCATAATTCCGTCGGTAACCTCGATAATCTCATCAATATTGTCTACACCCTGTCCGTTTTCTATCTTAGCGATAATCTTAGCATTCTTCCAGCCGATAGCCTCCAGATAGTTACGCATAACGGTAATATCAGTAGCACTGCGGCAAAATGATGCGGCAATAAAATCAAAGCCCATCTTTGCTCCGTAGGACAAATCGTTCATATCCTTTTGGGACAGATAAGGCATATTGAGTTCAACGCCCGGGACATTAACGCCCTTATGGTCAGTCAGTCTGCCTCCGTCCACAACTGTGCAAACTATGTCTGTGCCTGCCACATGATTGACCTGCAAAGAAATGATACCGTCGTTGATGAGTATTGTTGTGCCGGCTTTAACATCCTTTGGCAGTCCGTCGTAGTTTACATACGAATGAGTCTCATCACCCTCACATTCCTTTGTGGTGAGAGTAAAGGTATCGCCGGACTTGATAATAACACCGGCAGGGTCTTTAAAGTTGCCTAATCTAATTTCGGGGCCCTTTGTATCCAAAAGAGTAGCTATAGGCAATTTCAGCTCATCACGAATCTTTTCTACTTCCTCAAACCTTTTTGTGTGTTCGCTGTACTCACCGTGGCTGAAATTAAAACGAGCCACATTCATACCCGAAATCATCATATTTCTCAATACATTTTCGTCATCGGTTGCGGGACCGATTGTACAAATAATTTTCGTCTTTCTCATACAATTACCTTCATAATATAAATCGGCAAAGCACAAATTATTACTTCTCTGCCATTTTGTATTTTAGCATACGGAGTGAAAAAATCAATACAGCATTTTCATTTTATCCGTATAGTCTAAAATACATTCACAATACAGCTGTAAAACTATGAAATTTCACAAAAAGAGCACCGCCTAAGCGGTGCTCAAATTACAGTCCTTTGTTACATCTCTCTGAACGAAATATTATCATAAATCTTAGAATATCTGTACGGAGTCAAATCCTGAACATTAGGATAAATCTGTTTATCTATTTTGTGTGCCACAAATGTTACCTTTTCGTTAGTGATACATCCGATAGAGTCATCACCCTTGATATAATAAAGCTGTGCCTTATCGTTAGTGAACTTAATCTCCGACAGGCTCTTACAGCCGTCAAAAACATTTGAATAAATAATTCCGGCAGTTTGTATCTCAGCCGTTTTGAGAGAAGTACACATACCGAATGTTCCGGCATCGAGGTATTCCACATTTTTAGGCACAACCACCGATGTCAGCGAGGAGCATTTTCCAAACGCATTAGCCTCAAGGCGTGTAAGGCTCTGCGGCAAAGTAACACTTTTCAGTGCGGTACAACCGTAGAATGCACTGTCCTCAATTTTTTCGACCTTATTGGGCAAATTCACTTCCGTCAGTGAGGTACAATCTTTAAAAGCACTGTTACAAATCCACAGCAGTTCTGACGAAAAAGTAACCTTTTTCAAATTCTTACACAAAGAAAATGTATCATTATATATATACTGCAGTGTATCCGGTAGGGTTACGCTCTCCACCGTTTCGTTGCCGGTAAAGGTTGCCTCCACACCAATTACGGTCTGTCCGTTAATTTTTTCGGGTATCTTAACATTCTTCGCCTTACCTTTGTAGTTGGTAACTATTACGCCTATTTCTCCTCCCGAACGGTAGTCAAAACTGTTTTTACGGTTATCATTACTTACTGCCATACCGATACAAAACGAGCAAATCAAAGCTATAATCAGCGCAAAAACAACAGCACAACTCTTTTTCATAAAATCACCTTCAAATTTTTAATCTTCTTATACTGAATATATAATACCCCACCAAAAATGTCAACCCCCGACCATAAACAGAACAACATTTGCACTCAAAAAGCCAATAAAAAAGGGCTCTCGCATAAGAGAACCCTCTGTTGTAAAATCGTGTTACTTTACCACATTCATGCTTTCATAAATTTCTGTAATCAGCAATCGGCACAAAATAATACTTATAACAGCGGCACGGTGTCGCTGGTGGGATTGTTTGAATATTTTTCCATCAACAAGAATACGGATTCTTTTAGGACGGACATTTGTGATTTGAGATAATACTCATCCTCAAACATAGCGTAATGCACGGAGGCTCTGACGAATATAAATATAAGCGGAGTAATAACGGTATAAGGTATTCCCAACTTTGGCTCAAGAGTTTTTGCGTACTGAGTATATCTCTTGTTTACGCCGTCAAAAAACTTCTTGCCTTCCTCAATATACTTTGGGTGAGTGTAGACCTGATACATAAGACGATACTTTTTGCCGTGCTCTCGGGCAGTCCAATACGGTACCTCCTCCAAAAATCTGAGAACGTCGCCGGGATTTTCGGGGGCAAGCTCCATAAAGCCATCCTCGACCTTAGCCATACAGTACGCCGTGGACTGAATAATCAGATCATCGAGTCCCGAAAAATATGTGTACAGGCTCGCCTTAGATATTCCGCAAGCCTCGGCGAGAGTAGATGCTCCCGTACCCGCCAAGCCGTGCTCTGCATAGCAGTCATAGCATTTTTCCATTATTTCCTGTTTTTTTGCTAAAAACTTTTCTTCATTATGAGTTCTCATAAAATTTTTGTATCCTTTTCTCAACCAATCATTCGATTTATTTTAGCACAAAGTCACATAACATTCAATACTTTGGGTGATTTAGAACCGTTTTTTATACAACTGACTCTGTGTGGCTATTTTTTTGCAATAATTACAATACAGTTACAGATTGTTGACACGAATTATTCGTTATGTTATAATATTTTATAACATAGGGTATTTCTACCCAAAAAGAGAGAAACTAAGGTGAATAAGGTTATGAAGAAATTTTTGTGCGCTGTTATGGCGACAATGACTATGCTTACTGCTGCGTCACCTTGCCTCACCGCTGCGGCGGCAGAAGCAAACAAAAACAATGCTCAAAGCATCAGTCAACAGGTAGCCGAAATGTCTAAGGACTACAACGGCGAATACGAGGAAGAAATGAAAAAAACAGGGTCGGACAGTGTAACTGTAGACAACCGACTGATAGTAAAAACAGACAAAAAGGTGATAGCCACGGACGCTGTGGGAGAGGTGTACGGATTGGGCTATGCTTTTTTGCAGTTTGACAGCTCCGATGATGCGAAAAATGCGGCTGCCAAATACGAAAAACAAGGGCTAACTGTCCAAAATGACACTGTATACAGATGTGATAGCAGCACAGGTATAAGCAATGTAGCCGACAACTCTGCTGATCTGTGGGCTTATACCCAAACAGACGCTGAAAGCACAGTCGAATATTTGGCAAAGCAGAGCACCGATACTGTTACCGTAGGTTTGATAGATACAGGTATCGATACCAGATACAATGTACAGCCGTTTTATGACCGAATAGTAAGAACTAATGTAAACTTCGGTCAACCGGAGTCCCAAAAGGATGAGGCAGACTCTTTCGGTCACGGTACAAGTGTGGCAAGTATAATAGCAAAATGCACACCGGACAATGTAAAAATAGAATCCTTTAGGGTAGACTGCGGCCAGGGACATATTTACTCCTCGTCACTGATATGTGCCTACAAATATATACTGTCTATGGACAAAAACAAACCGGACATAATCAATATGAGCTACAGCGCATATGACAATGACGCAAAGAGCAATAAGATAGAATCCGACCTTTTGTCAAAGCTGCACGACTCGGGTATTGTACTCGTAGCCAGTGCCGGCAACAAAAATACAAACTCAAAATATGCACTGCCTGCCGGTCACGATGATGTCATCACCGTAGCAGCGCATGACAAAGACGGAAAGAAATGTGACTTTTCCAACTACGGCGACAGCGTAGATATAGCCGCTCCCGGTGAAAATGTAACTGTAACAAAAATCACCACACCCGCAAAATATGAATTTTACGCATCCGGCACCTCTTTTGCCGCACCATTCGTTTCTGCTGCGGCAGCCATTGTCCTCATGCAAAACAAAGGACTCACCCCGGACGAAACAGAAGCAAAAATAAAAAGCTCTGCCCTAAACACAAATGCTCCGAACAGCGAAAAATGGGCAGGTGCAGGCACATTGAATTTTTACAATCTGATAGAAAATGCCGATGCGAGCACTATAGACTTTGACCGTGCAGACGGCACATACACCGGCACATTCAGCGTATCATTGTCAGACAAAAACAACAGTGACACAATCATATACACAACCGACGGCACTCTGCCGAGCAAAAATAACGGTACAGTGTACTCCTCCCCTATTGAAATAACCGGCAAAACGAAGATTATTGCCGCCACATTCTCAAAGGACGGCGAGCTGCATAGCAAATACACTACCGGAATGTACAAAGCTATGACTGTGGCTAATCCCTCCGATTTTGAGGTAACAGCAGGCGGAACGGTAACAAAGTATAACGGTAGTGCTACGGCAATAATTATGCCGGATGCAGTAGGCGGAGTCGAGCCAAATGCAATAGGCAAGGACTGCTTTAGCAAAAGTGACATTACCGACATAATTTTGCCCGACACGGTGAGCGAACTGCAAAGCGGTGCTTTCAGCGAAAGCAAGCTGCAAACGATAAAAGCAGCCGGTGTAACCAAATGCAATTCGGCTGTATTCAGAGGCTGTGTAGATATGTATGATGAACAAATGCCGTATCTGTCATATCTCGGCAGTGACGCCTTTAACGGTTGCATTTTGATGAATGATTTTTCATTCTCAAACAGTATCAGGACTGCATTGTCTAACGCATTCACAAACAGCGGAATAGAGTCTGCAGACTTTCCCCTGTTGACTACCGAACGCAAGGCATTTGAGGTAAGTCCGATTGTATTGGCAAATCTGCCGAAGCTGGAAATTTTGGACGGTGGCTTTAACGGCTGCAATTTGCTGATGAATGTATCCCTGCCTAATGTGAAAGAAATAGGCAACAGAGCTTTCGGCAAGTGCACTGCTTTGCCGGAAGAAATGGATTTTAGCAAGGTAGAAAAGGTAGCTTATGCCGGATTTTGTGATGCCCCGTTTGAGTCGATAGAACTGCCGTACTGTACAGAAGTCGGTGACCAAGCATTCTATAACGCCTCCGCTGAGGACATATATCTGCCAAAGTGCAAATCTATAGGCGGTCTTGCTTTCAGCGGTCCGTCTCTGATAAATCTGAATATAAACAGTGCCGAAAAGGTAACCAATTCTACCGATGTGGTGTTCTATAACTGCATAAATTTGAACCGTGTGTATGCTCCAAAGCTACAACAAATTCCATGCTACACCATAGACTCTGCCGGTAAGGAGTATATGGAAAAGGAAAATATTAAGCCGAGGCTTGAATCTGTATACACACCGAGAGCTACGGAGTTTAACTGCTGCATATCAGACTATTCCTCATGCTCGTCAATGCTGTATATTTTTGCACCGTCTCTTGAAACTGTAGACGAATCGGACAGAATTCTTTTGCCAGAAAGCAAGCTGTTCACCCTGTATTTGTCCAGCAGATATAAGCCGAACTCAAAGCAAACTTTAGTGGACGGAGGAATATACAATGTAGTATTCTCTGCAGATACTTATGTGAGAGAAACAGACAGCAACAGTACGGAAAACACTACCTTCATAGACTCTGACTCTATGACCGATGCTTTGGGCAGAAGCATATGTATCTCTGCCGCCGGCATACGATTCGGATTTAATTGGAACAACCTAAACGAGCTTGAAAAAGATGCCGATGAGGTAGAGTACGGCTTTATCTACAGCCAAAAAGGACTCCAAAATCTGAACATAGACAATGTAGGCACCGACGGAATAAAAAAGGTTGTCGCAAATAACAAAATCAATCACGGTGATAACACTACCTTTAACCTCGTGATATCCAATATTCCAAAAGCATACTACGACAGAGAAATATCTGCCAGAGCCTATGTCTGCATCGACGGAATGTATTTTTATTCCGACATAATAATGGGTAGTTTCTCAGATGTGGCAGAGCTCGTTATGAGAGACAACAGCATAAATAATGATATAAAATCAAAACTTTACGATTTGTTAGGGGAGGCATAATATATGAAAGAGCCATACGAAAAGCCAAGAATAGATACCGAATACTTTTTTGTTGAAAGCGTAATCACCACAAGTGATATACGCAAGGACGACAACATAGTAGACGGCAGCGACGGATGGTAAAAAAAATAAAAAGTGTGACTGTTCAAAACGAGCAGTCACACTTTTTTATTTTGTAGCTTCTATACGATATTTGAAATAGGCATTGTCGCTGTACCACAGAGGAAAATTTGTACCCCAAATATTATCGTAGAGAACAAAGGTTATGCCATCCGACAGCTTTTCATATTTATTGTCGAAATGCAAAATTTTGCCTGTGCCCAAACTAACGAGCGGTGAATGATAGTTTTTGATTTCAAAGTCATCAAAAATCACCTTTTCGGCAGCAGACAGCTTTCTTCCGCCCTTTGATACAACATCGTAGGGATTGACTTTTTTTCCGATTTTTTGGTATTTTACGGAATTTGAGTTCGGGTACAGTGTAAACATTATCGTCTCGGGCAATCTGTTTGCAGCCTTATCCTGCCACAAAAGCTCTGCTGACAATCCGTCCTTGTCCAGCGTGTATTTTATTTGGAAGATTCTCGGTGCACCCAAACAGTCACAATAATACTCATCTATAGCCAAATCTGCCAATAACTCGGTACTGCTTTCGTTCTCTGAAACAGTCAAATTTTTAAGACAATACGGCCTTTTGCCCTGTCTGTAATCGAGGGCAATTGTTTCTATATTCGGCTTGCCGAAATCGGGATATGCCCACACGCCCACCTTGTCTAAATCTCGGCTGTAATGGGAGAACCAATAATCATAATCCGCACAGCCAAGCGATGTGTATGTGACGGCAGGCAAATCATTATTTTCAATACAGACTTTACCGTTAATTGAAAGATAAGCTATTCCGCCGTAATTATTGAGCAGAAGTTCGGAATCTCCTACGGAATATTTTTCTTTCGTTGAGCCCACAAGATTGAGAGCCGGAAACTCGTCTTTCGGCAACAACTTTTTAAGCTCATACACCGCTTTTGCTTTGTGCTCGGGAGAAAGTGCCGTCAGTGTATTTTCTATATATTCCCTCTGCTCTGCCCAGCTCTTTTCGATACGCTTATACGCCGATTTAGATGCTCTCGCCTTTTCAAAATCGGGGCGTAAATAATTTTTGTATTCACCCAAAGCAATCTTAACATCCATACCGCAGGTGTGCTCGGCAAGGCAAAGAATATTATCGGCAAGTGCAGTATATTCATCGTCTTTTCTGTCCAAAGTGCCGTCCAAAAGCCACTGATTTTTCAGTCCTATGAGTGTGCGCAATGCACCTGATTTATACGGATCTGCGGCACTGCCGTGTATCCAAGTATCGCCTATCTCCGAGGTAACAACCGGCAGCCTGTCTCTGACCTGCCAAATTTCTTCGGCATAATCGTCGAGAGTACCTGCTGTTATACAGTAATCGGGATATTGCTTTTGTATTCGCTTTATATTCATTTTTACGGCAGTTTTTCCGCCGGCGCCGTGATTATCGAGGGTGTGGTCAAAATACAGCACATCGTCCACAAACTCGTTATTGTATGCGCCTCCGTACTCGCCGGAATAAATAACGACTATCTCCGCTCCATATGCACGCCACAAAAAACATTCGGGCACATCGGGAATGGCGGAAGCACCGTTCACTCCGATATGGAGCAGCTTTATTCCTTTTTGTGCAAGGAGAGGCACAAGAGCCTTTGTATGCCCCGGCACATCTGTCATTTTTGCGGCCACGGTCTTTTTCCCACGGATAGAGTCAATCTCATCTACCAAATCCAAGCCGTACCTCATTGTGTCCTCGTCCAGCAACTCAGTATGAGTAGTAAAAGGCAAAGCATGGGGTGCAATATCTCCCCTCTCAATCGCCGCAATCAACTCTTTTTTGTTCTCGTCACTGCCATAATGCAGTGCCTCCTTGAGTATCCAAGAGCCTGTAGTCCAAACAAATTTTTTACAATCGTCGGTATTTACGCTTTTTGCTGTTTTCACTGCATTAGGTATAAACTCATCTATATACTTTTTTCTTATGTTTTCTGCATAATCGGTAAAACCTAAATCGAGATGCGTCTTAGACACAACAATAACTTTTTTCATAAACACTCCTTATAGGAAAATATCTCCCACAGAGAAGCCGAGGGATATATTTATTGTAAATCATTTATTATTCGTTTTCAACAGATTCTACTGAATTGTACTGTTTTCTCTGCTCAAGGAGAGCCTCATGGATTTCTTCCTTACGCTTACCTGTCAGCTTATAGAAGAAGAACGGAACGCCGGCAATAAACATCATTATACCATGGAAAATTGTGTAGAAGAACAGCATCCATATTTTAGTTTTGAGCGACTGCATTGTACCGTCCTCAATACCCTGGACATAACCGCAGATAGAATTGTCACCGTAGAGAATGAACGGCTGCAACGCACCGGCGATAGTACCGCTGATCATAGTGAATATACCGATAACAAACGGTAACGAAGAATCAAGGCGCTTGCCTGTCTTGAGTTCAATATCCTCAAGGACATCTGCCTGGAACATATTAGGCAACAAATTGGAAGCACCGAACTGCAATCCGATAAGGAACAAGAATATGATAAACACAATCTGTAACGGCCCGCCGCTCTTTTCCTGCTTAAAGTATGTATATCCGATAGCAAACGCCGCTGTGTTGGCGATAATCGAATAGATACCGCTGGCAATATAGAGTGTGCGTGAATCGAATTTTTGAGCAAGAAGTTAATGATGAGCATACCGACTGCTGTACCGATACCTGTAGGGAGACCGAAAAGCAGGAATTTGCTGGAGCTGCCCAGGAGAGCTGCTGCCAAGAACGGTCCCATAAAGTTAGCTATACCTCTGAAGTTCTTAAGGAATTCGGAAATAATAATTGTCCACGCATACTTATTTTTAAGAATATCACCAAAACCGGCGATTGGATTTTTCTTTTCGTTATCATATGTTATGCGCTCTCTGGCTATATTCATACCTGTGAGCATAGTAATGATTCCCAAAACGCCGCTCATAGCCGCACAGACAATAAATTGCAGTGCCTGATTATCTTTCCAAATAATATTGAGCACAACGATAATAACAAGAGATGCCGAGTTACCAACAGCCGATACTATACCTCTAAAGGACATGATAGTATCTCTTTCCTTAAGGTTTGGCGTCATAACTACAGCAAGGTTATTGATAGTACCGCCAAAGGTATTCATTACGCTCCAAAGAATAGCCACAGTGATAATATAAATCATCAGCAGTGCACCGGAAATACCCTTAGGTACCCAAAAGCTCAAGAACAAAAGGATGCCCATAGGTATCGCCGCAAGCATAATCAGCGGTCTGAACTTACCCTTTTTTCCTATATTTCTGCCGTCGATATACATTACAATAAAAAAGTTCAGTATGTACGGCACTATGCTCGTTATAACATTAAACAGTGATGACTGCTTATTGCTGATTTGGACTACATCAACGAGAAATACATTCCTGTACTGACCGACAAATCCGGTCATGTTAGTGTAAAAGAACACGGCAATGAGGTACCATATAAACTATGCCGGCTTTACATTCTTTTTGTCGGCACTTGCCTTCAAGATACCGCCTGTTGTGGTAGACATAAAAATTACCCCTTTAATAATGTCAATAGTTGTTTTTGTTCACTGTCAAAACAGTGTCATAGTCTCTCTGCTTTTCGTCACCTATCATTGAGAGAATAAATGTATCGAGGTCGGAGAGGACTGCACTCTTTTTGCCCAGCTTTTTTTCGAGGATATGGGTTATCGGGTGCAGTCTGCGCAAAACCTTTTCCATAGTGTTGTACACAGGTGTACCCTTGACATACGGCTCATTGCCGACAAAGATATTGCGTACCAATTCTATACCCAAATCCTTAACTTTTCTGTCGGCAATACTCTCGTCTGCCTTAAACCAAAGCAGACGGCAAAGTTTTTTTACCGTAAAGTTATTGAGCACCGCCATAGCAGGCTTAGGCAAAATTTCGTTCATCTTGACCTCTATCATTCTGTCAAAACGCCACCTAAAATACTCCTCGGCGGTTCTGCCGCCTTTGTCATAATCAAAATCGGAAATGGTATATGACTTTATTGCTACGGTATTTTTGTTCTCAAATGTCACCTTTCGATAGGCACAAGGGCATCCGACAAAACAGCCTGTCTGCACATCGGTAATAATATTTCCGTCGGCAGAAGTGTAATCTGTCACTGCCTGAGCGTGCATATGACCGGTGAATATCAGGTCGAGGCCTGCCGAAGCGAGAGTCTCTGCGGTCTCCTGCCAATCGGTGAGGTGTGCGTCTCCAATCAATTCCATAATAGGACTGAACGGAAGCAGCGGATAGTGAGTCATTGCAAAAATATAGTTTCCGCTTTTGTGAGCGTCATCTATCTGCTCCAGAGCCCATTTCATCTGGTCCGGCCAAATACCCTTAAAATCCTTACAGTCGCCGTCACAGTTCAGTGCAAGAAGTCGTATTCCGTCAGCTATCTGTGCCACATACGACATACTTTCTCTATGCTCACTTATGGCGTCATCAAATCCAAATTCTCTGTAAAAATCTCTTAGATTATCTCGTTCCATTCCCTCAACAGGTATGGTCTCGTCACCGTCAAACTCGCACGGATTTTCGGCATAATCGTGTCGAGCGGTTATGAGATATATTTTTTTGCCTGCATCACGCAGACGATACAATCGCTCTCTGAATCCGATATGACTTTTTAATTCGCCTCGATATACAAGGTCACCGGGAATCAAAATAATGTCGGTATCCTTGTCATCTATTATCTGTGCAAATCCGGCATCAACAACAGCCGGTGTTTCTGCCACGCATTTTTGGTCTGTGCGGCTGCGCTCCTCGTACGCACGCCCGCTGCGTTTAAACGAGCTGTCATAGTAGTGAGGGTCTGTCACCAAATAAAAACTGAGCTTTTCCATAATTCACCCTTCCGTGCATTATACAACATATAAAGTATCACATAGCGGCAATAATTTCAGTAGAATATATCATAAAAAATTTACGAATTATCACACCTTCATAAGATCTCTGTATTTTTTTGGCGAATAGCCTGTTTCTTTTTTGAAAAAATAGGAAAAATACTGCTGGTCCGAAAACGCCAAAACGCTTGAAATCTCGCCTACAGTCATCTTTGTGTTCATCAGATAATCCTTTGCCAGCTTAATTTTGCACTGCTTATAATATTGATACGGTGTAATTTTGAACTTAGACGAGAAAATATTGATAATATGATTTTTCGAATAATTCATATCGTTACACAATGTTTCCAGATTGAATTCCTCTGACACATTATTCTCGATATTTCTCTTAATTTTGTCCGGCAAGTCCTCTTTTTGAGTGAGGCGTCTGTCATATATATAGGTGAAAATTTTAAACACTTCTGCCGAAAGCTGCAGCTGAATATCCTCAGCCTCGCTGTCATTGTCAAAGGTTATGTCGAAAATACGCTCAAAATTTCCGCGCACGGCATAATCCTCGAACAAATATGTATTCTCCGGTATATACAGATTTGTAAGTGCCTGGGCAGCAGCACCGCTTATGCTGAAAAAATATTTGTGCCACGGATTATTTTTATCTGGATAATAACGATGAGTGCTGTCCTTTTCAAGATAGAACACATCTCCCTTCTTTGGGTGGAGCACCTGACCGTTAATTTCCAAAGTACCCTCTCCGTCCACGATATATTCGAGAGACACAACATCACTCTTTTGGCGTTCAATAAGATATTTTTCATCACAAAGTGTTTCGCCCACAAAGTGAACATTAAGCGGCAGGTTTCTGGTTCTTATAATTTTTATGTTTTCGTACACTGTGATAATTCGTACCTTTCCTGTGAATTTTTCTATGTTATACAACATAATTTTGTGATAATTTAAAAATACCACAGAATAAACAAAAAAGCAACAGGAGGATATTATGAAAATAACCTTTATGGGTGCAGGCAGCACCATTTTTGCAAGAAATGTTATCGGAGACTCTATGTGCACGCCGTCTCTCAGAGACAGCACATTCGCACTCTACGACATCGATGCAAAGCGACTTGAGGAATCAAAAATAATTCTCGAGGCAATAAACAGAAATGTAAACGACTCTCGTGCCAAAATAGAAACATATCTCGGCATAGAAAGCAGAAAAGATGCACTGAGAGATGCGTCATTCGTAATCAATGCTATACAGGTAGGCGGATATGAGCACTGCACCGTAACTGATTTTGAAATACCAAAAAAATACGGACTGAGACAAACAATAGCCGATACTCTCGGAATAGGCGGAATATTCAGAGCTCTGCGTACTATTCCCGTTTTGGAGGATTTTGCGAGAGATATGGAGGAGGTTTGCCCTGACTGCTGGTTCCTAAATTACACTAACCCTATGGCAATGCTGTCGGGCTATATGCAGAGATACACACCTATCAAAACAGTAGGGCTCTGCCACTCTGTACAGGGCTGCAGTCGTGACCTGCTGAAAAAATTAGATATGGAAGACAAGATAGACGGCAGGAGAGACTTGATAGCCGGAATAAACCATATGGCATGGCTGCTTGAAATTAAAGACAAGGACGGCAATGACCTCTATCCCGAAATAAAAAAGCGTGCAAAACAAAAGAATCTCAACGAAGTCCACGATGATATGGTAAGATTCGACTACATCGACAAACTGGGATACTACTGCACGGAATCCAGCGAACATAATGCCGAATACAATCCGTTCTATATCAAGAGCAAATATCCCGAACTAATCGAAAAATACAACATTCCTCTGGACGAATATCCTCGCAGATGTATAGAACAAATAGCCGGATGGGAAAAAGAAAGAGATTCAATACTCGCCGACGGAAAAATAACTCATCAGCGCTCCGAGGAGTACGCATCCTACATTATGGAAGCCATTACCACCAACACTCTGTACAAAATAGGCGGAAATGTGCTGAATACAAATTTGATAGACAATCTGCCAAAAGAAGCTTGTGTAGAAGTTCCCTGTCTCGTAGACGGCAGCGGCATAACTCCCTGTCATATAGGAAATCTGCCATTACAGCTTGCGGCTATGAACAGCAGTAACATATATCCCCAGCTGCTGACAATAGAAGCTGCCGTAACTAAGAAAAAGGAATATATTTACCAAGCTGCTATGATGGAACCGCACACAGCGGCAGAGCTGTCCATAGACGACATTGTGTCACTGTGCGATGACCTAATAGACGCACACAAGGGATGGCTGCCGGAATACGAATAACAAAAAAAGATTATTCACTTTTGCTTGTGAATAATCTTTTTTGTTTTACGCAGTTTTATTCTTTTGCGGTACAAGGCAAAACGCCACTGCCACTACTGCCAAAATCATCCAAAACAGTATTACCGTATTCCAGCTGCCACTCTGCAATATTCCGCCGGCAACACAATTCATAGCCGCACAGCCGATATACGCCACAGAATTAAGGATACCTGCCACAGTGCTGACTATTCCGTCTTTAGCAAACTTAAGCGGTACCATAGTAATCAGCATAACATTGACTGCGAACATACAATTTGTAATCATTACTATCGAAACAAGCGACAGTATTATGCTCTTGTCACCGAAAAATCTGAGGACAATAAGAAATAACAAAGACACAGCAAAAAATACCGAAGATGTTTTTGTTTCGCTCCTTATTTTATCATTCAGCAGCTTTGCAAAATATGCACCTGTCACATTTATAAACGGGAGCACCATCGTCAGCAGCAGCGATACCGACAAGTCGGAGCTGAATCGGGAAGAAAAATACTCAGGCACCCATTGTGTCACGCTGTCCTTAAGTGTGCCCTGTACAATAATCGGAACTATCAATATAAGCACTCCGCCGGACAACATTATCTTTAGTGCTTTGCCTAAAGAGAACGGTGCTTTTTCGGCACCCGACGATATGTGTTTGAGCTTCAGCCGACCTGTACCTATGAGCCACAAAAACGACACTGCCGCCAAAATAATTCCGCTGACAAGAAAAACGAATTTCCACGGCAAAAACAACATAGTCAGCAGACTGACACCATAGCTGAGCAGCGTACCTATAGGCACCGTAGTAGACATCTGCATACCGAACCTGTCCTTAGTCGGCTCGTCATATTCCACAGATGCCAACTTTAGTATCGGCGACCACACAAGAGATTGCAGCATACCGTTAATTGCCCAAAATGTCACAAACAACTTATACGAATGGAAGAAAAACACCGCCACATTGGACAAAGCTGAAAACAGCACACCGACAAAAATCATATATCCGGTATCTATCTTATCTCCGATTATTCCGCTGACTATCTGTCCTAAGCCATAGCACACAAAAAACGCCGACGACACAGAGGCAATCTGACTCGCAGTAAAAACGCCGTCCTTAGTAAGCTGCGGTATAACCGATGAAAAATTATATCTGCATATGTATGTGGCACTGTATGCCAGCCAACAAAGCAAAAACAAATCTCTGTCTCTTTTTGTTTTATAACCTAACATTTTACTCCTAAAAAAGCCATCGGTTTATCCGATGGCAAATAGATTTACAGTGTAATGTTTTACTTTCTGTTTTCTACCAATCTCTTAACCACATTAACAAGGGATTCGAGCTTTTTCGTCATCTCGGCAGGAGTTTCTTTCATTCCTCTATGTGCCCAGTTGAGCACAATTCCGGAGATTCCATAGCCGAAAAACTCAGACAAAATAAGTTCTTCGGACGGGTCAGACCGGAGTCCGTTGCGGATACCCACATTCTTAATAACTTCCGAAAATTGCTGAGTGGATATTCTGCTGATATAGCCGGACAAATCGTTTGCGTTTATCTTCAAGGCAGACTGATAAAACTTTTTGCTCTCGCTCATAGTCTGGAATGTGTTGTAGAACTTCTCATACATATTGTCGAGAGTAAAGCCATTGGTCAACGGCTCCAAAAGCTCGTTGTACAAAAGCCAGTCCAAAAGCTCATATCTGTCCTGGAAGTGATAGTAGAATGTTTGTCTGTGGATGCCGCATCTGTCGGTTATATCGGAAACGGTAATTTTTTCAAAATTAGTTGTTTCCATAAGTTCTTTGAGGGCACCGGCAATCTTTTGTTTTGTAATTTCGCTACAGGATAAATTATTTTTCATTTTTGTCCATACCTTTCAAATACTTTTTGACATTATAGCATAAATTTTCGATTTGTACAAGTGTATAAATTTATTTTTTTACAAAGATGTTGAGTACGCCATAATGCCGCCCTTTGTTATATCCACAATACCGTAATATCCCTCTCTGACAGAGCCGGGATTAAGGTAAACTATACCGTTTTTTCTGTTTTCATACGGCTCATGTGTATGACCGAAAAGGCAAATATCTGCGTTCTTTTGCTCAGCAGCCTGCTCCAGTTCGGTATAGCCGTGCTTAACATGATAAGTGTGTCCGTGGCAGAACATAACCCGCTTCATATCACAATATATCAGCTTTTCATACGGCAAGAGGCTGTCCCAATCACAATTTCCGGCAACTCTCTCATACTTTATGTCAGGATACAAATCCAAAACCCGAGTAACGTCAAAATCGCCGTCTCCCAGACTGATAAACAAGTCTGCATCCTCGTGGTGACGCTCCGCAATATCGAGAAGTTTGCCGAGGCATCTGTGAGAATCGGAAGTAACGATTATTCTCATTCATAAACACTCCTGTCGATTCATACTATTGAGTATGATTATACTATGAAAGGAGAAAATATTCAATGCAAAAAGACGACAAAATAATAGGCAATGCAGCAAAAAAAGCCAATATAGACATAAACGAATTCAAAAAAGCAGCAGAACAAGGAAAGGCCCAAGACTTCATAGACAAAAATCTGTCAAAAGAGGCAAGCGAAAAAATCAAAAAAATACTGAATGACAAATCTGCAACAGAAAAACTTTTGTCCACCCCTCAGGCAAAAGAGTTAATGAACAAAATATTAGGTAAAAAGTGAGTACAGTATGGATAACATCAACGATATAATTTCATCTCTCTCGGCAGAGGATATAGAAATGCTCAAGGGAGTTGCCGGCTCAATACTCGGTCAAAGCGGCGACAACACATCTTCGGCTCAACCACAGCAAAGCAGTCCACCGCAGGTAAACAATCTTGCTTCGGGATTAGGTTTGAGCCAAGATGATTTCAATATGATGATGAAAGCAAAAAGTATATTCGACCGAATGAACAGCGCTTCGTCCAAAAATGCCGACCTGATAAATGCACTCAAGCCGCACTTATCCCCCACCTCCCGCCAAAAAGCCGACCAGGCAATAAAAATACTCAAGCTTTTTGAGGTATTGCCCTATCTCAAGGATTTGTTCTGATGGCTGACTTTTCTTCCTCGGACATAAATGAGGCAAAAAGGCGTGTGGAGGAAATGCGCAGGAGGGCAAAAAATATCGTTGATGAACCTGCCGAAAAAGCCGACAGCAATCATACTGAGCCGCCTTTGAAAAATGCACAGCAGAACACATCCTCCCAAAATCCGATAAGCTCACTGCTCCACAGCTTTTTGGGCAACGACGGAGATGACTCCTCTGCACTGATACTCGCTCTGATTCTGATACTGTCAAAGGAAAAGGCAGACAATATGCTTATTTTAGCTTTATTATATATTTTATTGTAATTATTATGGAAATTTAGAGGATAATATGGTATAGTAAGTAATTAGAGAAAAATTACGGAGGCAAAAATGAAGGAATTTTCTAAACAAAGCATCTGCGACGGTGTAGAACTCGTAACCGTACACACCGACAGATTCAAGACTAACGAAATGGCAATAAGCTTTTTACTGCCGCTTACAGAAGAAACTGCTGCAAGAAATGCCCTGACAATTTCTTTGCTGTCAAACTGCTCCGAGGAATATCCCGATATGCTCTCAATCAAAAAAAAGACGGCATATCTCTATGGTGCATCTATAGAATCCACAGTCCAAAAAATAGGCGAAAACCAAAGCCTTCAGCTGACTGTATCTTCTTTGGATGACCGTTTCAGCCTCGGTGACAGCATAAGTGAGCAAACAGCCGAAATGCTCATATCTCTCATAACCAAGCCCCACCTGACCGGTGACGGAAATTTCTACAGTGAGGATATAGACAGAGAAAAGCGTATACTTATCCAAAAAATACAAAGCGAAGAAAACGAAAAGAGAATTTATGCGCTCAACGAAATGCAAAAGACAATGTTCGAGGGTGAACCTTTTTCCGTAAACAAATACGGAAGTGTAGACTCCATAAAGGCACTTACTCCTGCCGATGTCAAAGCAGCATGGAACGATTTTCTTTCTAATGCAAAAATTCAAATCACCTGCATAGGCTCATCTGACGAAAACAAGCTGGCAGGAATGCTGAAAAAGGCTTTTTCCGAGATTAACAGGAGCTACCAAGCACCTGTTGCGGCAGTGTTTGTCCCTGCTGCAAGCGAAATAAAAGAAAAAGAAGAATGTATAGATGTAAAACAAGGCAAGCTCGTTTTAGGCTACAGAGTGAATATGAAGCCCGATGACGAGCACACTCCCGCAATGCGTGCATTCTGTGATGTTTTCGGCGGCGGTCCTTATTCAAAGCTGTTCGCAAATGTCCGTGAAAAGCTGTCTCTATGCTACTACTGCTCTGCACGATATGACAGAAGAAAGAGCGTCATAATCATTCAGTGCGGCTGTGAAAAAGAAAATATGGACAAGGCTGTAGCCGAAATAGAAAATCAGCTGAACGAAATAAAGGCAGGCAATTTTGATGAGGAACTGAAGGCATCAAAGGCGGGCCTTTGCGACGCTATCAATTCTGCTAATGATGATTCACTGGTACTCTTAGGCTGGTACTCGTCTCAATCAGCTGATGCAAAAATTCTCAGCCCGTCGGAGTCTTCCAAACAAAATGAAGATGTCACAAAGGCAGAAGTACAAAAATGCGCATCACTGCTGTCTCTCGACACAGTGTACAAGCTCTATGGCAATAAGGAGGCAGAGTAATGAATATAACAGAGCACAAGTCTGATATACTGAACGAAAAATACTACCTCATCAATCACCCTACAGGGCTGAAAATATATGTAATGCCGAAGGAAAACTATTCTTCTGCTTATGCAGTATTCGGCACAAAATACGGCTCTATCGACACCCGCTTTAAGCGCAGTGATAAAAACGAATGGACAGAAGTGCCGGAGGGTATCGCTCACTTTTTGGAGCACAAGCTGTTTGAGAGTGAGGATTTGGACGCCTTTGCACGCTACGCCAAAACAGGTGCGAGTGCAAACGCTTATACTTCATTTGACAAAACCTGCTATCTTTTTCAATGCAGCAACAATTTTGAGGACAGCCTCGAGATACTTTTGGATTTTGTCCAAAATCCTTATTTCACTCCCGAAACTGTCCAAAAGGAACAAGGCATAATCGGTCAGGAAATCACAATGTACTATGATGTCCCCGGCTGGATGAGCAGTTTTAACCTACTGAGGTGTCTGTACCATAAGCATCCGGTACGAATTGATATAGCAGGCACGGTCGAGTCTATTGCACAAATTACGGACAAGCTGCTGTATGACTGCTACAACACCTTCTACAATCTGCACAATATGGCTCTTGCCGTAGTAGGCAATGTAACGGTGGAACAAGTGCTGAATGTATGCGACAAGTATCTAAAACCGGCTGAACCGCTGTCTATTGAAAAATCATTTGAGGACGAGCCTGATACTATAGTAAAGGATTATGAGGAATATCATTTGGCTATGTCTGTACCTGTATTCTCCTTTGGATACAAAGAAGCGTGCAAAAAGCCTATACAGAGCCAAAAGGATTATATCGAGACCAACATTTTATTGTCCGTTATCGCAGGCAGAACCTCCAAATTGTATAACAACCTGTACAACGAAGGTCTGCTGAACGATAATTTTTCTACAGAATACTTTATCGGCTACGGCTACGAGGCTGTAATGTTTGAGGGTGAAAGCAAAGACCCGCAGGCAGTTGCCGACGCTATCAAGGCAGAAATCGCAAGGCTCAAAAAAGACGGAATTGACAAAGAACAATTTGAGACCGTGCGCAGAGCGCTGTACGGCAAGGAAATAATGTCATATAACGACATTGACTCAGTGGCAAATTCCTTTATCGCCTGCGATTTTAACGAGTGGGATATATTTGAGGCTATGGATATTTACAGAAACGTAACCGCAGAGGATATCCAAAACAGACTCAACAGTATGATGAGCGAGGACAAATCCGCTCTGTCTGTAGTAAAAAACAAGGACGAATAAGAGGACAAAAAAATGAGTAATTTTACACACGTATATTTTGACGGCTTAGGAATTGACTTCAATCTGCCGTCGGTAGCATTCACCGTATTCGGATATGATGTACACTGGTACGGAATAATAATTGCTTTTGGCTTTGCACTCGCTGTGCTGTACGGAGGCAGAATGGCATACAAATGGAAAATGAGCCTTGACGGGATGACGGATGTTCTCATTTGGGGCACACTGTTCGGAATTGTATGCGCAAGACTGTATTATGTAGCGTTCGAGTGGAGCTATTACAGCCAGCATCTGAACGAAATTCCTGCCATATGGAACGGCGGTATAGCCATTTACGGCGGTATAATCGGTGCTTTGATAGGCGCCGCAATCGGCTGCAAAATCGGCAAAATCAATTTTCTCAATCTCCTTGACTTAGGTTCTCTCGGACTGCTGATAGGTCAAGGCATCGGCAGATGGGGAAATTTCTTTAACCAAGAGGCTTTCGGCACAAATACAGACACGGCATTGTTCCGTATGTGGTCGCCTAAAATTCATGACACATTGGAGGCTTCGGCTGACCTGTTAGCCTCTAAGGGCATAACTGTTGACCCCAACACTGCTGTACATCCCACATTTTTGTATGAGAGTGTATGGTGCCTTATCAGCTTTGTAATATTGCATATCATCGTAACAAAGCACAGAAAATTTAAGGGCGAAATATTCATGCTCTACGGCATATTGTATGGTGCAGAGCGTATGATTGTGGAGGGTATGCGTACCGATTCACTCTATATCGGCAACACGACCATCCGTGTATCACAGCTTCTGTCACTCATCATAGTAGTCGTAGCTTTGATATTTTTCTCCTACTTTATGTCGAGATACAAAAAGGATAAGCTGCCAAAGGCACTTGTTCTTGATGACCTAAACAAATTAGAAGAACAAAACAGACTGCGAAAAGAAGAAGAACGCAGACTGGCGGAGGCAAAAAAAGAACGCCGCAGAGTACGCCGTGAAGAAAGAAAACTAAAAAAGAAGGACAAATAAATGCAGATTATAGACGGAAAAGCCGTATCAAAAGCGGTAAAAGAACAGGTAAAAAAAGAGTGTGACGAGCTCAAGGCTAAGGGCATTACACCGGGATTGGCAGTAATCATAGTCGGTGACGACTCTGCATCACAGGTATATGTCAAAAACAAAGAAAAGGCTTGCGAGGCTTGCGGATTTTACAGCAAAAAATACGCACTGCCTGCCGACACAACCCAAGAGGAGCTGAACAATCTCGTCAAGGAGCTTAACAACGATGACCGTATCAACGGAATTTTATGTCAGCTTCCCCTCCCCTCTCACCTCGATGACAAAGAGGTAATAAATCTGATTGACCCGATTAAAGATGTAGACGCTTTTCATCCGGTTAATGTGGGTGCAATTATGATAGGCGACTATAACTTTTTGCCATGCACACCTGCCGGAATAATGGAGCTTATTCACTCCACAGGTATCGAAATTTCGGGCAAAAAAGCAGTGGTTATGGGCAGATCGAATATTGTAGGAAAGCCTATGTCAATGCTCCTTCTCCACGAAGATGCCACTGTAGAAATCACCCACTCAAAGACTAAAAATCTGTCTGATATCACAAAAGAAGCAGACATTCTCGTCGCCGCAATCGGCAAAGCTAAGTTTGTCACCGCCGATATGGTAAAGGACGGTGCAGTAGTAATTGATGTGGGTATGGACAGAGACGAAAACGGAAAACTTTGCGGCGATGTTGATTTTGAAAGTGTAAAAGACAAGTGTTCCTACATAACTCCCGTTCCCGGCGGAGTAGGTCCTATGACTATTGCAATGCTTATGAAAAACACCCTTACGGCAGCCAAACTGCAAAACAATATCAAATGATAAATATTGAGTGATGATTATGACTAATGCAGAACTTACAGCACAACTGCTTGAACAAAAAAATATGCACATATCTTTCGCCGAGTCCTGCACCGGCGGAATGTGTGCGGCAGAATTTGTTGGAGTTGACGGAGCGTCATCTTCTTTTGATGTGTCCTTCGTCACCTACGCAAACGAGGCAAAAACAAAATATCTCGGCGTAAGCCCCAAAACTATAGCCGACTATGGTGTAGTCAGTGAGCAAGTCGCCGACGAAATGTGCCGTGGCGCAGCAAAAGCCACCGAGTCTCAGGTAGGCGTAGGTGTCACCGGTATCGCCGGACCCACCGGCGGAACAAAATCAAAGCCCGTGGGTATGGTATGCTTCGGCTTTTTTGTAGCCGGCAAAGTCTACACCTTCACCCAACAATTCGGCAATATCGGCAGAAACAATGTGAGAGAAAAATCAAAGGACTTTGTATTTTCAAAATTAGTCGAGTTACTAAAAAACTCTTGATTTTTCCTCCCCTCTTGTGTAGAATATAGTAGTTGTTATCGACAGTATCCACAGTGTAACAGTCGGCATGGCAATTTGTTCAAATCATAACATTCTGCCTGCACCCCTACACAAAAGTTGTCGATATCCAAAATGCTGATATGGCTCAGTTGGTAGAGCAGCTCATTCGTAAACGGAAGGCTGTTCGCCGATTTAGGCTCAAAGCAAGCGAAAAATTAAATAAATGCTGATATGGCTCAGTTGGTAGAGCAGCTCATTCGTAAATGGAAGGTTGTTCGCCTATTTAGACTCAAAGTAAGCGAAAAATCGAATAAATGCTACTGTGGCTCAGTTGGTAGAGCAGCGCATTCGTAATGCGCAGGTCTTTGGATGTATTTAAGGATATATCATTTGCTGTGCTGTATCGTAAACAAAATTGAATAATTGCTGGTGTGGCGCAGTTGGTAGCGCAATTGATTCGTAATCAATAGGCCGTCAGTTCAAGTCTGATCACCAGCTCCAAAAAAAGGACTAATGGAATTTTTCCATTAGTCCTCAGATTGCTGACAAAGTTCAATCCGAGAGGATTGGGATTTGTTTTTTACTGTACAAAAGGTGAGAAAATGGTATAATAGAAGCAGAAAACGGGTGATGAAAATATTAAAGGAATCAAACGGTAATCAGTTAAAATATGAGTTTATAACGATAGAAATTTAGTACCTGAAAATCATTTACTGAGGAAAATAGATAAGGTAATAGATTTCAGCTTTATCAATGAAATATGCAAGCCGTATTACTGTTTGAATAATGGGCGACCTGCAATAGAGCCGGAAACCCTTTTCAAAATGCTTTTCATCGGATACCTATACGGAATACGAAGCGAAAGAAGATTAGTTGAAGAAGTAAAAGTCAATGTATCTTGGCTTTTGCTCGGAGAGCTATTTTATATCTTGCTTCAAAAAAGAATTCGGTAAAACTCCAAAACAATTTAGAAATCAAATATTATAGTAAAAAAGAGCGCTTCTAACTTTAAAAGAAATGGCTGTTTTTCTTTATATCAGCTTCATTAATACTTAAAATTAGACAAAAAAATCGGTAAAAATTGGTTTCTTTTCTGTCAAAATTCAAATTGAATTATATAAATAATTATGATAT
>ERZ1106973.296-NODE-296-length-66288-cov-7.174007_pt1 | contig 66288 bp, 45 predicted proteins | sample MGYA00403686_ERZ1106973 | MGnify/ENA primary metagenome ERZ1106973 (study PRJEB35170, sample SAMEA104062408) | human gut metagenome | biome: human gut; feature: human-associated habitat; material: faeces | place: Denmark | collected 2012-11-06 ...
CTTTGAAAAGGCTAAATAAACAGAAATCAGCAAAACTGCCAAACCAATTACTAAATAATAAATCCCGACTGTATCACCGAAAAAAAATCGCACCTTACTTATAATGTTATTGGACTCATTTGGAAATACAAATAATACACCCGCTAATAACATAATGCTAATAAAAGGAGCTAACGTGATGAGCCAGTCTATTCTTTTGCGTTCTAATTTATTCATCGATTTTTCCTCCATGTATCAGCTTTTGTAGCTGATAGTCATACTCAAACTGTTTTCCCTGTATTTCAAACTTAACTCCGGTCACCAGTCCATTCTCATCCTTTGCCGGAACGAGGTGGTAGATTTCCTCTTCTTTTATTTGAAGTTCATCAGAAATTTTCTTTAAGATTTCAGAACCGGAATTTGTTTTATAGTTCTCATCAAACTCCCTTAATTCATCTAAAGAATCAAATTCATAAATTTCATCTTGATTATATTTTCTGGTTTTCATCGAGAGTTCTTCGATATGTTCAATATAAATATCTTCCCATAATTTATTCCTGGTTTTCGGTTTGTTATACTCGGCTTCTAAGATTTCAAGAAAACGTTTGCTAAACGGCTCTGCCCAGAAGGTATGTCCCATCATATACCAGGAATCTCTGCCTCCGACTTTAACTGAAGTAATCCTTCCGGTTTCATCTTCTGTGACGCACCACTCATTTGTCTTCCCATCGGCATAAAGTACCGAATAATAACTGCCTTCCACTTCCGATTCAAATGGATTTTCAGGGAAATAATTATCTGCACTGCACACGTAAGTATTCCCAATCCATTCTCTTGCCGAATAAATCGAACCATTATTATTTCTGGTTGCATACTCTGGATTTTCGATAAGTGTCACCTGACACTTTTCTTTTAAGTATTCAAATAATTTTATTTCCTTGTACCCTATTCTTAATAAAATAAATTCATTTACTTTTAAATAATTATTTACATAATTATTCCATTTCCAATTATTATACATTGATTGTATTATAATTGAAACTATAATCATACTATTTATATTACCATCAAAAAATCTTATATATATATATGAAAAAACTATGCCAAGTATCCCAAAAAATATAAAAGATTTTACATAAGGTAACTTATTCATATTTGAAATAAACGATGCCGATAATCTATGTCGTTGAAGTAAAAATATGTTTATTGCTAGTAATATATATGTTACTTTATCTATATAAAAAGATTCTTTTATAAAATATACAATTGGTATACCTATTAATAAGAAAATTATACTAGCTGATAAAAAAAATAAATAAAATATAGAAATTGATTTTGAATATAATTTTAATAGCAATAATTTATTTTTATTGATATAAGCTGATTGTAAAGATGGCTGATAAGATATATACAATCCACTAGCAATATTAGATATAGCTGTTATCACTTGTAAACAAAAAGAATATATTCCTGTTTCTGATAAACTAAAAAAAGAAGCACATATTAATATACTTGCTTGTATTGTTAAATATCCATTTACAGAAACAATACCATCTCTCCATGCATTGTGCCACATATTTTGAAATACATATTTTAAATTATATTTATCTGAAAAACTAATATTTTTAAAAATATACTTCATTTTATGCTTATTATAAAAAATATATGCACTTATACATCTTAATATACATCCACTTACTAAACTTGCAATAGATAACGCTAATATATTTCCTCCTAAAATTAATCCACCAAAAGCAAATACTAAAAAAATTATTTTAGAAATTATATTTGCTTTATTTAAATTTGAAATATCTCCTATTCCTCTTAATGCTACTGAATAATAACCTATATATAAATTTAAAAATATAGATAACATATATATTATCCATGATAAAATTATATTTCCATTAAATATTCCTTTTGCTATTGTATTTATATAATATGTTCCTACTGTTAACATAAAAAATAATGCTACAATAGCAATTACTAAATATAAAATTTTACAAGTCTTTATAACATAATATAGTAATTCATAATTTGTATTAGAATCTTTTTCAATGTATTCTACATCAATTTTATTCAAACTTTTTGCACCACTCCAACAATATGATACTGTTCTAGCTATTGTTGGATTAAATCCAAAATCAAATAATAATACTAGACTTCCAATACTAACAAAGATATACCAAAGTCCTAAAACATCTGGTTCTAAAAATTTAATTAATATTGGCAATAAAATAACTTGACTTCCTAATGAAGTTATTATTCCTAAATAATTCCATACTATATCACTTTTATTCGTATTTATAATCATAATTTACATATCCTTATTAGATAAATTATATATTAATTTTAACAATGATTTAGCACTATTCTCCCAAGAATAAATTTCAAATAAACATTTAGAATCTTCAACTTTTGTATTTATTAATTTATCCAAATTTATTTCATAATCATAAGGATTAATATATATTACACAATCTTTATATATCTCTGGTAAACAAGTACTATTAGAACAAATCACTTTTGCACCAAAATATAAAGCTTCTAATGGTGGAATTCCAAATCCCTCATATAATGATGGAAATATAAAAGCCTTACAATTTTTCATAAAATATCCTATTTCCTCATCTGAAATATATCCCAAATGTATTATATTTGAAATATTTTCCACAGTAATATTTTCATCTATAACATTAGTTTTATCAATTGGCATCTTATTGCCTTTTTCTTTGCATTCTCAAGAGCAAAGGAAAAAGGTAGGTGTCGTTCTAAGCGGCGGCGGTGCCAAAGGAATGGCACACATCAAAGCACTGAAAGTAATTGAGGAAGCCGGAATTCCTATTGACTATATAGCCGGCACCAGTATGGGAGCTATCGTAGGTGGTCTGTATGCCATCGGTTATACTACGGAACAATTGGACAGCATGGTACGAAAACAAGATTGGACATTCCTGTTGAGCGACCGTATCAAACGAAGTGCCATGTCATTGACTGATCGTGAGCGGTCTGAAAAATATACAGTCTCTATCCCTTTCACCAAAACTCCCAAGGATGCTGCTGCCGGAGGACTCATGAAAGGGCAAAATCTGGCTAACCTATTTTCAGATCTCACTGTGGGGTATCATGACTCCATCAACTTTAATAAACTTCCCATTCCTTTTGCTTGTGTAGCGGCCAATGTTGTCAATGGAGAGCAAATTGTATTCCATGACGGAATACTCTCAACCGCTATGCGTGCCAGCATGGCTATTCCGGGTGTATTTACTCCGGTACGGCAAGACAGCATGGTATTAGTGGACGGCGGCATTGTAAACAACTATCCGGCAGATGTTGTGAAAGCCATGGGAGCCGATATTATTATCGGAGTAGACGTGCAGAATGCTTTGAAGAAGGCTGACAAGCTCAACAGCGTCCCCGATATTCTGGGACAGATTGTAGACATCACCTGCCAGTCTAACCATGAAAAAAATGTAGACCTCACAGACACTTATATCCGTGTCAATGTGGAGGGATATTCATCCGCCAGTTTTACCCCGGCTGCCATCGACACTCTGATGCGAAGAGGCGAAGAAGCGGCTAAAGAACAATGGAATTCGTTGCTTGCCTTGAAAAAGAAGATAGGAATAGCCGAAGATTATACTCCGAAGCAACATGGCCCTTATTCTTCTCTTTCCAATGCACGCACGGTTTATGTGACGGACATCTCATTTTCCGGTGTAGAGGTGGATGATAAAAAATGGCTGATGAAGAAATGTAATCTGAAAGAAAACAGTGACATTACCACTCAACAAATAGAACAGGCCTTGTATCAATTACGTGGTAGTCAATCCTATTCCAGTGCCAGCTATACGTTGAAAGAGACTCCTGAAGGTTATCACCTCAACTTCCTGTTGCAGGAAAAATATGAAAGAAGAATCAATCTGGGCATCCGTTTTGATTCGGAAGAAATCGCGTCTTTGCTGGTGAATGCAACGGCAGACCTCAAAACTCATATTCCTTCCCGCCTGGCTCTTACCGGTCGATTGGGTAAACGATATGCTGCCCGCATAGACTATACGCTGGAACCCATGCAGCAACGTAATTTCAACTTCTCGTATATGTTCCAATACAACGATATCAACATTTACGAGGAAGGTGACCGTGCCTATAATACAACGTATAAATATCATCTGGCAGAATTCGGTTTCTCCGATGTATGGTACAAGAATTTCCGCTTCGGACTCGGTCTGCGTTTTGAATACTACAAGTACAAAGATTTCCTGTTCAAGAAACCTGAAATCTCCGATCTGAAAGTGGAATCGGAACATTTTCTAAGTTATTTTGCCCAAGTGCAATATAATACTTATGATAAAGGACGCTTCCCTTCTAAAGGAAGTGACTTCAGAGCCGCCTATTCGCTTTATACGGATAACATGGCACAATACAACGACCATGCTCCATTTTCAGCATTGAATGCTTCGTGGGCAAGTGTCATCCCTGTGACCCGCCGTTTCTCCGTCATTCCTTCCATTTATGGACGTATCCTGATCGGAAGAGATTTTCCTTATCCGCTGCAAAATGCCATTGGCGGTGACGTACCCGGTTTCTATATTCCACAGCAATTACCGTTTGCCGGGGTCACCAATCTGGAATTGATGGATAACACCATAATGATCGCGTCTATTAAATTCAGACAACGTATGGGAGCCATTCATTATCTCACACTGACGGGTAACTACGGGCTAACGGATAGTAATTTCTTCGATATATTGAAAGGCAAGCAATTATTCGGTGTTAGTGCAGGTTATGGAATGGACAGCATCTTCGGACCATTGGAAATATCGTTGGGATATTCCAATCAGACGGACAAAGGAAGTTGTTTTGTGAATTTAGGGTATTACTTCTAGTCAAATCTAGTCAAAAAGAATATAATAACACTCCAAGGAAGACAGATTTTAGCAATACTACTTCGCGTAATACAATATTTTCAAAAAGCAAAAGAGGAGACCGCTTCACAGTGATCTCCTCCCTCTATACTCTATATGAATATGCCCCAAAGGGTTTATTAAAAAAGGAACATATTCAAAAGGGTTTTATTAAAAATATTACATATCGATTCAATGAATCGTTTCAAATCATATCAACGATCTTCACAGACAGTTGATATTCAGGGAAATGTGCATCAAAATAAAATCTGATGCGTGGCCCCGATTAGGTAAAGATGTACCTCTGTACTTTTTCCTAATCGGCTAAGGCAGGGATTCAATGCTACAAACGAATCCAAGCCCCTTACTATAAAACATCTTAAATACTACCACCCTTACCGCCGCTATGTGTCGGATTATAAGTAACCGTCTTATATTGATGATCCGTTCCGGTATAACGAGTTGCTGTAATCGAAACCGTCTTGTTTTGACCATTAAACTTTACATTAGCCGTCAACGTGGTAGTACGAGCTTTTGCATAGCAAGTATAACTCATAGTGGTGTATCCGTTTACATTTACAGTGTTATAAACACGTTCAGTTTCCGTAATGCCAGATACCGATCCCATTAATGAGAACATACGAGTTTTCATGAAAGCAACCATTGCATTCACCGTTTTTGTATCGCTCTCACTAGTAGTAGCTCCTAATTGCGATTTAACTTCAGCAACAAGACCAGCATCATTCTTATCATAGTCCCAACCAGACTTTTCCTTATATTTCAGTTCAATACCAGTCACTGCTTTAGCATTCTCGCTATTATCACGACTAGCTTGTCCTAGAATATTAGTTGTCACAGTTTCATTACTAATCTTGCTGTATACTTTATTTTCTATTGCATAAGCAGAGAAGTGATCGACTTGGGCTGTATATGCAGTGACAGCTCCATTTTCTGTAGTAGAAGATATATTTTTAATTACATTTCCATCATTATCTTTTGCATCTCCCCATTCTCCTGTATCTGGATTCTGATAAGTAAGTATCATATCAGCATCAGCAAATGTTATTCCAGGGATAGGATTAGGAATAGAAATCGTAACATCATTTTTAAATTTCAAACCAGACGGTTCAAATTTAGCAGCAGCTAAAGGAATGCTTTTTTCTATATTTTGATTCACTTCTTCAGCCTTCACTTCAGTAGTCACTTCTGCAGGAGCAGGAACAAAGGTTGTTACACTAATGCCAACATTCCCATCACTAATAAGGCTTGCACTAGCTTCTGTATCAATTGCACCTGCCGGTATTGCCAATTCGACTTTCACGAGTGGTTTATCCTCTACCACTGCTTCCGGAGCAACTTCTCCCGGATCTTCAATGGTAGTATTAGATTCACTATTATCCTCTACTTTAATTTCTTCTTCTGCAGTTACTGACACAGTTTCCTTCCGACTCTCCTTTGTCAGAGCCAGAGCTACCGTTACCACACTACGATTCTCTGCATTCTCTGCAATGACAACTGACGTTTTCTGTGAAAGATATCCATTAGAAGACGCTTCAATACTATAAGTACCTGTAGCACTTTCTGTAACAGAGAACTTACCATTCGAGTCGGTTGTGTAATTTTTACTACCCACTTTTACCTTTACCCCATTCATTGCTTTTCCTCCGGAAGTCACCGTACCCATAATGTAATACTCCACTACCGGTTTTGGAGTTTCAATTACTTCCCCTTCTAGCGGTTTCGGATCGTCATCATCATCGTGACAGGCTACTGTCACAAAAGTTAACATACCCAAGGCTATTGCCATGACACCCACATAAAACCATTTTACACTTTTCATAATGTTTCAATTTTGTTAAAAATACTAGTTAAAATATCAATCATGTTTCACTTCTCACTCGTTTTAATCAAATAATATCGAATATAATCCGGCTGCCAGAAATGTGAATTCTCTGCCGACTTAGGTTCAACACTATAACTTTCGCCCAACGAACGATGGGCATATTCATTCCCGCTACGCATATCATACTGAAAAGCAAAATATTCGGGAAGCATCACCCGTAACGCATGTCGCTTGCGTTTCTTTCCCGGTAACGGGATAGAAAAATTAAACCCTGCATTCGTTGCTCCATCTGTGTACATACCATATATTCCTACAATATATTCACCGAAATAGCGGGAAAGAGTTCCGCGTACTCCATAATCTCCATAAATAAAGCGGGCCCCTTCTACTTTCACCAAGGTATTCACTTCCGGCACATAATATCCTACACTAATCTGTCCATTGACTCTTTTCCATTTACTCATTTTCCATTTGCTACCGTAGAAATGAGCAGAGCCGGTTATTCCTCCTCCACCTTCTACCGTCCACCGACCATTTGATGAAAAATAACCGATACCTGCAGCAAGCCCTTGACGGTCATTCGAGAAACTACCGCCTGTGAGGTATCCTTTCCAATGATTAGCCAAGCGAAAATCCTGACGCAAAGCCATGAATCCCAAGCGAACGCAGTTCCACTTGCCATCTTCATTACTTACAATAGGCAAAGAAACCTGCATCCGTAGCGAGGCGCCTTTCCATAATTGCATTTCCAGGGCAGGTTGCAACTCGAGTGCCGCCTTATACAACTTATAAGTTACATTATTGACTAACATCACGTTGGGATATATCACAAAATCTACCTTACTGAAAGAACTTTCTTTTCGTTTTACACCTTTCAGCTGACGCACAGCAGTTTCGGTAGAAGTAGTCATCCCCATCTTACGATACACTTCATCCAACGTACATTCGCCGGACTGATATTTTTGAATCAATTCTGCAGGGATGGTTATGCATAATTGTGGTAAGGCATTATCTAATATAAGTAGCTGCAAAGTCGGTATTTCCGGTATAGCGACCAAATGGCGTATGGCAATACCGATTCCATTATAAATACCTCTATAAGCAGAAGTCTCAAAAGCCGCAGTTATCGTGTCACTTTTCTCCACAACTGAAATATTCTCCATATCCAACTCTTTCAGTGTCTCACTCACACGAACTGGCTGTGCCTGTAACAAAGAAATACCACAGAGAAAAACAGCGGTCACACTAACAATCCTTTTCATCTTCTTTTAATGCATTAATGTACATTCATACCGCAGACCGGCGGAAACACATGTAAATTCGCGAGTAAACACATTGACGGACAAATGCTTCCAAAAGCGCATGGCAGCACCCATATTCCATCCACGCGTATCATATTCCACCATCAACTTCAATTCTTTGCAAAAAGAAGGCGTATAGCGGACACCTCCGAAAGGTCCTTTATTAAATACACGACAATCACCTTGATGAATATACCATCCGGCCGTTACAGCCAATTGGTCTCCCGAACGAAATCCGATAGTCTTTGTCAACACACCATAATAAGCTCCCCAATACGGAGTCTTCTTCTCCGTCAAAAGATCATCTCCACCAATCACAACAGCTGGGAAATAGCGACTTTCTTTTAGCGGACGAATACGAATCGTATTAGAACGGTCCTGATTATGATAACCCGTTCTGCCTGTACCGGTTGTCATTTTGAGTAATGTCATCCGGTAAGTGAATTCGATAAAAGAGAAAAGAGTCATATCTACAAAATAGTTCATGGTAGGAAAACTGAAAACCGATGGAGTAACTTGCTCGGGTAAGAAATTGACTCCTCCCATAAATGTACCGGTCTCCTGCATTTCAGCGGTAGGTATCATCAACTGCCCCGTTGTTCCCATGGAATATTGCGCGTGAACCAGACCGCTCATCGGAATGAGTATCAGAAATAGAATACTACCTTTTAACGAAATAAATGGCTTATTCCTAAAAGCCGCTTTAGTTTGTTTCATCTTTATTTGTATGTTATACTTTTAAATAGAGATATTCTCAAAACTTTTTTGATTAATCCACTATTTTTACCTTATATAATTCTGTTACTTCTTAGGTAACGGAAAACACACAATCAAGACCAATCGGAATGAGAACAGAGAAAAACATCGACAATTACAGTGGTAGAAGAGTTTTTGCCTTTAGCGAAGGGGAAAATTCTTTTTAAAACAGGACATATAAATCATAGGGCATGAAGATATGATTATTTCATGTTCGGATTTTTTTTTGCCGTATGCATCAGATAAAACGAAAAAAAATGGGAGAATATTTGTTTGCTATTTATATTTTTGTCTATCTTTGCGTCATATTTGATTCCGTTACCTAAGAAGTAACGGATACATTTAAATACTGATTATTAAAGCTTTGTCTATCTATCACCTACTTACATTGTAATTTTTAACGTAAGATAAATTCTTTCTATTCACCTCTGTGCGTTCTCTTAATCCAAAGCCTTTCAGATATATTTGTGTGGTTTTAATAGATTTGTGTCCCAGCGATTCACTAATCATTTCAATCGGAACTCCGCGATACTTGGCAGTAGTGGCCCAAGAATGTCGGAAGGTATATGAAGTGACGGGCGAATTCAGGCGCAACACTCTCGCCAAATCCTTCAAAGAATTATTAAAACGACGAAGAGCAGACTGATATTCTTTATATGCTTTTTCATCTTTCCGCTTCTTATCACCATGCAGAATATCGAATAAATAGTCGGGACAATCAGGAAGAACGGGTTTATTGCTTCGAAGCTGATTCATCATCTCTTTTGCACTTTCCAGAATTTCCAGGCTCATAGGTGTTTTAGTCTTGATACGGTTATATTGAAGCACATTCCGGTCTAAAGCCGATTTCTCCAAATGCGCCAAATCCGCGAATGACATTCCACAGAACTGAAACATCAGAGCTGCAATCGTCTGCGTACGACGCAAACGTTCGGATTTCGGGTCTTCATACAGTAGTTTGTGCAATTCGGTCACAGGCAATGCTTTCTTTTGCCGGATATCCACGCCTGTATAGACATCATGAAACAACCGGGGAACATAAGGGGCACTTCCCGCTTCTACTCCCCGATTATAGATACTACGCAACATACGCATATAAGTAGAAACTGTATTGAGCTTTAACCCGGACTCGTAAAGATGCTGTCCATAGCATCGTAAACACTCCCGGGTGACTTGCCTGAACGATATGTTCCATGTTCCACAAAACTTACTAAAAGAAAAAAGAGCATTCTTATAAACATGAGCGGTAGAATATCGCCCTTCTTTTCGCAAACGCTCAATGTACGCTCCGGCACATTGGCTAAATCCATTTTTATTCATTTTTTGCATCACTAGTTATTTTTGATTATATAATATAAGAGAAAGAACAAAAGTAAGCTACTTTATGATTTCAACTATTATAAAAAAAGAAAAGTAAAAGAAAACCTTCACTCACGTGGAAGTTATTCTTTTACTTTCCTATAACTTAATGAACAAACTTAATAATTAACCTTTGACTTAAATATCTCAAGTACGTATCACAAACATATAATTACCCTTTCTTAAAGTTTAAAAGGCGTCATCTTCAAATATACCCGATAATCCTTTATCATTCCCGTCTTGTCGGCTTCCGCTCTTGGCAAATAAGAAAATCCCGTGACTATCTTATCCTCACCAAGATTAATCACAATCTGATGTGGAAATTTATGTTTAGCAGCTGAAAAGTAGCTAGTATGCCAGAAAGTAGATTCCTGTAAGTCAAACACGTTCGTTGCAATGTTATTTGCCTCTTCAGTTTCCTCACTATCTGCATAAATAACCTTCCAATGCTGACGTGACAAAGGTTTACCATCGGCTCCTAACAATTCTAATTCTGCAATAGCTGCAAAGTCTTTTCCATCATAAGCATTCAATGCTTCAAGGCAAAAGAAACGAGTTTCCACTTCCTTTCCAAATTTCACATGCTGCCAACCATTACCGGATTTAAAAGTCCCTTCATAAACAGGTTTTTCTCCTGCTAAATCCAAATTCTCACCAACTTTACGATGTGCATAAGCAGCACCGTGTACACACAGGTTGTCAAGAATAGGTTGTTGTAATCCTTCTGTCTGTGGCTGTACAGAACCAGCCATATCCAATATAATCACTTCATTCTCTCCTTTCTTCAACCAACATCCCGGCACATATAAGGTTTGTTGTGGCCCAATTTCCCAGTAACGTCCAATAGCATAACCGTTCACCCAAACCATACCTTTACTCCAGTTAGTCATATTCAAGAATGTATCACCTGTTTTGTCCAACGTAAAGGTTCCCCGATAGTAGGCAGGATATTTCTGGGGATTATCCTGTTTTACAAATTTCTTATTTTGCGCAAAAGCATAATCAACCGGAATATTATAAACTTTCCAGTTCTTCAATGAAGTAATAACACCATTATTCGACTGGACTTCCACTTTTTCAGTGATACCCTTCCAATCATAAATGCCTTTACCAAAATTCATACGCCCCATTGCTTCTACCAAAATATCCAGCTGGGCCCCTTCTTTCATTGGAGGAAGAATAACCGTACCTTCACCTTTTAAACGACTCAACGTAGCTAACTTCCTGCCATCCAAGAAAACTTGCGCCCAGTCATGAGCCTCTGTGATTGTCAGAGTCTGTTCCTCTTTAGATGCCGGTAGTGTAGTCCGGTACAGAATACTTCCCCATCCTTGATCGAACGCCTCCATTGACTGAATGTTTTCACTAATCTTTGGCTCCGGCAAATTATCAAACAGTATCGCCACTTCATCCAACTTGAATGACGGAATGGCAATAGTCGGAACAGAATCCGGAACTTCCGGCAATGACTCGCCTTCGGGTAAATAGTTACTTAACAAATTGCGTACCTCAAAATATTTGGGAGTGACTTTTCCTGATTCATTGATGGGAGCATCATAATCATAAGACGTACACGTCGGAGAGAAATTAGGGAAATTTGCTCCTCCCCAATGTCCGAAACTAGTACCTCCATGAGTCATATACAAACTAAATGAAATATTCCGGTCAAGCATTTCTTTCATTCCTTTTACCAAATCCTCCGCACTACGTGTCTCATGCTTCGCTCCCCAATGATCGAACCATCCGGACCAAAACTCACTACACATCAACGGAATATCAGGACGGAGTTCTTGCAAACGCTTAAATTGATCGTCAATATTAGCCCCTGTACCAAAGTTGATTGTCCAAAGCAAATCATCCAATGCATTATTCTCAAAGTTCGAATTCCAGTCACATTGGAATAAAGGAACTCCTGTGAAACCTGCTTGCTTTACAATATCACGTATTTCGGCAATGTATGGTTTGTCTATTCCGAATGATCCATATTCATTCTCAACCTGTACCATAATGATATTACCACCTTTACTAATCTGAAGATCAGCAAGCTGTTTACCCACTTCGTTCATGAATAATTTCACCCGCTCCATATAATACGGATCCTGTTCACGAAGCTTGATGTCTTTCTTCTTTAATAACCACCAAGGCAATCCACCCATCTCCCACTCTGCACAAACATACGGTCCGGGACGAACGATCACATACATTCCGTTTTCCTGCGCCAGCCGGCAGAAAGCCGCAATATCTTTTTGACCAGTAAAGTCATATTTTCCCTCTTCCGGCTCATGAAAATTCCAAAAGACATAAAGACAAATGGTATTCATACCTAATGCCTTACACATTTTGATACGATGCTCCCAATACTCTTTTGGTATACGGGGATAATGAATTTCGGCTGCTTTTACCACAAACGGTTTTCCGTTAAGTAAAAATGTCTTGTCCCCTATTTCAAATGTCTCTTTCGAAGATTGGGAACAGGAAGTGCTGAAAACAGTCACTAATAAAATAAGCAAATACAATAAAGGTTTCTTCATTTTCTAATCTATTGTTTTCATGATACAATACTATTTCCAAATAAATCCACCATCGGTCAATGTTTCCATTCAGACCGACAGCGAATTTGCAAACCAATCGATGTGTTACCTAAAAACTAAAACTATTACCTATTGAAAACTAAATGCATTGCAAAGATGAGATATTCTTTTTATACAAAGGTCTTCAAATCGGTCAAAACAGGACAATATTCATTCAATATAGTTTAAATCTTACTTTTTAACAGCGATTTTTTTATTCATTATAAAAAAATCCCGCCAATACATTTTACAGTATTGACGGGACCAACATATATAATAAAGGTTAGTTAGTGTAATTTTTTAAATCTGTCATTATAATACAATAGGCCATTCATTCCCTCAATGAACCGTATGTCACATTATCCTCCTTTACGTTCTTAACGTTATGGACTTTTTTCACAAAATCGTTCACCTTATCCACATGTACGTCTTTTATAACCACATTTCTGACAGGCAATTTTGCATCTCCCTTTAGCTCATATATCGCATCAGCAGACTCACAAATCACATTTTTCAAATAAATGCCATCAATACGAGTAATACGTTCTTCATAAGTAGGAACAAGCTCCCTCCACTGATAGAGTACATCTGTATCTATTTCCAATACACGTTGCACATGCCCTGTTCTTATATTTTCCATGTGAATATTTTCAACAAACGCTCCTCGCCTATGATTTGTCTTCACAAAGAAAAGTCGTCGTACAGATTGTGGTACCTTACAATCATGCATATACACATTGCGAATACCACCTGAAATCTCACTGCCAATCCCTAATAAAGTATGTCCTTCCAGAATATTACAATTACGAATTACAATATTTTCAGTCGGAGTGTTCAATCTCCAGGCGTCACGATTACGACCGGCCTTAATCACCACCGCATCATCACCTTGGTCAAAGGTACAATCCTCCACTAAAAAATTACGAGTCATCTCCAAATCAATACCGTCGTTATTGTGCCCATGCGCTTTAACATCCAGATTACGTACTATCCCGCCATTGCACATATACATATGAATCGTCCAAAAGGGGCTTTCACGAATCTTAAAACTATCAAGCAGTACATTCTCACAACGATTAAAATGTATCAGATGCGGACGAAGATGGTTCTCACCTACCGCCATCTGTCGTTTTTCAACAGGTACATCTTTGGACGCCATCGTATACAACTTTCTAAGTGCATCCATGTGAGCCTTAGGACGGGCAAACCACTTCTTCCAACAATTCATCTTCGGACTTAACATACCTGTCCCTGTAATAGCCACATTCTTGCATTCAAAAGCATAAATCAAAGGTGAATAGTTATAACATTCCATCCCCTCCCAAGACGTCATTACGGCTGGCAAATAATGAGAAGGATTATCCATAAAACGTAGTACCGCCCCTTCAGCCAAATACAAGTTTACATTACTCTTGAGATGGATTGGTCCGGTCAACCATTCTCCTTCAGGTATAACTACTCTCCCGCCTCCTGCCTGATTACAAGCAGTTATAGCACCTGCAATTGCATCAGAAACATCCGCCTCTCCTCCTTTTACAGCACCATAATTTACAATGGAGAAATCTTGATCAGGATATATAAACTCTTTTATTGGCTTCATTGAAAATGGCGCATCCACTTTCACATATTTGAATTGTCCCCACAGAGTTGCAAAAGAGACAGCCAACAGTCCTATAGTAAATAAAAATTTCTTCATTTAATAATGTATTGCATGATCCTTGGGAAATTCATGTCCACTCCACGCCTTTTTAGAGGTCCAGTCTTGAGGTTTTGAAGTCCAAAAAGAATGATTGGCAGGAAGTCCTAATGGTAGAAATACTTCTGATGTAATATACATACTTCCATTATTACTATACCAATCCGCTAGCCCGGTCTGATGCCCCGCAAAGCCTAATTGCAAAAATCCTTTCTCATTGAAATTACCATCAACAGCAAACAAACGTTTCATGACGCAAGTTAATGCATTACGAACCTGCCCTTCAGGAAGCTCTTCAGGCAACATTTCTTTCCAACAAAGCATCGACAATGGCTGAAAAACTCCCAAACGATAAGTCATAGAACGACCGAATACCGGAAAAGATGCTTCAGGAGATATAAAACGTTCCAAAATCATCCCAAAACGTTGCATACGTTTTTTAGCCAAATCTTCTGTTTTCTTTTGCATCTCCAAACTACGGTCATGCAATATTACTTTATGATCGTTGACAGTCTGCATTACTTGTACAAACATAGGTTGAATCACATAACTATTATAGTAATCGAATGCAAAAGTTTCTCCATCCGAATACCAGCCATCACCTACATACCACTCTTCTGCTTTTCGAACAGCTGTATGAATACGGAACAAATCGTATTGTGCATCGGCTTCCATCAGAAAAGATTCAATCATAGCTGAAAACAATAGCCAGTTAGTGTATGGAGGATCAATCCGACGCAACAACTGAAATTCTTTAATATAACGTTGTTTTGTCACTTCATCCAGCGGTTCCCAAAGCTGCTTTTTAGCACGAAGAAAACTACTGGCAATGTAAGCTGCATCTACCAAAGGCTGTCCTTCATTTCTCCATAAGAGATAATCAGGGCTATCCGGATTAACAGCATGTGCATAGCTCTTCAAAGCCCATTCACGCAATTGCCTGCGCATTTTACCTTCTTCCGTATCATCGTCCGGCAAAGAAAGCCAAGGAGCAATACCGGACATCAAACGTCCGAAACATTCCATGTACGTCACATCCTTACTGCGTCCATCCCATGTTGGGCTGATCTCGACCTGCATATTTTTCTTCAACTCCCCTTTGCTCATATTACTCAATACAGGAGCAGCAATCTTATATGCCATCTGTGTCCAATATTCACGGTCGCTGATCTCTTTTTCTACCTTCACCTTTTTGGCATACGTTACTGTGCTTAACACACAATAAAATAAAGACCAGGATATTTTTATTTTTCATCATTACATTCAAATATAAAAAACAATTTTAATTATTCAGATATTTCACCATTTCAGAACCCGCCAACAGGAAAGCTCCTACCCCAAAGTCCGCAGTCGTCTCTGGCCCGACATTCTTATGTTGATCTGCTCTTTCACCGATTGGCTGTACATAGCCTATCTTCCCATTAGGTTGCAAAGCTATTTCAGTCAAGTATTTCCAGCCTTGTTTTATAACAGGTTCATAAATTGATTTATCCAAAAGCCCATTATTCACGCCCCAAAGATACCCATAAGTAAAGAAAGCTGTCCCACTCGTTTCACGTCCCGGAGCCTGCACCGGATCCAACAAACTACGAGTCCAGTATCCCTCTTCCTGTTGTGCAGCAGCCAATGATTTAGCCATAGCCTGGTATATGGTAATATATTCAGCACGATGTACATCATTTTCGGGTAAGTCTTGCAAAACTTTAGCCAAACCTGCAAACACCCAACCGTTACCCCTAGACCAAAAGTCTTTCAATCCTTGATTTGTCTTATGTTTCGGGTAGATGTATTTTCCATCGCGATAAAACAGGGCACTCTCCTCATCATACATGAGATTTTTAGCATAAGTAAAGTACTCATAGAGTTTATCCAAATATTGCTGATTATCTGTAACCTTATAAAGTTTGGTCATCACCGGCATTACCATATACAATCCGTCTGCCCACCACCAATAATCATTGTTGGGAGTTGACATTTCATATTCCATCACTTCCTTGGCACGGGCTATTTTATACTCTGCCGGCTCACGGTCCATGTTATACAAGTCAATATAAGTCTGGAAACAAATCTGCCAATCTCCAAAGAGAACATGTTCCATCGTTTCACCATAATTATATTTCCACTTGGATTTATCATCAGAAGTAGCTCCTTTCCATTGATTCTTTTCAGCCCATGCTTCCGAATACTTCTTGTAAGTCTCATTACCGGTTACTTCATAAGCTGCAATATTTCCGGTATGATAAGCAGCCGGATGCCAAAAGGCAAATGCCGGTTCCGGATTCTCCGCCTGCCAATAGTCATTTACTTTCTTAATAGTCTCAATAACCTTTGACTTTGTCCATACACTATCGGTAATTGCTTCATTCTGATTGTTACTCTTACCTGATTTACATCCTGCCATGCTAATACTGAAAACACAGCTTAATACCCAAAAAGAAATTTTTCTAAAGTTCATTAATTATACAGTTTTTCGTGGTTATTATTTAGGAAACAAAGATGCATGCTTTTTAGGACAGAAAGGTTCTAAAATGCGTCAAAACCGTACAAAAATCATTCAATATATAGAAAATTGTCTTTTTGAGGAAAGAACTATCAGATATCCTTGTTATAAAGCATACAAACTACAAGCCCACCATAACTAGTCAATACAATCAATAATAACCAAAGAATCTGAATGTGCCATGCTATTTGTTTTTTTATCATATATCTAGTACCAATAATGCAAGGCACAATAAACACTATTAATATGGATAAAACGGAAATAAGATAGAATACAGCCATAACTACTTTCAAACTTTTATTTAATCCAGTATTTAACAAGCAAAGAAATTACAATGAAGCAATAGCTCAAAACATTTCCACTAAGTATCGCCCACATCACTGCCCGGCTCTTATCTTTAAAGATCCATCTCACGGTCAAGTATTCAAGCCCGAAACTTCCGGCAAACATCAGAATCCAAGTAATGAGCATAGTCGGAAAGAAATCCGAACCAAACAGAAAATCAATTAATATACTGGCACATCCTATAACAATAGTCTCAATAATTCCAGAAACCAAGTTTCCAACTGTAGAGATAAGTAATGATTTTCCCCACGGATGAGAAGTCATCAATTTAATTATTACCATTTCAATAACAATGGTAGCCGGTATTATATACCAAAAACGGATAAAGCTTTCTCCTATAAGGACACCGCTCCAAACAAAATTCAATAATACTAAATTCATATCCTAATTGTTTTTATAGTATTTCGTCCCATACTCTGCGACTCTTATGCAACACTACTTTTATATCCTTGACCTTTCTCTTCCTTACTCTCACACTCTTCGTTTTCATACCGGGGTAATTAACCTTCAAAACTGCTCTCTTTCCGGATATTTGAAGGATGAATCGCCCATTGAGGTCAGAGAGCGTCCTATGAGCAGTCCCTTTTTCTACAATTTCTGCTCCTATTATCGGATGACCGCATTTATCCATTACTATTCCTTCTACAGAAACAGAATGTCTATCTTGTGAAACAAGGACAATTCCTCCTGCAACCGAAACTTTTCTAACAGCCTTCCATCCTACGACCTCTACTTGTGGAAGCATAGTACAATTGTTCTTCAAACTATCTTCTCCCACCTTTTGTCCATATAAAGAAGTAGTCCCCATAGTAGACATTCCCAACGAAACACCTACTATTTTGACAGCCAGTCCTATTCTTTGACGAAAAAGAAGTTGCTCTTCTAAATAGCGGACTTCAGCTTCACATTTTGGACATGTACCTAGGCAATCTCCCCGATATCTACATTTAGATGTTACAAGCTTTATGTCATTCGCTTCCGCTATCTGCTTCCGGATTGTCTTCAATATCCGGCACTTTTGTTTACCTTCTTTCATCTTACCAAAACTTACGTCACATATTCTTAAAACTATCAGCCTCACATACTGTCAGATACAATAACTCTTTATCAAATTACAAAGTTGAACATCCATAACACATCTGTTTTTAATTAACAGTGACAAGATAAGGAAAATAAGCAGAATAAAGAAGAGAACTGTGTACCCAAAAAGTTTACATTTTTTCAATATTTCCTAAAGTATCCGAATAATATCGAAAAAAATTACAATGAAGAATCACTGATATTTTGAGAAGTAACATAGTATTGATATCAGAATGAGAGAAAATCTTATAAATATTACTTCGAGAACAACATAGCTGCTCCGCAAACCAAGTAATAGACCGATTTTGACGGTATAATTCTTTTTGTATCAACTGACCTATATGTACCATGTTCCATCAAATTCATAAAAAGAAAGTTATGGAAGGCACATAAAGCCTTCACATAACTTCTACCAATAATTAATCCTTAAACAATCTTTCTATTAAAACTAAACACACATCTATCTATTTACTTTGGGGAATAATCAAAAAACTAAACCCACACGGCCCGCCACCTCCATTCTCCAGCCGGACCAAAACTTTATTCCACCCCTGTCGAAACTGAAAAGGAGCGATATGTTCATCAATATTATACCAACTAGTTCCATAGTCACGCCATACATCCTTGCCGTTAATCCATACACGCCCGCTGTCATCCGTACCGATAGCTACCAGCATCGTAGTAGCCTCATCAAAGTAAAGCTCGGTATAAGCATAGTAAGTTGAATGTCCGGTAGTCACAGGTGGGACATTGTGCATCGATTCACTTTGCATAAACTTCCAACGTAGCGTCCCGTCAAGCTGTACCTCGTCTCCGATAACTTTTAGCGGATCGGAATCCGTTTCCGCAATTCCTGTTCCTATCTGTCCATCAGTATATACAGCATCAAAGTCAATAGAAACTTCAGGTGGATGAACGATGGAAAAATCCTCTCGACCGAAGCTCTCCCACGGTCCAATCATATACCATGTATTGATATAGAGCCATCCCTTACGTTCTGCATCTTTAGAGAAACGCCGTCCGGGCAACGCTTGTGCTTTCACCATTTCCTTGCTCAACTTCGATCCTGAATAAGCACTGAATGTTCCCTTTCCGCCTCCGGGAGCAGAAACTTCTCCACTTCCTCCCATACCAGTTCCATTTCCATTACCGCTACCATTACCTCCAGAGCCTCCATTACCCGAGCTGCCATTACCTTGTCCCATTCCGTTTCCAGGATTACCTGCCTGACGAACTGCCCCGAACAGACCTTCCAAACGAGATTGCGCCAACCCTGCCTGACGAGTAGCTTGTCCGAGCAACCCACGATAATTATTCAAATCAGCAGTACTCTTTATCTCTAATCCTCCACTAGCATTACTACCTGCCGAAGTTGCCCACTCACCATCCCTTGACTGCATCCTTATCAATTCATCAAAACTCGGCATACGTGAATTACCCGCTTTCAAAGAACTATACACTTCAGGAAACGACTGTCCCTTGGATAAAGACTGTTTAGCAGCACTCACAGCCAAATGACTTTGTTGAATTTCAGCCTCATAGTCACGTAATACAGCATAAAGTTCTTCGACAGAAGCATTATCTGACGGATTTCCTGCTCGAGGAATAGCCCGCGCTTTCGATGTATCATTCGCATCAGCAGGTGCTCCCCATGGCAATTTTCTTTTTTCCACTTTCGTCAGCATATCTTCTTTACGCCGTCTCATTGTTTCAGCCATCGTTTGGAACTTCTTCACCTGCTCTTCCAGATTCTTTTTAACCAAGACCTCTGACTGCTCCACCAGCTGCCTGGCATAATTAGCAGGTAATGCCCGTTGTGCCTGTTCCTGTTTTACCTTTTCCGTCAAACTCTTTCTGGACTTTTGATTTTTCTGCTGTTTCATTTGCAAAGCTATCACCTCCTGATCCGGAGACGGCATCTTCCAAATATAGAGTGCTCCGCCCACAAAACAAATCAATGCTATCATCCATGATAGGATAACCGTCAGACGGCTACTCCCTGTTGTAGTTTTCGTCATACGTCCTGATTCCTATATTAGTTAAGTTATAAAACTGGCAAGCATCCATCACTTCTACAAAACGTCCGAACGGAGTATGCCTGTCCATATCAATGCGAATACGCTTTCCCAGGTCAGTGATACATGTCTGTCGTAACTGTTCCATCATAAAATTGGTAGAACAAGGTTGCCCGTCCCAATAAAAATTACCATCGGCATCCAATCCTACAATAGCCTGCTTATCATCCGGCTTCAATTTAACGGCCGATTGTGAAGTTGGTAGATCAACGGGAATATCCCTATTTTTCACTTTCGTCATGGTAGATACCAGAAAGAAAATAAGCAGAAGAAACACACAGTCGATTAAAGGAGACATAGAAACTTCCGGTTCGTCCTCGTTATTAAATAATGATAGTCTCATAGGCTTAATAGGGTTTGCTTCCAAGGCGTACACGTGTATGTGTAAACCCCTGTATTTGACATTGGTCGAAGATTTCTATCACTGTACTTACCGGTACAGTACGATAGGCCGTCACATCTATATTTGTTTCCACTCCCCGGCTATTACGCAATTCGGAAAGAAAAGCGCTTAAATCCTTTACAGGCAAATAAGTGCTTTCACCTGAATAGGCATCATGCCCTACTACCTGATACACATTCTTCTTTTCGTCTACTGCGATAATCACCGCTTCCTCGCCTGCCCGTGTAGTGGAAAGGCTTGAAGTCATTGTAGGAAGCGTTAACGGAATCTGCATTTCCCATTTTTTCATCATCGTAGTTACTAAAAAGAAAATGAGCAGCAAGAACACACAGTCTATCAAAGGAGACATTTGCACTTCTACCTTATCATCGTCATCATAATTCAGTCTCATTCTTTTCCTCCTTGTTGTCCAGATACAATTTGGTAATCACTTCTTCCACTTTTACCTCTACCAGTGAAGCCATACGCATGATACGATTCTTGATAATAAAGTATAAAGCAATGGCAGGAGCAGCTATAATCAAACCGGCAGCAGTTGTTATCAATGCTTTAGAAATAGAATCAGACAAAATAGAGGCACCACCTTCATCACCATATAAAGCAACCAGGCCAAACGCCTCGATCATACCGACCACAGTACCTAACAAACCTATTAACGGAGCCAGTGAAGCGATAACAGAAAGAGGATATATACGTGCCAAATGTGTACGAATATCACGTGCAGCCATGTCACCTGCCGTCTGGCTAACAGCCTCACGCCCGGCTTTCACATGCTCAAAAATAAAACGTAGTGAGTTGGCTAGCGTAGAAGGATACTTGTCACAAGCAGCCAATGCTCCTTTCAAATCCCCATTTGCCAAACATTCATTGACACTTTTGCACAAAGGTTTCGGAGCCAGGCGACCTTGACGCGAAGTTATCAGTCTCTGAATTGCAATTACAAGAGCTATCAATCCCAACAAATACAATGGATACATCATTGTACCACCTGCCTTAATCTGTGCTCCCCAATCGATGTGCACCCCCTGATCAGCAGCAATACTATCTGATACAGCCTCATCATACATCAACTCATCATCTTCCTCCACTGCCGGAACAACAGTAGCAACCTCACTCGGAAGTACTTTCGGAGCATTTTTTATATCATCCTGTGTCTTTGCTAAAAAGATTTCATCAAAACCAGCATCACGCCTTTCAGGACAAATAAATGACATTCCGGTTAACGTAATATTACCGAAATCCTTCCAAAGGTCGCGTGTCATCACCATCCAGTGTCCAGGCTTGTCACCAAGATCCAGACCTTTCAACTGGTTTATCAAATCTTTTGGTTCTCCGGCGATATAAGTAAAATCATATTTCTTTCCTTTTTGACTGGCTGACTTTTCGGAAACATGAAATTTCATTCCAATCTGTTCTCCCCCCCATTTCACCCAGGCAAAAGTAATATAACGATATTCACCCGGTCCCGGGTTTTCTCGGATAGGGATGGATAAACCTGTCATTTCTGCGGGACTTTTAGCAGCTCCTACATATATATAGTTTTCTGTCTTTTTTGAGTACCCTCCTTTCCGAACATACTTATTATCTTTTACCCATTGTGCCCCATCCGGCAGTTTAGTACTAAACAGTTCGTACAGTCCTTTACCAGATTTACCATTCGTTTGTGCCAAAAGCGGGGTAGTAAACAATAGTATTGCTCCCAAGATGCATACACCCACTATCCCTTTCTTTAAACCAAATTTCATTTTTGTGTAATTCATGTCTATTCTTTTTTTATTATTAACTTTAAATTTATAGCCAACGCAAGTCATCGAACTAATTCACAATGGCAAAGTTCTTAAAAATAATAGAGAAACGGGTACTCTAATCATTCAAAAAGTTCCAAATCTTTAATATACGGCTTTATAAAAAGTCCGATAATCATTCAAAGAGGGGCAAAAATAAATCATGCCTGAATCTTCCTTCATAAACAGTTGCTCATACGCTATAAATTAAAGGGGATGTGTCAAGACTAAGACACATCCCCAACATATAAGTAAGCCGCATACCTAAACTGTCAAAGATTAGTGTATGCGGCTATTCGATATCAATAGCACTTGGCATCTTAAGAATTATCTTCCACTATTTTCCATTCCACAATTCCACGTATCTCGGAAGAAAAGTCCACACCGATCTTATATAATTTACGAGAATCCTTGGCGAAAGGCAAAGCATACCCTTTTTCCTCTATTTGACGTAAAGCCTCGTCAGCACTACCATCCAATTTCAGTTCCATCACATAGATATAGTCTTTGGCTTGCAGCACAACATCGATACGACCATTGCTGGTAGTACGTTCCACATCGGTATAAAATCCCATCATCTTAAATACCAAGTACATCGCATTCTGAAAATAAAGCTCCATCTTCCCCACTATCTTATAGTCGGTATCGGCAAACATGGATTGCAGACGCTGCATGAAACTATCCACATTACCTTGACGTATATCCATAACAAAGCTGGTAATAATAAAACTGGATTCCTGTTCTGTCACAGGCGTATAAAAAGGTAACAGATACTTAATAAAACCATTCTCAACTTCCTTATTTGGAAAGCCTAATCGATAAATACCAAACTCTTTATCATATCCTTTTATCGTCAAATATCCGCTTTGATAAATAACAGGAATGGGATTGCACGACATAGAATCTATACTATTCAGTAAATCGCCCGAAACCTGCTCCTCGGTAATCCTATCCAACCTATAGTTAGAATGTTTCAGCAGATAAACCAAGAAAGACGGAGTACCTGTCTCAAACCAATAATCGGAGAACTTCAGCTTAGACAACGTATTAAAGATACTGAATGGATTGTAAAGTCCTACAGTATCATAATCGAAATGATAACCGTCATACTGTTCTTTCAACTTGACGTAGCATTCCTCTTTCGTCAAGCCGTTCCTTTCACCCAATAATGCCACATCGCCATCAAAGTTTTCATGAAGTTCCTTATCCGTAATGCCGCAAATATCCATGTAACGATAGTCCATCGATATATCATTCAGATTGTTCAAATCACTGAATACGCTCACCTTGCCGAATTTCGTCACACCGGTTAGGAAAGCCAGCTTTATATATCTATCCTGCGACTTGAGCACGGAATAAAAAGCTTTCAACAGATTACGATATTCCGCCTGTAATGTCTCGTTACCGATAGCCTGCAACATAGGCTTATCGTATTCGTCCACCAAGATAACCACACGATGCCCTGTTTTCTCGCAAGCACGTCTTACAATCCCTTCAAAGCGCAACGGCAAAGAGGTCTCCACCGCCCTTGTACCATAAAGTTGCTCCCAATAAGAAAGAGTACTGTCCAGCCGTCTTCGCAAGCTATCCGGTTCTTTGTAGTTCTCCGTATTCAGATCCAGATGCAGGATAGGATGTTCTTCCCATTTCTGTTCCAGCTTCTCAATGGCAAGCCCTTTGAAGAGTTCTTTTTTTCCGCTCAAATAAGCTTCAATGGTAGATAACAGCAGACTCTTCCCGAAACGGCGGGGACGGCTAAGGAAATAATAACGACCGGTAGTCGCCATCCTATACACCAACGCTGTCTTGTCTACATATACATAACCGTCGTTTATCAAACTCTCGAAATTCTGTATACCAATAGGAAATTTGCGTATCACACTATCCATAGTTATTCTTCATTTAATAATTATTCAAAGATAAACATTATTTTCGAGTGACATTCTCACATTCCAAGTAATTTTTATAAGCCCTTCACCTTTTCGCTACAGAACCCTATCCATAGGCTAAAGCGGGTGAAAGTCTCCCCCTTCACCCAAGCCGTCACTCAAGGCATCACCCAAACCGGTTCTCTCTTACCCAATTTTTACCACCCGATACACATTTCCAAACTTAGTATGCTTACGTTCTATCCCCACCGCTACCAATATTTGCGCCAAACTTGCCGGATTTGCACCACGCATAGCTGCAGGATTCCTCCTTTTTAAACATTGAAATATATCAGCCGCAGAAAGAAGATCACACTCCTCTCTTCTTTCCGCCGACCGATAACAAGCACGCAACACATCTTCCACTGGCCCTTGACGGTAAAACGACAAACACACGTTGCTTGACAGGCTGAAATCCCTCGTTCATCCGTTCCAACAAACGAAATTCTGTTTCTTTCGTCAAAACATTATAACGGAAATCATAATGAGATTTCAAAAAAGTTATTTGAATTAGTCGTATTAGCCGCATACCTAAATTATACTATAAAAGTCAATAAAGTATGCGGCTATAAAAATCTATTTTATAAGATCCAACTAAGGCAACAGATCATATTTTTCCAAATCCGGACGTATTTTTCGCAAAACCTTCTCCCAAACTTTCGTATTAGAAGAAAGAATGGAAGAATATGGCACACATTGAGAGCGATCCTCTAAATAAGATGCTCTTATATTTTCTTCCCTTTCTTTAGAACGGAACAAAAAATCTTCGCTACCAATCCTTGCAATCGCAATACTCATGTTTTCTTTTGTTATAATCACCTTTGCTATAAAAGCAAAATAAAACAACTCTTTTGATATATCATAAGGAAATAATACTTCATAAATCATAAAATATTTCTCATCGAATACAACCAAATTCTCTTTCATATAAACAAAGAAACAATCGCAACATTAAGAAATTACAAACTAATATTCCTTTTCAATATTTCAATATATACTCGTCCAAACCACACATTGTCTGAAATTCATTTATATTCAATAGTTTTCTCAACCGATTTTTACTTCTTACTACCGACTCTTCCTTAATACCCAGCAAGGTAGCAATTTCCTGATTGGAGAATCTTAAGCGCACTAAACAAGACAAGCATAATTCTTTCCTTCCGAGTTGTGGATATCTATCTATTAAACGCGAATAAAAGTCATCCGAAATTATATCTAAAAAATGAAAAAGTTTATCCCACTCCTTCACTTGGCAATCAGCCCCTACAACAGGAGTGATCTTCAGCTGCATATAAAAATGGAATGCCTCCATATCAGGCAATGTGATCGTATTATTCACTATTAAAGGCAGTCTTTTAAAAATCGTCCGAAAGTGCTTCACTTCCATCTCTAATTTCTCTTTGGCCTTTATTTCCTCTACAAGCTCCTTTTTAAGTTTTTCTATCTCTGTTCTTGCCAGCAACTCACATTCTTTTCTAATACACTCTCCTCTATATTTTCTATAAAAACCTACTAATATAATTATCACTAGTACCAAGTTCATCCAGCACGCATTAGCTGTAACAATATTTTCCCAATCATCAAATATCATTTGTTCCTAAAAGTTTTATAAGTATACAATCTTATAGTCTATTAAATTCATTGCGCAAATATCCTGATTATATTGTCCAAACAAGTACCCATATCATCCAAAGAGGTTCATTTTTCAACCAATCAGCTAATGATCACCACCCGATATACATTTCCATACTTTGTATGCTTTCGTTCAATCCCTGCCGCTATCAACACCTGCGCCAAACTCGCCGGATTCGCTCCACGCATGGCAGCCGGATTTTTCTTTTTCAAATATTGAAATATATCGGCTGCTGAAAGCAGTTCACTCTCCTCACCTTTTTCCGCTGACCGAAAACAGGAACGCAAAACGTCTTCTACAGGACCTTGACGATAAAATTTCATATTATTCTCTTGCAGCTCCCGTTCTTCTTCTTTTGTAAACCAATAGCGTTTACCTGATAAAATTTCCGCTTTTAATTGTGTATAAATCTGTTCATGATCAATCGCCTCACAATCGATGGGGTGTTCCAGTTCCACGCACATAAACCTTCGGCTGCCTGTTGGGTCTGTCAGCAAGTCCTTTCGATTGGATGTTCCGATAAAAGAAGCTATTCGCGGTAAGGCACGATAGTTCTTCTGATAAGCTTTGCACAAACTCAATGAAGCCATCTGCATCAGATTCTTCAACAAAGGCATTTTTGCAGGAGAAAACTTGTCAAATTCATCCAAATTGAGAAGTCCCATCTCCGCCAGTCTGCGTTCCACATTTCCCTGACTTGTCAAATCCACCTTATCCATATAATAACGCCGAAGTACAGGAGGGAGTAAAGACTTACAAAAGGTAGATTTAAAATATCCCTGTTCTGTACTAATGAGCAAGGGAGCTACACTATTCGCATGGTTGCCCATTACCCCCATCCATTGTGCCGTCATCCCCAACATCCAAATACGGAATCCTTTTTCCCACAACGGGTTTTCGGAAACCCGTCGTGCCAATGCAGACACACGATCTATCCCATCCCACTCCGGCAATTCATCCAGATACAGCCTAAAAGGATGATATTCTGCTATACGAGTGGAATAAATACACCGCGACAAATCACGATCCCAGCATGCAATACCGGCCTCATGCGCTTCCAGGCAGATCGTATTCAACACACGTTGATTGACAGGCTGAAATCCCTCGTTCATCTGTTCCAACAAACGAAATTCTGTTTCTTCCGTCAGCACATTATAACGGAAATCATAATGAGATTTCAAGAAAAGGTCTACACTTTCAGCCAACTGTTTCGTTTTAGAAAGCGAATCCCTCTCTTTGAGCCCCTTTCTCTCTTTAGGCTCTTCATAATAACTAACCGAAGGCTTTAATACGTCTTCCATTAATCCTTCACACTCTCCACTTTTATAAAAGCGGTTTACAAACTTCTGCCATAATGAAAGCAGCACACTTTTCTTGTCCATAAAATTTCGTTTTTAGTATTTAATGGATGCGAATATAATATCCGAAATATGGGATTTACAACTTTTTAATCCCTTCATTTTTATAAAAATGAACTTGGCGTTTTACCTTATTGTTTCTTGTTTATCTCCTAATTAAACCTTATCTTTGGTACCGACATTTATAGTTTATCACAATAATGATAATATCTTATCACAGTAATGACATGTATATATCACGTTAATGATAAGTACTTATCACAGCAATGATAAGTAATAAATATCAAGAAGAAAAGTAAGCATTCGGTCACGTGCGTGTTTGTTTCCCTTCTTTTCCTTCCTACCTTTGTGTCTTCATTACAATCTTAATCCATTATGTGTTCAGTATTAGTATTTTCTAGCGAAAGTGATAAACTACGTAGCCTTTTTTCCGAGTCTAACCATTTTGATTCGGTTCTTTTCATATTTGATGGTGGTCGTCGTTATAAAGTTTCGGCTTCCAGCCTTGGTATCCATTCCCCTCAGGACCTACTTCTCCCTTTAGGCCTTGGTCTTTTCCGTAGCAGTCCTTTCTGGTCCTATTACCTTTATCCCCAAGGTTGTAATTTCCATAAAGGCATTGACGGTCTTTGTGGCGAGGTCATCCGGCACACGAGTTCTTGCGTGTCAGAGCAGAGTTGCCATATTTTTCTTGACCGCTCCCGTAGCAGGTTGCATATCCTTTATCGGTGCGACGACGAATACCGTTTGGAATGCCGTCGTCTGAATCGCGGCTCTTTTCTCTTGAAAAAGGACGAACGGAAGAGGGATTTTCTTCAAATTTCCTGGAATCGCCTGAATGAGCTGCTTACTGTTAAAAAGTATCGGAAAACAGTTGAAAAGTAATCTCCCGTCCTACAAGCCGTTCTGCTTTATTTTGATAACTTTGTCACATAATAAAAAAGTGGATATACAGTGAAAGAACCGGTCATTACCCTTACTTTGGAAGAGTACGAAGAGCTGCGCAAGGAACGTGAACGCCTTGAAAAGGAACATGCAGAACTTCAGAGAAAATACGAATCCTCTTTGCGGGAGTATTCCCGCCAGGTCGAAGAAATCTCAGCCTGTACAGCCGTCATTGCCGACCTGAGATGGAAATTGGCTGACTTGACACGCCGTTTATGGGGTAAATCCAGTGAAAAACGCCATCTTCCCGAAGATGCCGGCCAGTTGAGCATCTGTTTTGAGTCTCCGTCCGATGTCAATGACCCGGTAGCGGAAGAACAGAAAACAGCTGAGAAATCTGCCAAATCGGAGAATGGTTACAACCGTTTCCGTAAGAGCTTCACCAAAAAGATTACTCCCCACGCCCGTAAGCCCATCGACCCGTCCCTTCCCCGTGAAGAGATTATCATTCCCATGCCGGAAGGCCTTTCGTTGGAGGGAGCGGCGAAGCTGGGAGAGGAAGTGAGCGAACAATATGCCGTCAGTCCCGCCCGATTCTATGTGAGACGCATCATCCGCCCTAAATACCGGCTCGCCGACGGTCGTATCATAACTGCTCCCATGCCCGTAATGGCACATCCCCACAGCAATGCGTCGGAAAGTGTACTGTCACACATTGCTACCGCCAAATATTACGACCACCTGCCTCTGTACAGACAACTGGACATCTTTGAGCGTGAAGGCATCCATCTGAGTCCTTCTACCGTAAGTAACTGGATGATGGCTGCCGCACAGCGTCTGGAGCCAATCTATAATGAGCTTCGTGAACTGGTCAAGGACAGCTATTACGTCATGGCCGATGAGACGCCCCATCCCGTACTTGAAAGCGACCGGCCCGGTGCTCTTCACCGCGGGTATATGTGGAACTTCTATCTGCCCCGGTTCCATACCCCATTCTTTGAATATCACAAGGGACGTGGCAGCAGCGGAATAGACACGCTGCTGGCAGGACAGGTTCGGGTGGTACAGAGTGACGGCTTTGCAGTATATGATGAGTTCGACACACTACCCGGAAAGTTGCACCTGTGCTGCTGGGCACACGTCAGGCGCAAGTTTGTGGAAGCGGAAGGAAATGATCCTCCTAGAGCAAGGCATGCACTTGAACAAATAGGCAGACTGTATGCTGTGGAGGAGAAAATCAGGATAGGACATCTGGAAGGCGGAGCTGTAGTAAGGCTTCGCCGGGAAGAATCGTACCCTATTATCAAAGGACTGGAAAAATGGTGCAGGCAGGAGTATGAACATACGGTTGAGAAATCGCCTATTGCCAAGGCCATATTCTATATGTACACACGTTTTGAACAACTGTCCGGATATGTCAACGATGCACAGTTCTGCATTGACAATAATCCAGTGGAGCGCTCTATAAGGCCATTGACTTTGAACAGAAAAAACACTCTTTTCTCCGGTTCACATGAAGCGGCACATGCAGCGGCAATATTCTTTTCACTGATGGGATGTTGCAGGGAAAATAAGGTGAACCCAAAACTATGGATGCAGGACGTGTTGATTAGGGTACAGGAGAATGAAAGAGAAAAGAAAAACGACTACGCCGATTTACTGCCATTTAATTGGAAAGGATAAACAAGAAAGATAAATAAAGTCAAAAGCCAGACATGCTTCGTCTGGCTTTTGACTTTATTATAGCTTGGAGAGAAATACGGGCGAGGCCGAATGCTTACGAAGAAAATTAAGAAACATCAGGAAGATAATCTACAAACATCTAAAGATAAAAGAAAGACTATGGCAGTACAATTTGAACTATATAAGACTCCGATGCCGAAGGAGAAGAAAAACAAGGTAAGATATCATGCGCGTCCGATTAGTTATGAAACAGTAAATACGAAAAAACTGGTTTACCGGATTCACGATCGCTGTTCATTAAGCCCGTCTGATGTGACAGCAACTTTGGAAGAACTGAAATACGAAGTGGCACAATGCCTTAAAGAAGGGAAAAAGGTGCATATCGACGGATTGGGATATCTACAAGTAACTCTTTCCTGCGAAGAAGAAATACGGGATCCTAAAGATAAGCGAGTGCATAAAGTTAAACTGAAAGCAATCAAATTCAAAGCAGACAAAGAACTGAAAGCCGAACTTTCCGATATGGAATTCCACCGTTCAAAATACAGGCCGCATTCTGCCGGACTTTCCGAAGTGGAGATAGATATGGAATTGACAAAGTATTTTGCAGAAAACCAACTGATCACTCGGAAAGACTTCCAGTACCTCTGTGGAATGACACAAATTACTGCATACCGCCATATTAAAAGATTGATCGCAGAAAAGAAGTTGCAAAACAAAGGGACTACCCACCAACCCATTTACACACCCGTTCCGGGCAATTACAGGGTTTCGGTAGCTGTGAAATACAAAGAATAAGAAATGAAAGAGCGGGTGAAACTCTAACCCTTCACCCGCCTTCTCCCTTCCAATAAGGGTTTCACGAAAATGTGAAGTAAGCCATCAGTATTGAGTCGTTATATAATTATGCTTCGGTATTACAAAATATCATTAGCCTGATGAGCTTCAAGAGCAATGGCAAAATATAATAAATCGGATGGTAGTCCTTTCCTTTGAATCGACCATGTCTATTTACATTATCTTCTTAAATAATCCTCCAATAGTCTCATACCCAACTCGTGTTGTGGCGTTTCACAACAATAATAAGGCTTGTTATTCACAAAGAAACAGACACGTGGATATGTTCTCCCTCTGGTCAGAATGAAAAAAGAACCATCATCAGAATGTTCTCTTGCATATTCAAATTCTTTATGTCCCGGGTCTTGTGGGGATACTACAATAATTTCCCATCGTTCAGGACCTTTGGCATTTCTCAATTTCTCAATCACCCTATCAGCATATTCTTGCCCGAACAGTTCAACCTGGTCTCTATACATCCGAGGATTAGTTTCTTTTGTAAAATTACTCCTGTCTGTATATAAAGCATAGAAGTACAGAGTCTCCCCTTTTTCATTCTGTCCATAGAAGCTAGCAAAATCTTTTTGAGGCATCAGTATTTTATCAGAATCTGTAATAGACGGTAAAGATGGCGTATCAATTACCGGTACAAATTTTATAGTAGAATCTATTAAAGGCAAAGACAAGCCTTTTCTATGACTATACCATTCTCTGGCTATATTAAGTTTTAATCGTTCAAGTACAGTATCTTGAGCATTCTCATCTATTTCAATAAGTAAACTGCAGTTGGGGGTTAGATTGCTAATCGCACGAGTGATTGCAATATCTTTTTGAATAACCTGATTAGAAACATTATTAATGTATATTCCTTGCTCACTGCATGAAAAGAACACTAATTGAGCAAAAGAGAAAAACAATAAATATATTGATTTCATAATTAGACAATTTTATTTACAGTATATTATATCACATGTATCATTAATTTCAGTAAGTGTAGCTTCTCTTATACTTTTAAACGCTGGATTCATTAAGTATATTTTTGATTCAGGATCATCCCAACTATTATTATACAGTTTAGATCCTAGAAAAACAACACAATGTCCTGTATTTCCATCCATATCAATAAAAAAAGTAATTGATGGATTACCCTCATCGTTTTTAGAAATCTTCCTTATAAAACTTACCATACTAGATTCTGAAAACCCTTCAGACAAAAGATATGCATCCAAGGACTCTCCAGAGACACCAAATTTCTCATAAATATCTGAAGAGTTACAAGTTTCATCAGCATCAGCCTCCAGTTTATCTATAGCATCTTTAAAGTCCTCATCACTTACTAATTGATATGGATTAGATGCACCATTCATATAAAAGCGATGCAGAAAATTAAAACAATGAGTACATTGCGGCAGACTCGTATTTAAAGACTCCAAGCATGCATAAACACACCAATATTCATACTTTTGAGTGATCCTTGTTACTGCACTACTGAAATCGATTTCTTTAGTCAACTCGCTGCTTGCTCCCTGAGCAAACCCATTCAAAGGAATAATTATTCCAAAGATTGCAAACTTTAGAACTAGATATTTCAGTATTACACACCTTGACAATTTAAATTTCAGACTAAAATGTTTCATAAGATACTTTTTAAAAGTAACAAAGATAGAATTATCAAAAGTCACAGTCCGACCAAACTCATTTTATCTTAGCTGTGCTTCATTTATTCATATTACACCTTCCTTCTAATATCCTTCACAATATAAACATTTTCATACATTTATCCTAAAACCAAACGTAGACAAATAAGAAAAACACCTCATTTGTCTACGTTTAATAACAATATAAACATTCAACGAACCTCAATTACACATAAAGTCTTCGGATAAACTTCGTTAAATGATACTCATCTTCAATTCTCATCTTTTTCTTTATCCGATACCTTCTTGTCCGAAAAGAAGCTAACAAGATATGAAACTGACGAGCAATCTTTTCATGAGAAACTTCTAATCGCAATAGAACAATAATATGAATATCCTCTTCCGATAGCAAGGGGTAATCCTGTCGTAGTTTAACAACAAAGTTGTCCTGTTCTTTATTAAGATATTGTTCCACGGTTTCCCAATCATCTTCTTTTATTTGAGGAAAAATATCCTTCCACAGTTCTGAGTCATTCATCTTCGGGCAAATCTCGCCATTCTTCAGAACTTGCATAATTATTTATAAATTTAAAACCATCCAGAATTGTATTTGTCGACATATTCAACCAATAAAGAACTTGTGGAACAACCAGCGTGTTCTCCATTATTAGATTACCTGTTGACACATACGTCGGAAACGTATTAGGTAACTCAACAAATGCTTTCTCTTTAAATGTTTCGCTATTTTGTTTATCCAGATTGACATATAACAAATCTAATCCATCCGCTATCTGATTTTTGATAACCAGCGTATCTTGTTTACTAGCATCTTTCACTTCATCCGGATTCAATTTCCAGTATGCAAGTAAATCTTTAAAATGGGCATCATTTGATGATATATCTAATAACGCTGCCTGCTGTGTCAGCTCATTTTCTGTAAGTGCTTTTTTCCATAACCGAATTTCTGATACATAAAATGAAGTGGGAACATGGTCGCAAATACGCAATGGGGATTTGTTGTCTGCTACTCCACGAACATCCTTAGTACCTTTTTTCATTATCTTACCATCTAAAGCAACAATCCATTCTCGTGATTGAGCATTGTTCATTGGAGCAACACTAAAACCATAATTATGCCATTGAGGATCATTAAATGCTGCCACCGCTTCTTCTAAAGCTCCAGTAGATCCTTCAATACGAAGAGAAGCAGTTTCTCTTTGCCGAAAGATTCCCCAACTGCCGCTTTTTGAGAAAATAGCATTCCAATTATCACCTTTGTAAGATCCATCCTTACGGGGATTCATACGCATGATAAATTCCACAGAGAAACTAGAATTTTCTCCTATTGCATATTTAATGTTTGTAGAAACCGTATCTAAAACAATCCCTTGTGCTTTGGATGAATCAAAATAAGCTCCATACATTTTTTTTCCTAGCATCTTCTGTTCCGTATAATGTGGATAGTAGAATATCCCAAACGTATTTCGTTCCTCTGCAGAGTTTCCCCCATAACTACCGTCTTCTTTTCCACCATGATTAGATGTTACAACAACCAGCCAGTCCTCATAAAAAGCATTTTTTCTTTCATCAATTGCCTGCAAGAATTCACCAATATATGCATCTATATATTGAAGTGCTGTGATATAATTGACATTATTGGCGGAAAATCCTCCAGACTTACCAGCTTCTAACATACCCGAGAAACTTAATAGTGTAAAATTAAAATCACTATTTTTCAGATACTCCAATATCACATTTTTAGTTTCCTCATCATTCGCAGTAGTTACGGTCTTTTGTGCTGCATTTAATAAATTCTTATTCAACTTGTCCCAAGGGGTTACGCATAATGTCGGGTTTTCTGAATCATTATCTGCAATATGATGTAGAATCGTTGGATATTGGATTACTTTCTCATTCGGATTACTCGGATCGTATTCCATGTTGGCCACATACGACTCATCGGTAATCTGATGTTTTTCAGGATTTACTCCAGTCATCATAGTTGCCCAAGTTACAGGATCCTCGCTACCCTCTTTCTGTAAAGTGCGGTTATCACTTAACCCCACCCATGAGTATTTACTATGTTTCAGCATTTTGGCAATAGTACCATCCTGAGGCATCTTCTTCTCTACTATACTTCCGACCGCTCCATCTATATTGATCCAAAGAACTTTACGGTGGATAGTTGTTGATATCACAGAATCAGAGTCAAACCCATCCTCTGCAATCCCATCCGGTGCCTCATACGTAGTACAAGAATAATGAAGGGAAATGATAAGTAATCCGACTACCCCAACAATAACTATATTTATAAGCTTTTTCATATATGATTTCTTTTATGGTTTCTTGTAATAAGTTCCAAACTCTGCGAAAGAATGGTACTTCTTCTGATTTGCTTTTTCTTCCTCTGTCAAATCTGAATCACTTTTAAACACGATCGTATTGGGATTTGAGATTTTAAGACGAAGATATCTGGCTTGAGTTCTCGGGCAATCAAAGAAACGCTCGTTCTTCAAGTTTGCCCTCACTACATTGGGGTCAGTAACCTGCAGCAACGTTTCCCATGGAGCATTGATATCATAAGGATCGGCAACTTCAGAGCCAATATATTCAACATGAACATCAGCCAGGCACTGATTGGAATAACCATTTGCCAAATATACTCCATCAATATCAGAGACTTTGTTCAAATCAAAAATGATATAATAAGGCAACTCCAAAGGTTTGTCATTAATCTTACCAGAACTCCAATTAGTCTTCTTTTCCCCATCAATCAAATATTCAGGTTTTCTGGAATCACCATCATAATTTATGCCATAGCCTTTATCATACGCAGACACCTTCCAGTCTCTACGACTATGCCGATAACAATATGAAGATACATCATAATCCTTTAACTGTTGAGGATTCAACGGATTATACTCCCATATTTTCTTATCCATTAACGGGTATTGTTCGGCATATTTTCTATCCTCGTCCAATTGCTCCACCCCCCAATAATCAAAGAACGGACATAAGTTCTGTTTAAAATAGTCACATAACATGCGGAAAGCATAACTTAGAGTTGAGTTATCAATCGACCGTTCCTCTTTTGCCTTCAGATTCAGGTATTTCATCGCTTCCCAATTGTTATCGTCATAATTAGCCAATTGAATAAGGCTTAACAAGTCGAATGCTTTATATGCTGTCTTATCATCATACTTGGTTGCAGCATCCTCTTTCGCCCATTTACTTGAATCAGCCATAGCATACTCAATAGCTTTAGGGAATAAAGTGGTTATATTCTCTTCACCAGGGAAGATTTCACCAAAGGCATTCTCTTTTGAGAAATTCTTCTTTCCTATCCGGTACAAAGGGATTGCATTAGCCACTGTCCGATAATCAGCAGGCCAAGGATTATTACGTGAACGATAGGTACACATTGAATTGATTGCGCTCAACAAAGCTACAGAGTTACCAATTCTCAATGTTCTAAGGTTTAACATTTCTTCCAGCATATACGTGTTGTTTATCGCAACTATTGCATAGTCACTATTACGCAAATACAGGTTTCCCAAAACTTGTACATCCAACACAACCCGAAAAGGAAACTCCGGAGCACGCTCCTTTTCTTCCGCATCCTTGTCAATCTTTAATCCATAATATTCAAAGAAAAACTCTTCAATTGCTTCATCCCATTCTTTACCGACTTCCTGCAGGGTGGATGAAATACTTTCCAAATTATCAAGTACACGATCTTTCTGTACGGTAAAAGCGAAATGTTTTCCTCTTATTTCCAACCAAGGAACAGTGGTCTCTGATATTCTTCTCTTCCAATCTTGCAAGTCCGTCTCTCCTATTACAAAATCTGGTGATTTATATACTCCTTCTATTTTTAAAGAACAAGTACCGGAAGCTTTCAGCCCTAAACTTTTTTTAATCCAGATGGGTCCTCCCAATGGATTCTTTATTATATTCTTTCCTGGGAACAAAGCTTTAGCAACATATACCAAAGGCATACGTTGATAAGGGGCCAATTCTGTAAGATCATCCATGTGTGAGCCTACAATTACGCTAAGTCCCATCGTATTATCTTCCACAGTGATAGCTACCTGCTCACCGGCTCCGGCATAAAGTCCCGTACTATAAATCGGCTGTGGCACTTTAGATACTCCTAAAGTGATGGAATCAATATATTGCTTATTCAAATCAAGCTCAATTGTAGCGTTAATCCGTTCTTCTTTCGCTGTATCTACCAATCCCGGAAAAATACGTGCCTTTTCGTACATACTGACATCGATCCCCCCTTCGGTATCTATTGTAATATCCGGTTCACTGGCACCATTATTATCTATACCGTCAGTTATATCGTATTTATAAGCTGTATCACATCCTCCGAGCCACACAGATGTGCCCAAAACGAATAGAAGAATGAATACACAGCTTCTTTTGTTTTTTAATATATTCTTACTCATAACAGTCTATTTATATTTAGTTTTCTTCCATAAAAGTGTATTCAAATGTTTTCCCTACACCTTCAAATTTCCATTCTGAAATAGAAAGTCCCAACCATTGCATAGTTTGTAAGGGGATATCTACATTATTGAAAACAGCTTGATAATAAGAGTCATCCGGAGCTGGAGCTAAGTGTTCTTCAGCAGAATTACCAGTTGTCCATGTTTGATCGGCAAAGGTTATATCAGATTTTCCTGCATATGAATCTGCATATTGCGAAACATTCTTCAAGATAGGATTTTCCAAGTCCTCTTCTCGATCGCATGGCCAGTAACCAATTAAATGATCCCAATATTCATTTTTCACTTCCTCCAGTTTAGTTACTCCGTGATTTTTCTCAATAAATTCTTCAGGTAATGCTACATCATAAAATTGAAGATTCGTCACACAGAATCCAGCGTTACTCTCATTCGGGGAGTTCTCTATTTTCCCGATAGTTAACGGGTAATCCGGACATGTCAAGTTTGTTGGTAAAGTCATATTCTGTTGATCTCTATGCGTACTATAATTCCCGTCTATATAGGCCCTGAACCGAACAGCCTCTCTATCAAATACAAGTGTAACAGTATGCCATTTACCATCCGTACTAACCCAAGGGTCAGTGGATTGCTGACTAGTCCACACATCCCGATTTCCAACACGAAATTTAATACGGCCCCCATCACCATGTACATTCCAACCTTTACTACCTTTATGTTTATCTGATTTGGAAAGAATATTCACCCAATTATTCTTTTTAGTGGTAGAGTAATACATAAACTGAACAGTATATGACTTATTATTTTCCATCTCAAATAATTTTGGATCAGCTACAGTAGCAACTGACTTTTGATTATTTCCAGCATACAAAGGAGTAAAATATTTGTAATTAAGTTCACTAGCACTTGGTTTTCCAACTACTTTGCTTACAAATCGAGAATTATACATCAGTGTAAATGTATTCAGTCGCGGGTCGTCATAATATGAATCAGACTGAACAGTTTCAGAATAAGTACCTCCATAAGTAGAAGTTACAATAATCAACCAGTTTTCTTTTCTATAGTTTTCTCTGGATTCCAAAGCTGTCCGTATTTCACCAATATAGGTATCGATCTCCTGTATAGCTTCAATCACAGTCGTTGTAGGATTACCCGAACCATCATAAAAAGCATCCGCAGCACCAGCCTTTTGCACCCCATTAAATTCTACAAGGATAACATCTGACGGCAGATCTGTATCCGAATTAATTTCAGCAATAACAGCACTCTTCACTTGCTGATCACTGTCTAATGTCCGGGCAATATCTGCATTGTTACGAAATGCCTGATAAAAACGATTATCCGCTGTATACAAGCTAATTTTCTTTTCATTATCAAGCTGTTTGATTCTACTTAAAAAAGAAGGAGTCTCTAACTCTTCAATAGGTTTCACCTCGCCAGTCGATTCTTCATCCAACCCAATCCCATGAGTTGTAACTCCCGTCATCATATTTGCCCATCCCCGTTCATTGGTAAATACGGGTAACGCTTTATGGCGACTGTCCGCTAAACCCTCAAAAGTGATCACAGCATTGTCTCTCATCGAACGAATATGAGGGGCTTTCTGTGTTGTGTAAGCTTCATTTACAGCTTTTCCGGATGCGCCATCAATTACAACACATAAAACATGTCCTGTCTGTGCTTGGTTTCCCGATTTCGGATATTCATTTGTTGTCAGCCGCTCTAATGAATTATCGCAAGACATCATTGTCCATATTGTCATTCCCATAAACAGGATCTTGGCGAAAAGACTTGTTTGTATCTTTCTTTTTCTATTCATTTTCAAAGTATATTTTAAGATTAATCAAAGTCAACTTCTATTTTTACTATATTATCCACCCGTTCGCCGTTAAAACGATAAAAATCGCCCATTAATAACAAACCGTTATCATTTGTTGATGTTTTGGTTTCAATTACCTGGTTCAATTCACCCAAGAACAGGCCGGGAACATTAAATTTCTGCATGGCTTCACCTTCCATTGTCAATATCAGGAAACCCTGTCGTGTAACGCCATCATACTTTGTGAAAGTACCCGACATTACAACGAAATCATGATCATTTAGAATAGTAGCAAAGTTAGCTGTTCCGCCTTCCATCTTTCTAAGTTTAAAAGTCGGATCAACCGTACCGTCACGATTCAGCATAACTACGCCAGAACACGGAACGCCATTGAATTCAGTAAACATACCCACAAGCATTGCTTTTTTCCGTTTTTTATTATAACGTATCTTGGTTATCGCTCCATTGGCTCCCGTTCCTATATTTTGTAGAAATTGCTGATCGATGTTACCGTTTTTATCGATTCGTACGATATTATTCACATTTATTCCATCAAAAGAATTAATGCTGCCTACAATAACAACACCGTCTTCCTCATCCATATAAGCATCTTGAATCACTCCATTGACACCTTCCTTGTTTTTACGATAATCCTCATCCAGTGCCCCTAAATTATTCATACGCAATACCGTCTTGACAGGAGTGAATTCATACGCCAATTCTTCCGCATATGATCTGTCTATATCTATTTTACAATACTGGGTAATGTTTCCTACTGCAATTACTTTGTCATCTGATGTAACAAATGTAGCTACAGGTGCTTCTTTCGTTCCTCCATTAAATCGAGTGATTCTGGTTGATATCAGCCGTCCATTTTTGATACTTGGAAGCTGTTTGTTATCAAACATCATTCCAATACCATGATCGACTTTCATCATATTATTCACCGAAGTAGGCTGTTCACGCTGTACAGGGTAATACTGTGTAAACTTTCCGGAGATTAAAACGTTTGGATTATTTCCAGACTTATCATTATTAAAATAAGAAATCGATTTGGCATAATAGCTATAAGAACCGCCTTCACCTGAATTAGGATTCTTAAGATCATGACCGATCCCCTGACCACTATCTGTTTTATAATAGGTTCCGTTCCATCCACCGGCTACACTTCCTTTATTATCAATCCAGGCTATGCAACGAATACGAGCATCGCTACTTGTCAATGGCATAAAGCTACCTACTAAATGATAATGTTCCTTTTGAGACCAATGTTCCAAACAACTATAAATTGCACCCGGAATACGCTTTTGAACTACATACCCTTTATCAACGCTTACATTACCCAACACAGTAAGTTTAGGACCATAGAAAATCTGTTCATTCAACAAGATATGTGCAATTCCGGAACTAAGACTTTCCGGAACTTTTACTGTAATTGTTGTATCAGTAGCTAATACTATTTCTGCTTTTTCATTGGAAATAAAAAAACTAAAATCCGGTTTTCCTTGCTGATTGAACCATTTAGATAATCCTTTAGCCTTATAAGTAACCAATTCACCCGGATAAGCTCTATCAGGCGAAGGAGCATCAACTAAAAATCTTATACCGTAAGGCTCTTTTCCCCCGGCATACGGATCGCCTTCTATTTCTTCATCAGAATTGCATCCTGCGAAAGACAGGACTACACAAAGACACATCAGCATCTTTATCAAACGGGATTCTATCTCATATTGATATGCTTTCATAGTTATTCTGTTTTATTAATTTGAGAAAGTTCATCAATGCCCTCTTCTATCGCTTTTAAAGCAAATAATCTTCTGTCAAAACCAAAATCATGATCGGTCATACGAAGTACATGAACAACTCCATTCTTGGGTTGTATGTCCGATGTGGCTACATACGCATTCTTTAAATCACTCACAGTAATATCATATATATACGAATAAAGTATCTGGCGGGGACCCACATATTTCACTCCATTAGCATCACCATACACCACTCCTACATTCATTGGCAGTCCACCATACGTAATGAATGTCTGTCCCGGATAAGCAGCAATCGCAGTTGTATCAATTTGAGGAATATCTTTAAGCGTATATTTATCTTTAAGTATATACATAGATAAATATTCTCTCCATACAGAAGGTTTTATCTGCTTCAGATTCTTAATACTGTCATTACCCATTTGATACCACATTTTATTCAGCAGAGCGACACTTTTGCGGATAGACCAGTTAGTCGGTGCAAAGAATGTTACATTTTCTTCCTCAAGTACCTCTTCCATATTTGCAAGCCTGATAATTTCAATCAGATCGGAAAAATAATCATTTTTAGGATCATCTTTAGGGGATCTTGACTGGAGAAACTCCATTATTGTTCCATCATAATATGGATTACTTTTTCCTCCATCTATCAGATAACTATCGTTTGTACAATTACCCATAAATATAGGTATGGTAATAACAGCAATAACCAGTTGCCATATCTTTATCTTGCTTTTCATATCCTTGTTTTTATAATTACGTATTTATTCTATTCACTCCCAAAAAAGATTGAGTTGTATATTCGTATTATTTTTCAGCACATCTCTATGTAAAGGCCATGTCCATGCACCTACATTAAAATCCGTACGTCTGATGGGATGCGCACAATATGCGATATTAGAAATTTTTCCAGTTCGTACCAGATCATAATAATAATGCCCTTCTCCAATCAGTTCTCTTTGTCGTTCCCAAAATATAGCATCCTGCAGCTCTTTTCCTGAAGAGAAGCTTTCTGACGCACCGGCTCTATGACGAATCCGGTTCAATAACTCATTAGCTTTTGTGTCATTGGTACCTAAAGCCGCCAGTGCTTCAGCGTACAGCAATAACGCTCCGGCATACCGGAAAACAATCTGGTTTCCCGAATTAGAAGTGATACTATTGTTTCCATAATAATCAATATTCAGAAACTTTATTATTTCGGTACGATTCACACTGGAAGCCGAATACATATTTTCATCGAACCAATATGATTTCCGTAAATCTTCTTCCATATAAGGGAATATCTTCTCTATATAGCTACCATCATAATAATACATGGGATTTTCGTTGGCTCCTTTATGTCTATAAACTACATTATTAGAAAATACTGCTATCGATGAGAACACTTCATTGGAAGCATTGATATTTTGTGCTATTTCAAAAAGCCCCTCATTAGATCCTCCCTTGAACACATTTGAGATCCGACTTATTTCTAACAATTCATAAGCTCCGTCATTCTGTTCCAACTGTTCGCCCAAATCAACCACATTCTGATAATAAGTTGTTTTATTTTGTTCATCGAATTGAACCAACCAGAGATTGATATGCATCATCAACGCAATGACCGATCCACGAGACGCTCTTACTCCTTTTTTTGCATTTGAATTATATGTCCAAGGTAAAAAACGGTCTTCAGGACTATTGCCTAAAGCTCCTGTTCTTAAATCTTCCAGACAACTTTGAAGTACAGTAACCATGTTAGTTCGTGGCAAAGACGCTGAATTATACGCTATCGTATAATAGGGAACATCACCAAAAGCTCTCACCATAAAGAAATAAGCCAAATTTCTAAGAAAGACAGCCTCTGCTTTGAACATCCGGTATTCTTCTTCAGTAAGAGTAGAGACTTGATCTATCTCTTTAACCAAGATATTGGCAGTCTGTATAACTTCATAAAATGGTTTCCATTTAGTAGTCTCTCCAAAAGGGGTATTTGGAGAATTTCTCAACTCATTCATTTCATTTCCTGCCAAGTAGGTTACCCTTCTACCTTCATTATCATTATTATATGGCGAGATAGAGGCGCAACGCATATCACCACTTGCAGTAAGAAATGCACCGCTGCCCATAGTTGCCTTTCTCAAATTAGAGTAAGCGCTCATCAAGAAGCCTTCCACATTGGCGGCATTGCCATCAATCCAGAATTCGTCACCGGGAAGTTTATCTTCGCTCTTTACTTCCAACAAGCCACAACTTGTCAGCAGAAACGAACAAGCCGCTATTATAAAGAATATATTTTTTTTCATAATCACTGATTTATCTGTTTAAAAATCAATTGAAACTCCCATTGTATAGTTACGGCTATTCGGATATCCTCCTGATACATCATACCCCAAACTATTTACATTTTCTGGATTTACACCTGAATATTTGGAGAAGGTGTAAATGTTATTCACACTAGCATTCAACTGTACCCGTTCTACTCTCAAAAAGTCCAATACTTTTTTAGGTAAAACATAAGAGATTGAAACACCATTAATTTTCAGGAAAGATCCGTCTTCCATGAAGAGTGTCTGGTCCGGACGGAAGAAGTTCACCTGATGATCGGCTGTTCCTCCACGAATGTAATCGAACGGATTGGGATACTTGGCATATATATGATCTTCTTTCCAGAAATCAAATGCTTCTATAGGCGTTATCGCCCCACTCCCATTCAGGTCTTTTGAAAGAGGATTTCCATAAGCAGCAAAGCGATCGGCTAATGCTTTATTGATAATATCCCTTTTTATCGTGAAAGAAAAGTTTGTGTTGATGGAGAATGACTTATATCTCAAGTTCGCATTAAATCCACCTGTCAACCGAGGTTGAGAGTTACCAACTACCACCTTATCTTTATCATCTATTATATAGTCTCCATTAACATCCACCCATATCGGGTCGCCAGCCTGCATATAAACATATCCGTTATTTTTATTATTAGCAGCTTTCATTCGTTCACCGGTAGCTGGATTTACCGGTACATCTTCATCTGTTGCATACACTCCTTTATTCACCAATAAGTAATTTGCTAATGCATTCGACCCTAAACGGTTGATTATTTTAGCGTCACTATTAATGATTTGCCTGGCCTCATTCGGCAGCTTAGCGATCACATCCTTATTCATAGCCAATGACAGTGATAAATCTAATGTCCAAGGACTCTGCTGAGGTAATGGTCGACCGCCAATTAATATTTCAAATCCATAATTCACCAAACTTGTTTCAATACTTCTTACTTTTTCAAATGCATTATGGTCAGCTAGTTCAATATCACTCAATTGGTTATCAGTCTGTCTGTAATATAAGTCACCTGTAAAACGGAGTCTGCTATTGAAGAAACTCAACTCTGTACCCAAATTCCATGTAGTAGAAGTAACCGGTTTCAAGTTGTCATTTGGTAACAAGCCGTAATCAATCGGAATTATAGGCATACCATTATATGTATCACTCCCTAGTAGATAAGTACCCCAAATGTCATACCGGGTAGCTCTGTACTTAGTTGTTCGTCCCCAACTAACACGCAATGCACCTGTGCTCAATTGGTTCCAATTATCAGCAAAAGCTTCACGACTAAAGTTCCATTTAAATCCGAGTGACGGACTAATGGTCCATTTTATTTTTTTACCATATGTGGAATTCGCTTCAGGGCGTATATTAGGAGTGAATATATAACGTTCACCTCGTGGACCTATCGAACCTAGATTAAAGCTTGGATCTATAATGAAAGAAAGGGTGTTTTCATCCTCTACAAATGAGGTAGTTCCCTCTGATTTGCTATGCATCGCTCCAGGTCCCCAAATATAATCACTACCTCCTCCTACTAATTTAACCGTATTATGACTTCTTTTGTTAGTCGAAATTTCCACACCAGCCCGAAGTCCTAATCTGAATATTCTAAAATCCAATGACCTGGCTAAAACAGTACGTGCATATAAATTATAACTGTTCTGACTCAAATTATACCATTCGGACCTATTATTATTTAATATTCCGGGAGTAAACGTCTCTCTTTCAGTCGTATTATATTTATATCCAAAGATCCCGTCAAGTGTAAATTCATAAGGTAGTTTATACACCATACGTATGCTCGCATCGTATGCAGTATTTACATTATTATCGTCCACAGAAAATGCAGCTAACGCTTCGCTGGCTGATATATACATAGACGGCGGAGGTAATAATGAAGAAGCTGACGATCCCCTTGCAACACCTGATTGAGTGAAAGCATTACCACTACCCTGACTATTCAGTGTAAACGTAGCGGAAACATTGACATCCATCTCAAATTTATCATTCGGACTATAACCTAATCGCGCCTTAAGACCATACCGATTGAAATCCGTATTTTTCACAATTCCTTTTTCGGTATAGTAATTACCATTAATCAAGTAATTGAATTTTGAAGTACCTCCAGAGAAACTCAAGTTATGTGTTTGATTATGAGTCACACCATAAAAACGTCCTTGCCAGTCTGTATTATTATTCCAATAAGGATTCAAGCTATCTGCCAATGCCGGAAAATTATGTATTTCATTGTGCCCGAAATAACTGGAAGTGTCATTCTGTAATATTTGCATGATACGCATATTTCTTTCAGCATTACCAATAGCAACGTCTCTCAATCTTGGAGGAGTTTTAATCACATAATTACCCGAATAAGAAACTTTGGGAGGGCCATTACCTCTCTTCGTTTCGATAATAATTACACCATAAGCACCTTTAGAACCATATAAGGAGGTTGCGGCAGCATCTTTTAAAATTTCCATTCTCTGAATGTTTTCAAAAGGTATCATGGAAAGCGGACTCACTGTAGCTCCTGACAACAAACCTGACGCATCGACATCAGAGTTCATGTCTATATTTTCCAAAGGAATTCCATCGACCACAAAAAGAGGTGCTGACGAACCTAGTACAAAATCTTCTCCTTGCTTGGTTATTGAAATATCCGAAATACCACGTAATGTAAAACTAGGCATCCCCCCCGGTGTACCATTCTGTATCTGTATATTCAACCCGGGAACACGACCTTGCAACAACTCCATGGCATTTGCCACCGGTGTGTTTACAAGATCTTCCGCTTCAACGACCTGTACAGAAGCGGTCACAGCCGCCCGACTCTTTTTCTGATAGCCGACAACCACCGTCTCATCCAGCATGTTTTCCGATAAGCTCATCAATACAGTCATCTCAGACATTTCTTTCGTGATTTTCCTAACAACCGGTTCGTAACCTATATACGTAAATGTAACATTTGCCGGCACAGGCACCTTCAATGTAAATTCACCATCTGTATTAGTGGAAATTGAGTGTCGTGAATCAATTTTCCCTGATTTATCGCGTACGACTACCGAAACATACGGAAGTGGCTGATTGTCATTCTTGTCTTTAACAACTCCACTTATGAGCACCTCTTGTGCAAAAGCTTCTAATGAAGCAAACAGACACAACAAGCCCAATATGATATATTTATGTATCTTTTTCATATAAATTCATCTAACAAAGTTTATTCATAATCCCTAAATTCCGGAGCACCTTCTGCAAACACAACGATAACTTCCCAATGCGCTTCTTTGTAAATTCCAAATTCTATTTCGAAATACGAATCTAAACGATATCCCATAGCAGTAATTCTATCATACGCAAAACGCAGTTTAAGCAAATTACCTTCACTATTGGTATACTTAGAAGGAACTTGAACCAAAGGCATAGGATATACAACGTCATATTTTACATAATCAGCCCCCATCTCCTTATTGAATCCATGAATCAATTCGTCCCATTTTGTTTGATTAAATTTCTCTGGCGAAATAGGAGTATAATCTGAATTATAAAAGCGAAAAGTCAGAGTTTTAGTTTTATCTGTATTTTCCTTATTCTCCCGCAGATAGACTTGTATTTTTTCGGACGAAGTGTAACTCCCTGACTCCAATACAATGGAACGAGCCGCAGTTGCCGGAATATAATCTTTATCTTTTATCAGGCCGGTTTCCGAATCATAAATGGAAGGTTCGAAATCACTCTCTCTCAAAGGTACCAGCTGCAAATTGTTAAAATATTTATATCCACCTTTATTCTCAACCTTCACATCAAACAGATAACCTTTACTTGGAGAGCAATTGACAAATGCCGACATAGCATTAGAATACATCACAAATTCTCCTGAATGTTTATGTATCTGAAATAGCGGACGATATTCTAGCGTTCTTTTGGCTTCAATTTCTTCAAGAGTTTTCTCTGTTCCAAGATAAGGACTTTTCCATACGGTTACCGGAAACACATCAGTCAACTCTGGTGCTGGACTACCATCTGCCTTCACTATACGAGTTATTTCAAATGTCAAAGGGAGCGTTGAATTTCCTGATTGAAAATTATTTGAGAACAAAGTTGTTCTACCCAATACCGGTTTATATAGCTGTTGAGTAAAATTCACTTCCCGATCAAATGCTTCTTGTACATCAGGCAAGAATTTTTCAACACACGAGGTATTCAGAAAAGAGTATGTTCCTATTCCGAGAAAGCAAAAGAACTTTATGAATCTATTTTTTCTCATTTCCGTAGTCTTTAAAATAATTAATAAACTTATCGTAACCGAAATTATGTTGATTGGTCAAAAGATGAATAACTGCATTGCGAGTATAAATATCATGCCAAACAACGTTTGTAGATTTCCATAAATCCTTCAACTGACTGTTATTCATATCACTAAGAGTGAAACTCCTGACTCCTTCTCCCACAATGCCGGAAGCCGTTTGCCGAGTACAAGATACATTCATTTGATATTTATATTTGTATGACTCTAAAGAAAGACTTTCTTGTGCTTCTATGATCTTTTTCGTGTCATACTTTCCTGTGAATATATATCGGCAAAGCAACGTGTCTACGCATGCTCTATAATCATAATGCCTTATCTCAATGATGGGATTCTCCGGATCATCTTTATTAGGAATTTCAATTTCAACATCAAAAGGTTCAATAAGTAACTCTTTTAAAAAAAGTGCTTTCCCCTGTTTCTTTTGTTCGCGATAGGTGTTGAGCTGGTCAAATGAATATTCGAAACACTCATTCGGTACAGCAAATACGGTAAAATACTCATCGTCTTTTTCCAACTGTTCCTTTAAACCGGGAACAGCATTGATAATGACAAGCATTGAATCATATTTCTGATTAAACAGATGGCTTGCTTCATCGGAAAGGTATTCCAAAAAAGTGCCATCATACTTTTCAACTTCAACCGGCTGAGTATAAGCAACTGACTCATAATCCCGGCAAGCACCGAAAAGTACTAAAGTTATTACTCCGATTATTATTGCGGATTTATTCATAGTATATATTTTTTAATTTACGTATTTATATCTATCTAATATTTCGTAAAATCTGTTCCAAAACAATAGTTTTCAGATTCATTGCCAGTAAGTATTTTGCTCAATCATAGAATTGGTAAGAATATCCTGATCAATAGGCCAGTAAATACCTCCTTCATTGATTAGTTTTCGTAGTTTTGTATCATTATTCAACAATTTCTCTTGACGTATCCGGTCATACCAACGCCAACCTTCTCCCATTAGTTCCTTTCTTCTCTCCTCGAATACAGCTTGAATAACTTTTGACTTATCACTATTAAAATCTTTTTTATAAGAAACTGCACTCATTCCTCTGGCAGTTCTTATTGTATTAAGATGTACTAGAGCTTGTTCTGGTTGATTTATTGCACACAAAGCTTCTGCACGAAGCAATGTGATGTCTTCAAGACGACTAAATACCAGTGCTGATCCGAAAATAGCATAATCATTAGTCGTAGGATTACCATTCTGAATAACTTTAATCTTACTAAAAATAGGATATTGAGATTCAACATTGTGAACATAACTGGTATAGTATTTACCACTCTTCGAGTCAATACCGAACCTTTGATCATCTACATTATTGAATATGGAAAACAAACTGTCTTTTGAAACGTATATATCAGGAGTGCTTTTCTGCACAAGCGGAGCTGCTAATGTCAATTCTTCAAGATGTCCATTCTGTGATGCCTCGCTTTCATTATGATCAAAAGTAAGCCCTACAATGCGGGACACTCTCCAGTCGGAGTTGGTCAGAAAAAGTCCCTGTGAAGAGGTCAGATCTGCTACGCCAATATATTTTGCTTCTACACGACTCGCATTGTCCATAATATACGCAGCATAAGTTTCTGCATTCAAATAATTACCTTCCCAAGCTGCGATGTGTGCAAGAATAGCATATACAGACAATTTATTCAATAAGATACCTTGCCAGTCTTTCCCTTCTTTACCATAATAAAGGCTTGTTTTAGAACCTAACTGGAAAGGTAGTACTGTTAATGCATTTTCCAGTTCTTCTTTCGCATAGCTCAACACAAGACTGGCGTCCGTCCGCTCCATCCTGGGAAAAGAGCCATTATCATACGAATAAGTAACTAAAGGAACATCTCCCCATATACGTACCATATTGAAGTAAGCAAAAGCTCTTAGTACTCTAGCTTGTGCTATATCCAACATCAGATTTTCTTCTGAATAGGATTTATCTTTCTCAAAAGTTCCCGGAGCCTTTTCTATAAAAATAGAAGCTGCGTTTATAACAGCATAAAATCTTCTCCAATTAGAAATTTCCTTCATTATCGGAAATGGCTCGTTCAGATTGTTATCTACGACTGCCTGAAGATCAAGACGATCAGTTACACTAAAATCTCCTCCGCGTAAATCACCACAAATCCAATATGCATTATTTTCAACCAAAGCAGCTCGCATCAAGCCATATACTCCCATCAATGCAGCACGAGTATCTTCAAGAGTACTCCATTGCTGATCTTCCTTAGCTATACGTTTGGATTCTACATTCAAAAAATCATTGCAGGAAACAAGTATCATAGAAAAGCCAACACCCAATAACAGTAAAAAGTGTGTTATTTTTCGATATAAATTACTGAACATATTACTATATTTTGAGGTTAAAATTTGAAACGTAAGCCTAAGGATGCAGAACGAGGGATAGGCATAGAGTAGCCATCATAATTGCCATTGAAACCAACTAATTCGGGGTCGTTGCCAGAGAAACCTGTAATAGTAAACAAATTATTGGCTGTCAAGTAGAAATAAAGACTTTTGACTATCAGGTTCTTTTCACCTTTTAATGGAAGGGTATAGCCCAGAGTCACATTTCTCAATTTTAAATATGAAAGTTTTTCTAAGAATAAATCTTGCTCTGCTCTATATGGATACACTTTACTCAACGGATTATAGATAGGATAATCATCTTTCTGATTCGGCAATTCTTGCCAAAAGAATATTTCTTTTACAGAACGGATGGACTTCGTACGATCTAATGTCATAAAATCATAACGCTGTTGATCTCTGACATTCAGTGCGCTATGCCCCAGAGCAAAAAACCAATGAAAGCTAAAATCAAACTGTTTATATTTGAATTGATTAGTTAATCCTCCTATAAACCGAGGAAGTGCATGACCTTTCAACACTCGGTCATTGTCATCAATTATATTATCTCCATTAACATCTGTCCACTTCGGATCACCTTTTTGGAAGGGAACTCCATTTATACTCAATGGTTTACCGTCCTTAACCGGAACCTCACTGTTATCAGCATAGATTCCATTATTCTGATAAATCCAGAAAGCATCAACCGACTTGCCTACTTCAAATTTACGACTATTGGTAACAACTTCATTCAATCCTGAAGGTAGTTTTTTCAACTCATTCTGGTTGAAACTCATATTCAAAGAAATATCCCAACTTAAACGCTTCGGATCATTTATAGCAAGCGGAGAAGCCGATACGTTCATTTCGACACCTCTATTGGATATTTCCATTCCATTAACAAACCTGTATTTATATCCAAACTCTTGAGATACAGGCATCTGAAGAATAATATCTTTTTCCCGGTTTTCATAAAAACTAAGCCCGATATTAACACGGCTATTTAAGAAAGAGGCATTCAAATCAATACCTAATTTATCCGAATAAGGCCATCCCATACCATAATCTACCCAGCCTATTGAATAAGGACGAGTTACTGTTGCAAAACCATTGGAAGAAGATATCATTGATTGTCCACTCCATCCCAACTCTGACGAAACATAGTTAGGACCTAATGTAAATCTGTCTGATTGTACTAGATGTCCTAAGCGTGCCCATGAAGCTTTTAATGACAGTTTAGAAAAAAGAGCTGAATTATTAAAGAATTGTTTTCTCAAATCCCATCCTAAAGAAAAAGCAGGAGAAAACAACCAGCGTTTATCTAACTGAACATTAGAAGCACCATCGTATCTTATTAATGCACTTGCATATAAAAGTTTTTTAAAATTATAATCCAAAGCAAATGAAGTAGAAACCAACCGCGTTTCTAATCGGTCCGCAAAACGATAAACTCTTGTAAAACCTCCTGAGTTACTGGTCGTTTTTGTATCGTCTTCTCCATCATATCCCTTACTATAATTATAATGATAGTAATCACTTTGTATCGAACCATCCCAACGAAGATCTAATGCATGAGCAGGAGTCAAATCAAATAGATATCCAACTGAAGCGTTACCAATCAATCGTCTGTTGTATCCTGAATAGTCAGAAACAAAACTGACAGATTCCATAAGGGTAGAAGGCCAGAATACATGACGCACATTAGTATTATAATCCAGAAGAACTCCGGCATTCACATGAAAGCGATTTTTGATATAGCGCATAGATAAATAGCCATTCAACAAATTGTTCAGATTTTCTTCTTTGGTCAAATCATCATAACCAAGAAAACGCTCATAGGCTCCACCACTAGGCGCAATTGGGGTAGACAAATCAGGTAAATATTCCATCTCCGTCAAACGATCCATGAAGTTTTTGTTTCTTTTACGATCAATTCTATTTGCATTGATATAAGTACTCACAGTAAAACCTGGTATAGGAGTTATATTCAAAGCAAAACCAATGTTATATTTGGTATTTCCCACATTTTTTGTAACTCCGGACTCCTCGGTAAGCCCTAATGTAAATATATAATTAGCTAATGAGTTTTCACCTCCAATGGATGCGCTCACATTATATAGAGGAGAAGATTTATAATAGGAATCAGCCCAGTCTGGTTCTCCAAAATAAGATGATTCTCTTGGATCTGCTAAATAAGAAGGATAATATTGTTGTTCAGCAGGTATCTTATAAGTATCATAAAACTTTTGTCGAAATGCCCTTTCATATCCTCCATTAGTCATTTTTACTTTGGAAGGAGCAAAAACAATTCCTCCAGACGCATTAATAGAGACATTGCTACCACCATAGTATCCATCTTTTGTCACAATCCAGATAGCACCGTTAGCTGCCAAAGGGCCTAATTTAGCTAAAGCCAGAGGATCTTTAATAACTTCAATAGATTCAATGGCCTGTATATCCAATCCGGCTAGAATATTAGTTGCACTCCCAATAGGATTTACATCGTACTGTTTTATATCATACATATATGGATGATCCAAAGAAAGCGGAATACCATTTACATAAACTGCCGGTTGAACGCCTGAAACATCTTTATTGGAAAAAATCGGAGATGAAATTCCCCTAATCAACATGCTTTGTATACTCCCTGGTTCACCATTGTTTTCCTGGGTATACACACCGGATGCATTTCCTTTAAGCAACTGTTGAATAGAGAGAAATTGAGAGCGTTGCAGATTCTTAATATCGACAGTATCATTCGTCTTATCAGAATCCATTCCCCGATTTACAACTAAACGAGGTCCTACATTAAAAAGAATTTTCTTTTCTTGAAAACTTTCTTTTTTATGGACTCCCAAAGAATCAGAATCAGGAGTATTTGACTGGGATACTATTGTCCCACTAAATCCTAAAAAGCCTACAGCGACAAGTAAACGACAAAAAGGCTTTTGCAAAGAAAAATCAGGTAAAGTTACCACCATACTATTAGATTTATAAGTTTTTTAGATCATATAAGTATTAGTTATGCATTAATTGCAGTACAAAAGTGCGAGTTATCCAATAGAAAGAAGTCCTCTAATCATTCAAAAACGTACAATTTTGAATCATAATTGCCATAGTTTATAATAGGTTTAAAAATCATTCAACATTAGTCTAGAAATCATTCAGAGGGTATAAAAGAAACTGATATATAGAAAGGTACGCACCTTTACATTAAGATGCGTACCTACCCTTATAGACTCATATATTTTCTATTCTAACAAGACTTTTGATATTCTTTGGGAGTTACACCAAAATCTTCCTTAAAACAAGTTGCGAAGTATTTTGGATTAGAAAAACCACATTCATAGGCTACCTCTGCAATAGACATTGATTTATTTTTTAATAATTGGCTACCATGCTTTAATCTTATGTTCCGAATAAACTCAATCGGTGACAATCCGGTCGCTATTTTCATCTTTCTATAAAGCGAAGACTTGGATACAGCCAAAGCATCCGCTAACTGAACAACATCAAAATCTCCCTCTGCCATATTAGATTTTATAACAGAAACAACCTTATCAAGAAAATCTTTATCAATGGAAGAAGTCTCCAAAGAATCAATATCGACTTCTACATTAGTGCGAAATTCCTCTTGCTTACTTTTTTTATGAATTATAAAATTATTAATACGAGCTTCCAGTATTTTCAATTCAAACGGTTTGGATATATATCCATCTGCTCCTGCATTGTAACATTCAATACGATCTTCCGCCGTATTTTTAGCCGTTAACAAAATAACAGGAATATGACTGGTTTCCAAATTAGACTTTATGTTACGACATAATTCCAAGCCATCCATTTCAGGCATCATCACATCACTTATGATAATATCTATTTCATTATCCTTTATTATATCCAAAGCCTCCAGCCCATTTTTTGCAACGAGAACATGGTATTGTCTGGATAAAATTTTCTCCATAAGGTACAATAATTCTTCATTGTCTTCAACCAATAATAAATGATTATCATTGGTTTGTGCATCTTCGACTACTCCTGACTCATCCAAGTCTTCATGTTCAAAAATCATAGCCGCCTTTTTATCATTAACCGAAGTTTCTCCCGTTATCAACTCATTTTCTTGATAACTGTCTTTATCAATAGGAAAATCTACAGTAAAAGTGCTACCTTTAGTTAGTTCGCTTTCTACCTCTATCGTTCCATGATGCAATTCAACTAAATCTTTTGTCAATGATAATCCAATCCCATTAGATTCACTTTCGTCTCCTTTATTTGCTGTATAAAACCTTTCAAAGATATTCTCCAAATCATCAGGAGCAATCCCTTCACCTGTGTCAACAACTTGAATACGTAAATGAGTATGTTCAGCATTCTGATAGGATTTCATTATTAATTTTATTTCCCCACCCTCACTTGTATATTTACAAGCATTGGACAATAAATTAGATACAATTTTATCGATCTTATCTCTATCAAAATAAGCTATTAAATGTTTGTCTTCTGTAGAAAAAGTAAATGTTTGACTTTTTTTTCTTATTAATGGCGCAAAATTAACCTTGCATACATCATCTATAAATGAAACAATATCACTTTTCGAAACAGATAACTTCATGTTTCCACTTTCCACCTTACGAAAATCCAGAATCTGCTGCAATAATCTTCGCAATTTGTTCACATTGGAACGGATCATACTTAATTGGGAGATTCGACTACCATTCGTCATTTCCGCATCATCAATCAAACATGTAATGATAGTAAGCGGAGTCAATAAATCATGTGAGATATTTGTGAAATAACGTAATTTAGTCTGAACTAGTTCTTCTGATTTTTCCCTGTCGATTTGTGCTATCTTTAACTCATGACGTAATTGTAAACGTCTCTTCATTCTTCGATAAAAAAGATATAAAGATAAAATAACCAACACAACATAGAACATATAAGCCCACCAAGTTTCATAAAACGCAGGTTCCTTAGATACTTGAATTTCTGCAATATAATTACTCCACAATCCATTTGTATCTGTTGTCTTCAAATAAAATGTCCGTTTACCCTTAGGAAGCTGATTATAGAATGCAAACTGACGGTCACCTCTAACATACACCCAATCATCATCAACCCCCTCCATCTTATATGCATACTTAATTTTATCTGGAAATGCATAGTTTAAGGAAGAAAAATCTATCTCAATATTCTTATCTCCCGCATCGAAAGAAATAGTCTGGCTCCTCAAATTGAAACGTTGATTATCCTTTTCCAAAAGACTGGAGACACCATCTATCTTCACATCTGTCACCATTGTTCTAATTCTACGAGGATTATCAGACAAATGTTCATAAGGAGTAAATACCGAAATCCCTTTATTTCCTCCATAAAGAATTTTTCCAGAACGAGTTTTCAAATAAGAATTAGGCATAAATGAGTTTACCATTACATCATCCATTGTTGAGTAATCCATAATACCACCATTTTTAGGATCATACTCAATAACTCGTTTATTGGTAGAGATCCAAATATGCCCTAACTGATCTGTTATAATATTAAAAATACCTTCTTTGAGCATATCAAACATATTGGATAAGTTTTCAACTTTCTTCGTCCGAGGATCATATGTAAACACATCACCATCCTGACTCCCCATCCACATCAAGCCATTATCATCTATACAAATTGCTCCTATGTTATCACTAACCAATTTATCTGTTTGAGTAGTCAGATTTTTTAAACCTTTCTTTTCAAATGTCAGATTAGAGGACACTATAGCATTATATACACCTTGTTTTCTTGTACCAATCCATAAAGTTCCGTCTTTTCCTTCCCCAATCCCAGTTATATCCATTGACGGAAATTTTGTATCTTGAAGATTTTTCTCTTTTTCTGGTTTAACCAAAATACCTTTAGTTGTTACAACCCAAAGATTATGTTTGCTGTCTTCATAAAAAATGCGTGGAAATCCCGGATTATCTGCATAGTTACTCAAATTTAAGGTCCCTAATAGTTCTATCCTATCCTTTTCTTTTTTCACTCTATAAATTTCCGGATAATATTCAGATCCCAACCAAATTTCATTCAATAATGGAACAGATATGATACAACTAATATTTCTCAAATTGGGCACATTTTTCAAAGAAGGAATATCTGTATAAAGTTGAAGTTTATTTGTTCCAGGATTGAAGATCCCTACTCCCCAACGATTTTGGTCAATCCACAGATCACCATCACCATCTTCATAAATATTTTTTATATTTGTGATAAAACCAGTTTTTTCACGAATAGAAGGAAAAGAATAGTTTTGAATTAAAGGTTTATTTAAATCAATCATGGACAATCCTTCGTTAAAAGCTGCAATCCATAAATTACCAGATTTATCTTTTACTATCTCACTAAAAATATTATTCAATTTAGAAGATATAGAAGATATATCAACACTATTTATCACATCTCCCGGACGTTTTTGAAGAGCATAAAGACCTTGTGTAGATACAATCCATATATAACCATACTTATCATCTTGAGTTATACTAAAACAACCACTTTCATCCCAATGCTCATCACTTTTTATATCTACATGCCTATACATCAAATCCTGTTTTTCTTCAGGATTAAACAAAAAAATTCCACTTTCCCAAGCCAATATCCAATGTTGTTTCTTATCATCCTGAAAAACTCTAAACGGGTTATTTAATGTTCCGATTTGAGGCATAGCAACAAATGTATCCTTTTTCGAATCATATCGGTGTAATCCCCTCTCCCATAAAGTTACCCAAATTTTTTTATCAGCATCTTCATATATAGAATTCACGCTAGTAACAGGTAAAGCAGAATCATATCTTTTACAAAAAGAAAAATCGGCAGAGCAACGAAATACAGATGTCAATGTTCCAATCCAAATCCACCCTTCACTATCTACAATCATTGTTCTAATTTCTTGATCCTTCAATTCATTATGTTCAACTGGAGTTATTTGATAAGTTCTCTTATTCAAAATATTAATCCCTTTTTTAGTACCTATAAATAAATACCCATTCCTATTCTCTGTAATACAAGTAATTTCATTATTCGTTAAAAGATCCGGAGTCTTTAATCCGGAACGAAAGACTAATACCCGATAACCATCGTAACGACATAGGCCATCTTTAGTTCCCAACCACAAAAAACCTTCTCGGTCACAATGAACCCGTAATACAGTACTAGAAGGCAAATAATTATTTAATGGAAGAGTAGTCACCGACATTTGTTGTGCAAAAGCACATGAGAGCATTTGAATAAAAACAAGTATTATATATAATTTCATTTTGTGTTTCATAGTAACACTCAGTATAAAGATGTATTTCCGATGCAATATTAAACAAAAGAAGCTTTTAACGATACTCAAATCTCTTAAAATATACTAATAAAAGGCTAACAAAGATACATGTGGTCGATTTTTAAACCTTTCTGAATGATTTTTGCCCTTTATCAAATAGATAATTCAAAATTAAACGCATTTGACTTATTATAGTACTCCTAATTAAATAGGATTCTGCAATTTTGCAAACGAAAAATAAATAAATAGCGTTTTGAACAAAAATTCAATCATTAAACAATTAACTTATAAAACATTTCTGTATCATGAAAAAGAGATATGTAAAAATCATGTTCCTATCAATGGCATTACTAGTAATTAGTACAGCAGCCACTTATGCAGTTCAGCCTAAAGATGAACCTAAAGAAACGGTACAAACACCAACAGATGAGCATCTGCCATCATTAACAATCAATGGTACAAATGAATCATCTTCCTTCTTTGTAGATTCTAAAGCATTACCTGGAAAAGAAATAACGATTACTGCTCCGAATGGATTTACTGTAACTCCAACTATAATACCAGCCAACTCAGGAAAACAAAAAGTAACCGTAACCCTGAACAGTACTAAAATACTGACTGAAGGAAAAATCATTCTAAGAAGCGGAGATACCCGTTCTTATGTAAGTGTAAAAGGATATGGAACGGAGCTTCCTGTAAAAGAGATTGCTGCATCTCCTGTTTATATGAAAGGAAATGATACAGAATTCACTAAAAAATTTACTCCCAACACTAAAGGATATACAATTGAATTCAGAATAAAAACAGATGATTCGGAGAAAAGTTTTTATCCTTATTTCGTAAATGAAAAAGGTTATGGATTCAAAGCATATATCACCTCTAATGAAATCGGATTGTTTAATGCATATAAAAAAGAGATCAACAATCCGGCTACAAATGGGAAAACAGGAGGAAAAGGTAAGTTCTATAATAATGATGGCCAAGCACACACTTATCGCTTTGCCATAACGCCAGACAATCGCGCCTTTATCTATAGAGATGGAATTCCTGTGGATTCTGTTCGCATTATGGACTATGCTCCACAACCCTATTTTGCAGGAGAAGTTGGCGAAGCTGTAGAGAATCTATTAAAGAATCCGAACTTTGAAGGAGAATTTGACATTAATCCAGAAACGAAATTAGCTACTAGAATTGAAGGATGGGATATCGTTATTGGTGACCGTTGGAATTCAGAACAACAGATTCTTCCAGAAGAAATAGATAACAATCAGGATTTGGATAACCACATTTTTGAGATCAGACCTTACAAATGGGCAACAGGTTGGAGTGATGGTATTTTAATGCAAGTGGTAGATGTTGCACCTAACGAAACTTACACATTATCTGCCTTATTAAAGGGAGGAATAGCCAAGAAAGAAGGAAAACTCACAGGTAAAATGATTATAGAAGAAGTCGAAGATCCAGAGAAAAAAGTTATCACTGAAATAGCTAGTGACAATTGGGAAACTTATTCAATGGACTATACAACTTCTGCCACATGCAAACAGATACGTGTATCTTTCACAGTAGGACGTGGAGGCTGGGGAAATGATATCAGCGCTGTTTGTGTGGACAATGCCAAACTTACTGGAGTATCACGCACTTATTCACCTAAATTTGGTTTCGTGGATAACACTTCAGATATAGAATACTTCACTATTGATGAATCCGGTGCCTATGCCCCCATGCAACCTACTATAACAATTAATCTTCCATCTAAATAACATTGCCAAAAGATATATTAAAATATAGAAGAATAAATAGCAAAATTATGAGACATATTCTATTTATATACTTTATGTTTTCTGTTATTTCTGCTTTTTCACAAAACACTCAGATTAGTCCGGGTGTTTTGTGGAATGATATAAACGGAGAACAAATCAACGCACATGGCGGTTGTGTAGTATTTGAAAATGGATTTTATTATTGGTTTGGAGAAGATCGCACAGGCTTTGTTTCTAATGGGGTAAGTTGCTATCAGTCTAAAGATTTATATAATTGGAAGCGACTGGGGTTGTCTTTAAAAACAAAAGGAGAACCTAAAGAAGACATGAATGACATATCGCATGGACGTTTATTCGAACGTCCTAAGGTTATTTATAACCCTAAAACAAAAAAGTGGGTCATGTGGACTCATTGGGAAAGTGGTGATGGATATGGAGCTGCAAGAGTCTGTGTGGCAACAAGTGACAAAATAGAGGGTCCCTATATACTATATAAAACTTTTCGTCCCAACAAAAACGAATCACGTGACCAAACTCTTTTTGTAGATACGAACGGAGATGCCTACCATTTCTGTTCAACAGACATGAACACCAACATGAATGTTTCTTTATTGAGAGATGATTATTTAGAACCCACCCCTACTGAAACCAAAATATTGAAAGGGCTAAAATACGAGGCACCAGCTATTTTTAAAGTTGGTGATTACTATTATGGGTTGTTCTCGGGTTGTACTGGCTGGGCTCCTAATCCAGGAAAAACAGCATATACTACTAGTATTTTAAATGAATGGACTACCGGTCGCAACTTTGCAGTAGACAAACTAAAACAAGTAACTTATAATTCACAAAGCTGCTATGTTTTTAAAGTGAACAATAAAACAAATGCATATATCTATATGGGAGATCGCTGGAATTCCAAAAATGTAGAGAAATCCCACCATGTATGGTTGCCGATCAGTATGCGTTCAGGATATCCAGTAGTGAAGTGGTATAACCAATGGGATTTAAGTATCTTTGATAAAATGTACCGTTATAAAAGAGCTGAAAAGATCATAAACGGTAATATTTATTCACTATTGGAGAAAAACTCAGACCGTTTGGTATCAAAACCGATTAATGGTTTTAGTATAGCAGATGACAATGATACCATTAATTTAAGTTTGGAGTTTATTAAAACTGATATTCCTAATGGATATAAACTAAAAGACATTAAAACTGGAAAATTCTTAGAATCATTGTTCGGAACCCTGCGTTTAAATCCGGAAAAACAGAATGATGCTCAATGTTGGATATTTAACTTGCTAGAAGACGGTTATTATCAGATACAGAATGCAAAAGACAAGAAATATATTACTGTTTCCGGTTCAAATACATTCGATGGAACAAGTTTATACCTTACAGAATATTCTAAAAAACTTATGCAGGATTTTGCTGTATATTTCGATTCAGATAAATACCAATATAAAGAAGCAGATATTTTCGCTGCAACTTACAGGACTAATAATTTGAAACTAATGGGAGCCCAATAACTTCCAGACATATTTCAAACAATTAATTAAATTAATTAGATTATGAATATAAAAAAGCAACGAATAAAGATCTACCTCTTATTCATTTTTATATGTCTGCCCAATCTGTCAACTGTTCCTTCTTTCGCTTTTCAATCCCGAGAGATCAGTATGGAGACAGTAAGTAGTTGGGCAGTCACAACTACCGTTTTCAAACTAGCAGGCAGCAATGAAGTCAACAATGTCAAGTTAAACTGGATGCAACGAAAAGATGCTGACCTCTACAAAATATACCGGGACAATAACCTGATTGGAGAAGCTAAAGGTAACACATACGATGATTACAATCTAATGGTCAACAAAACTTTTACTTACCATGTAGAAGCTTTTTATAACGGACAAAAAGTTGCGACTTCCATTTCTCAACAAGCTACCACTTTTATTCCTACCGGTGAAAGTAAAGTTTACGACAACCTGAATGGCAAATACATCACAAAAGAATCCTCCGGTAACAAACCACAAGGAATGAAAATCAATGATCTTTATTTTTCCTATAAAATAGAAAATACGGAGAAGACTGTTGATGGACAACAACTCAAAGGATGGCTAGTCACTGAAAGTTACTCTAAAACAGGATTAAATGGAAGTTGGAGTACTCCTCGAGAGTTAGCCTTTTATCCGAATGTCAAAATGGAAGGTAATGCGTTCCGATATAATCCAAAGACAGGAAAAGTCGTATTATCTTCACATTATGAAGATGAAAATGGATACACAGCAGCTAAAATCTATCTAGCGCAAATTACCCCTAAAGGTAAACTTGAAGTAGGTACTATGGAACGCCCATTAGGACATGATTCAAGAGATCAATCGCTTTTTATTGATGATGACAATACAGCATATCTCCTTTCTGCCACTAACACAAACAGTGATATAAATATATATAAATTGGATGCCTCCTGGACAAAACCAGTCGAATTAGTCAATACAATATGTAAAGGATTACATAGAGAAACTCCTGCAATTATCAAAAAAGACGGAGAATACTACTTCTTCAGTTCAAAGGCTTCCGGATGGTATCCCAGTCAAACGATGTATACCTCAACAACTGACTTGGCAGGTGAATGGACACCTATAAGAGAAATCGGTAATAATACAACTTTTGATGCACAGTTTAACAGAATTAGTAAAGTAGGAACGACTTATGGAGTATGGAGCTATCATTGGGGGGCACAACGGAAATATAAAACTCCGGACGGTAACTTTCCCAGAATCACTATTGCTGCATTTAATAAAGGGTATGCTTCTATGGATTATTACAGATATTTGGAATTCAATGACAATTATGGAATTATCCCTGTACAAAATGGTAAGAATTTGACATTAAATGTTCCTGTTACATCTGCTGTATCTGGAGCAAAAGGAGTCAAAGCTGACTGTATTACGGATGGAGCAAGCTTAGACTCCTCTACTTACTTCCAAAAAAGTTCAAATGCTACTATAGGTACACCTTATATGTTCACTGTAGACATGCAGAAAAAAGCTAGAATTTCAGAAATTAATCTTTCCACAAGATTAGTCAATGGCTCTGAAGCAGCCTATAAATATACAATTGAAGGGAGTCCGGATGGCAAAAGTTACAAAATGCTTGTGGATGGTAGAACAAATTGGCAAGTGGGATTTCTGATTCTGAATGTAGAAGATCCTACAGCCTATAGATATTTACGTCTACGCATCTATGGTGTTGTCAATGTACATAAAGGTAATTCCGCAATGTGGGCTGACGGCATTTACGAATTTACAGCTTTGGGTATCCCAGAATAACAAGTAAATAGATAAAGTCACAATAAAGCCGGTTAACTTCAAACATTAACCGGCTTTATTGTTATCTAAAAAGCTTGCTATCACTCACTAATAAATATCCTTATTCACCAATAGATAATAAACTAATGCCCAATCCTGATCATTAGCATAAGGATCATAAAATCCGGCTTTCACGCCATTTACTCTATTGGGATAGATATAAGCACAAGAGGCTTTACCATCTTCAAAGAACAGGCAAAGATTGTTTCTTACAATATTTTCGGCACGTCTTTTATAAGTATTGTCTCCAACACATTGTGCATACAGATAAAAAGCAGCTCCTGTTAATGTACTCCAATAATGAGGAAAGATATCTCCCCACATCTCCCGTTTTCCAAACCAGTAACCATCCCAATGCCGGATTGCAATTTCATTCAGATGATAACTTGGTTGATTCCCATTAAACGCTTCCAATGCCGGCATTTGCTGTTTAGCTCCATCTAAATATTTTTGAATTCCCGTTTCCATATAAAGCTGTAACAAAAAGATAATTGAGGGAGCTACAATTGCTTGTTCATAATTAACCTCACTTGCCGGATAATTCAGTCCGTTTTTCACAAAAGTATCTCCAACCTGTATATAATCATTCTTCAGAGTTTCATATTCAACATCCATATCGGCAGCTTTCAATGTTTGCAACCCTAAATGCACAGGAATCCCTATAGCATAAAAACCATGCCCGAACTGACGAAACATAGACCGTAAAGTCATATAGCCATCTACTGCATATTGCTTGTCTCCTGTGATTTTGTACATTTGAAAATAGAAATCCGCAACCCATGCATAGTTATATGCTCTATTTCTTCCCTTACGATCAACAGAAGAAAATGTCTTGTAATCACTTTCCTGCAATCTATTACGTAGAAATTTTGCATATTTCAACAAAGCTATTTTTATATGATCATTAGGATGTAGCTGATAATATTTAGCCAACAAAACTCCCATTCCGACACGTTCGGCACCCTCATCCCGATCAACAGGATTACAGTTGCGAGTATTATTCAAATATATTTCATTCTTTTCGTTATCATAAACCATGAAAGCATCTTTACGTGTATTGGACTCTTTCATCTGCTGATGGTCACAAATGAAGTCAACCCGTTTTTTTATCAAGCTGTCCACATTATCGATAACCAAGCAAGTTACGTGCGTTTGTTTCCCCTCCCCATAAAAAATATCAAAACGATTCTCTCCTAATTGCTCCATCTTAACTTCTGCTATCCACAAGTTACCTCGCTTTTTCATCGGAATATGAATATCCTGTTTTTTTAATACACATTTCTGAATAGAGTTTTCAGCGGCCAACTCTATAAATGCCTTCTCCCCTTTTTCAAACACATATTTATTACAAGAAACAAATACACTTCCCTTTTCTAACAGTTTCTGACGAAAATCGTCTATACCTTTATGAGCAAATAAACACCAAGATATCGAATATTCTTTCCCGGGCATCAACTGCAAATCCGGCAAATTCAGAGTTATAATCCCTCTTGTATGAGAATTGCCTTTATCTCTGCCACGCTCCCATATCTCATAACTTTTAACTGCCCCCTTCGTCAACACTAACCCCAGGTGCGGCGCATAGCCTCCCATTCGAAGAGCATTTATGTAGGCGGCATTTTCTCCCTCCCAAATATGGGTATTAGTGCGGGCATTTATACATGTACGCGAACCGGGATAATTATCATTAAATGGTGTATAGACGCCTATATCAACAAGTACCACCTCATCCTCTCCCTGATTCCGAAAAGTATATTCTTCTACAAGCTCATCACCTACCATTTTTCTTTTCACACATATACGTATGTCACCTGCCATATAAACGACCTCGTTTCCTTCTTGCTTTATTTCAACAGGGACTTCCCAAGATACTTTTTCTTTCCAGTTTCCTTTTACTTGAGTTGCATATCCCAATCCCCATCCATAATTCTCCTTGACCCACCGATATTGACTTCCGTCAGTAGCTACCAGCCAGTTCATCTTCTGTGGGTCATTCGCAATACTTAATGTTTGCAAGGCTCCTGTTTGAGAATTCACCTGATAGCTAATTTTCTGTGCCGAAACAAATGTACCCATCATTCCGAAAAACAGAAAGCCACAAAACTTAGGTAACATCTTCTTTACTTTTTCCATTTTGTTTTTTTACTATGATTAATATATTATTCAAAAACAACTATTTTATCCAATGTAACCAGACAATCGTCACTACCATATCGAGCTTTTGTCTTGTCCGTCCACACTGGTGAAATTCCTGTAACCTCAATTCTCAAAATATATTTTCCTTTAATAAAACTTGGAGTCACGATTCGGATAGCTGACTCCGGATATTTACTATAAAAATCAATTAATGACGAATAAAGGGTTTTACCTTTTCTATTAAGTACACTCACCTTTGCATATCCACCATGAGAATTGGCTTCTCCTATTATAGCTGCCTGCGTACCTTTAAAAGGAATGTTCAATACACTATTTTTCAAGTTTGAGCACAACTGTTCCCCTCTCCTTTCCCATCCTGCTTCAGATCGTATTTTCCGGAGAGATAATATTTGACCATTATCCAGTGCATCCACCTGTGATAATGTTTTTATATCCCATGCCTGCCAATATTCCGGTATGGAAAGTTTTCCCTTATCCGCTTGCATAGGCATCCAGACATAAGTGGCAGCTGAAGCCTGATGAGGAAAGGACCAGCGATCTCCCATAAACATTGGAATTGTATCTTTTCCATGTGTCAAAGGAAAGACAAAAGTAGTCTGTGAATTATACGTTAATTTACCTTCAGGGACAAACAAACCACCCTTCTTCCACGGACCGCCCACTGCCGGAGCTGTGAAATAATAATTATCATTCTTTTCCCAACTTGTCTTATTTGAAAACAAAAAATAATAAATGCCCTCCTTTTTAAACATGGCAGGCGACTCGCCACCAGGCGCCATATTCTTCACGAGTCTTTTTTCTGCAGAATGATAATCCTCGCTAAGACGATAGATATCTCCTTCATGAATCAGCAAATAGCCTGTCCCATCGGTATCCTGAAAAGTTCCCATATCCCACATTCGGATAGGTTCATTCCCTATTTTAAAAGGTCCTTGGAATATGTACTCACCATTAATAGTTTTACTAGTGGCATACCCGATACAAGGATCACAGTATTTCGTATCATCGGTATGCATATACATCACATATTCTCCAGTAGAAGGGCACTTCATGACCTTCACACGTTCACCAATCCTATTAGGACCTAACAATCCCTCTTTTTGTATTGGAAGCACGATACGTTCAAATTTCCAATTAGATAAATCGTCGGACGAATAGCAACTAAAACCAACAAAAGAATTCGTTTCATCCGAACGGTATTCCCCGAATAAATAATACCGTCCGGCATCTTCCACAATACATGCTCCATGAGCATTTACAATTTTTCCCTGATCATCAAACCAAGGAATACCATTACATATTATTTTCTCCTGATTTTGCGCACAACTGCTCTGACTCACCAAACTAAAAGACGTCCAAAGCAATATCATAGATATAAAATAGGAATGCCTCTTCTCCATCAAAAAACTTAAATTCATTGTCTTCCCTTTAATTTATTTAGATAAAAATTTGTCTGCTTATTACCTAGATTAAGAATACCGTAAAATTACTCCTTTTATCTATTCCAAAGGTTCAATAATCTGTCAAAAAGGAATAGAAATAAATAAAGTTCTCCACATTTTCATGCCATTTTATAATATCAGGACATATTCCATTCAATAACGTTTAATTTTAATTCATATCATATATCCCATACTTTGATTTAATACCACATTATATACATATAAAAAAGATATTAAAAACTCCCTTATTTTATTTTTTCCTTGTATAATTCGCCCAAATCAAAGAAAGTGCCTATCTTTACCGCAAGTATTTTTTATTATTCACCATTAAATGTAAAGATTATGGCAAGTAGAAGAGAACTAAAGAAAAACGTAAACTATATCGCAGGAGAGTTGTTCACCGAGTGTTTAATCAACAGCATGTTTATCCCTGGAACAGATAAGGATAAAGCAGATGAGCTGATGTCTGAAGTATTGAAGATGCAGGATGAATTTGTGACCCGTATCAGCCACACAGAACCGGGCAATGTGAAAGTTTTTTATAAAAAATTCCGTGCTGATTTTAATGCAAAGGTAAACGAGATTATTGAAGCTATCGGAAAATTGAACTAAAAACAAAATGAAGAAAGCAATTTATAGCTTTATCTATTACCGCCTGTTAGGGTGGAAGACA
>ERZ1106973.317-NODE-317-length-63458-cov-6.720013_pt1 | contig 63458 bp, 61 predicted proteins | sample MGYA00403686_ERZ1106973 | MGnify/ENA primary metagenome ERZ1106973 (study PRJEB35170, sample SAMEA104062408) | human gut metagenome | biome: human gut; feature: human-associated habitat; material: faeces | place: Denmark | collected 2012-11-06 ...
AATTTTGGAAAGAAAAAACGCACTCCAAAGGAGTGCGTCAAAATATATTATATTTTATTTATTAGTACATACCGCCCTGTTGAGCTGCCGCCATAGCTGCTGCCTGTGCTGCGTCAGCCTGTGGGTCCTTTATGTCAGTAACAAGGGACTCGGTGGTAAGAACCATAGCTGCTACCGAAGCTGCATTTTGGAGAGCAGAACGAGTAACCTTTGCCGGATCTACGATACCGGCCTTAATCATATCAACATACTCGTTTGTAGCAAAGTTGAGACCGTAGCCCGGCTCGCTGTTCTTAATTTTGTCAACGATAACAGAGCCTTCAAGTCCTGCATTAGCAGCAATCTGGCGTACAGGCTCCTCAAGTGCCTTAAGCACAATGTTTACACCTGTCTTATAATCTGCATCGTCTGTATCAAGAAGCTTTTCTACAGCCGGAATAGCATTGATTAGAGCAACGCCGCCGCCTGCAACGATACCTTCCTCTACAGCTGCCTTTGTAGCTGCAAGGGCATCTTCGATACGGAGCTTCTTTTCTTTCATTTCAGTCTCTGTAGCTGCGCCTACCTTTACAACCGCAACGCCGCCTGCCATCTTAGCAAGTCTTTCGTGGAGTTTTTCTCTGTCGAAATCAGATGTAGATGCGTCGATAGCTGACTTAATCTGATTTACACGAGCCTTGATGTCGTCGCTGTTACCTGCGCCGTCAACAATGATTGTGTTCTCCTTAGTAACCTTAACCTGACGAGCCTCACCGAGCATAGCCATAGTAGTATCTTTAAGCTCAAGACCAAGGTCAGAGGTAATAACCTGACCGCCTGTAAGAGTAGCGATATCCTGGAGCATATCCTTTCTTCTGTCGCCAAATCCCGGAGCCTTTACGCATACACAAGTAAATGTGCCTCTGAGTTTGTTAAGAAGGATAGTCTGGAGAGCCTCACCCTCAACATCCTCGGCGATGATAACGAGCTTTTTGCCTGCCTTGAGAACGCTCTCAAGGAGTGGAAGAATGTCTTGAATTACGCTGATTTTCTTATCAGTGATAAGAAGCATTGCATCGTCGATAACAGCCTCCATCTTGTCGGTATCAGTAACCATATAAGGTGAAATGTAGCCTCTGTCGAACTGCATACCCTCTACTACCTCGCAGGTAGTGTCTGCTGTCTTTGACTCCTCAATGGTGATAACACCGTCTGCGCTGACCTTTTCCATAGCCTCGGCAATGAGCTTGCCGATATATTCGTCTGCTGCGGAAACTGTGGCAACACGAGCAATGTCGTCATTATTTTTAACTGCTTGAGAACGCTCCTTGACAGCCTTTACTGCTGCATCAACTGCGCCCTCAATGCCCTTTTTAACAGTCATCGGGTTAGCACCTGCGGCTACATTCTTCATACCCTCTCTTACAAGAGCCTGAGCGAGAAGTGTAGCTGTAGTTGTACCGTCGCCGGCGTCGTCATTAGTTTTTGACGAAACTTCTTTAACAAGCTGAGCACCCATATTTTCAAATGAATTTTCGAGCTCAACCTCTTTTGCGATAGTAACACCGTCGTTAGTAATGAGCGGTGAACCGTACTTTTTGTCGAGAACTACATTTCTGCCCTTTGGACCTAATGTAATTTTTACTGTATTAGCAAGCTTGTCGATACCTGCCTGAAGAGCCTTACGAGCTTCTTCGCCATAGATAATATCTTTTGCCATAATGAATACCCCCTAAATTATTCTACTACTGCGAGGATGTCTTTTACCTCGGAAATTGTGTACTCTGTACCGTCAACCTTTACCTGAGTACCTGCATATTTGCTGATAATAACCTTGTCTCCTACCGAAACAGTCATAGGATTCTTTTCTGTACCGGGGCCAACTGCTACTACCTCGCTGATTTCAGGCTTTTCCTGTGCCGAAGCCGCAAGAATGAGACCTGACTCTGTGGTCTCCTCAGCCTCTACCGATTTGAGCAGAACTCTGTCTGCAAGTGGTTTGATTGTCATAAAATGTCACCTCTGAAAATAATTTACAAATTCAAGTTAGCACTCTATATGTCCGAGTGCTAATATATATTGTAGCGATTTTTTTTCATTTGTCAATAGCATTAACAAAATTTTCAAAAAATATAGGATAATATATGCAAAAAAGCCGTCGCACAACATAATATTATGCAACGGCAAAAAGATTATTATTTTTGGAGCAGGATTCTGTCGTTATCAAAATCCTTATTTTCCTTATTTTTGTACAGCTCGAGGAGGTCCGGAACTGTCATACCTTCCCTTTCCTTTTGGCTCAGGTCAATTATGATATTGCCCGAATCCATCATAACGGTACGATTACCGGTCTTGAGAGCTTGAGTCATATTGTGAGTAATCATAAGTGTAGTTATGTTATTTTCTTTTACTATATTATTAGTGATTTCCATAACTTTATTGGCAGTCATAGGGTCAAGTGCCGCCGTGTGCTCGTCCAAAAGGAGCAGCTTAGGCGTAACAATAGTGCACATAAGGAGTGTAACTACCTGTCTCTGACCTCCGGACAAGAGTCCGATTTTTGTTTTCATTCTGTCCTCAAGTCCCATATCAAAAGCTGCGAGTTTTTCGGCAAACATCTTTTTCTTTTTGTTAGAAACTGCCAAAGAGAGATAAGAGGAGCCTGCACGAGAGTAAGCCAGCGCAAGATTCTCCTCAATAGTCATATTGGGAGCGGTACCCTTCATGGGGTCTTGAAACACTCTGCCGATATATTTTGCCCTCTTATGCTCAGGCATATTGGAAATATCCAAATCATCAAGCAGAATAGTACCTCTGTCTTGAGTGTAAGTACCGCACAGCATATTGAACAATGTGGACTTACCGGCACCGTTAGAGCCTACTATTGTTACAAAATCTCCGTCGTCAAGGTGGAGATTTATATTGTCGAGAGCTTTATGCTCATTGACTGTACCGGGAGCGAATGTCTTAGACAAATTTTTTACATCAAGCATTTCGTTTTGCCTCCTTTGCAGCCTTGTTCTTTTGGAGTCGTGCTTTTACTTCCGGAATGAGCAGAGTGACGGTAACAATGAGAGCGCAAGCAAGTTTCATCAGATTTTCACTGTTCTTGCCGAACAATGAAACATCGATAACAAATGCTACGATAATCTTATATATTACGCTGCCGACAACTGCACTGATAAGGCCGAGAGTAACACTGCGTTTTCCGAATATAGCCTCGCCGATGATAACAGCTGCAAGGCCGTAAATCAATGTTCCGTTAGAAAAGCTCTGGTCGGACAAGCCCATATAGTGCGAAAGGAATGCGCCGGAAAGTGCGATAAGACCGTTAGCAAGAGCAAGACCGAATATCAATGAAAAATTAACATTAACAGACGAAGCTCTGACCATATCGGGATTATCACCCGTAGCACGGATACAAAGTCCCAAATGCGTCTTAAAGAAAACAATAATCAAAATCAAAATCACGATGCACACAGCCGCACTGAGTACAAGTCCGGTAATTTTTTTATCAATACCGGAAACGCCGAGAGCATTAAACAATTTTGTAAACACCGAATTGTCATTAAAATTAAGGTTAGATGAGCCACGAACCATAAGATTTATGGAATACAGACCGCTCATAGTGATAATACCTGCCAAAACAGGATGAACCTTAATCTTAGTCTGCAGCAAGGCGGTGACAACACCTGCCGCAACGCCCGCCAAAAATGCCGCAACAAAACTCAAAATACCGTATCCGTGGGAGGCAACCACAGCGGCAACGGCAGAACCGAAACCGAATGAACCCTCGGTAGTCAAATCGGGAATATCAAGTATTCTGAGTGAAATATAAATACCGATAGCAAGAAGTCCATAGAGGAATCCCTCTTCTATCGCAACCAAATAAACCTGCATAATCTTGTCCTTAAAATCGCAAAGGGCGGAGCTCGCTCCGCCGATATGCGTTATTTTTATTTTGTAGCTGTTTCTACAGCGTTAATAGGATAGCCTATAGTGTTTTCGTCAGGCTGAGAAACCTTAATCTTTTCAGCCACAGTTTTGTTGAAGGTACAATCGTCGATACCTACTACCTCGGATTTTACCTTAGTAATATCCTTGCCGGCCGCAACATAGTCGAGATACTTTTGAGCAGTCTTTTCGCCGATACCCTTATCGTCGATAGCAAGAGTTGCAAGACAGCCGCTCTTTACTGTAGTAGCGGATGAACAATAGGTAGGAATACCTGCCTCGCCGCAAACCTCGGCAAGTGCAGTAACGCCGTCCTGTACCACAGCGTCATTAGGAACAAAGATGACATCACATCCGTTTGAAATCAATGTCTCTGCAGCTGACTTCACATCTGCAGAAGTCTCTACAGTAGCGGAATCATACTTTATCTTTTTGCTGTCGAGATATTTCTGTGCCGACTTAACGGTATCCACTGCGTTGACCTGGGAGGTTGAATATACAAAGCCCCATTTTTTTACATTAGGTGTAATCTTCTGTCCCATTTCGATAATATCGCCTACAGGGATAGCATTGGAAGTACCGGTAGCATTTTTATCGGGTGTGTTCATATCTGTGATAACCTTAGCCTCGACAGGTGCAGAAACAGCACAGAAGAAGCAAGGTGTGTCACTGTTAAGATTAACCATAGCCTGAGTACAAGCTGTACCGATAGTAAAGACTGCCTCGTAAGAGCCGTCATCAAGGCCGCTGATAATCGAGGTCAGTGCAGCCGGATCGCCCTGAGCGTCTTTGTAGACAATGTTGTCCTTATTATAGCCGTTTGCAACGAGTTTAGACACAATACCGTCCTTCATATCAACAAAGGCACCGTTTGCGCCGGACTGTACAACAACGGCAAATTTTTCGTTTTTGTCAGACTTTGTACTGTCGCCGTTTGATGAACAGCCTGCAAACACTGCTACAATAAGCAATACCGACAAAGCCAACGCCAAAATTCTTTTTGTAATTCTTTTCATATCAAAAACTCCTTACAGTTTTATTACTGTTTGTTCCGCTCCTCAAGCTGTAGAAAAGCGTTTCTGATTGCATCCTCTGTGATGACATAAGGATTATGGTCAATATCTTTCATAGCAGCTACTTTTGGAACGAGCTCATCTAAATCGTCTGCGCTCATTTCAACATCTGCCAATTTTGTAGGCAAGCCTACGCTCTTGTTAAAAGTATACATTTTTTCAAATGTGTCACGGTCGCCATCAACCAGCAGAAGAATAAGTACGCCGTAACCGACAACCTCGCCGTGCAAATGATTTTCTTCTATATGATGCCAAGAGGTCAGAGCGTAAAATACAGCGTGAGCAAGACCGGTATTGTAATCAATGATATGCTCATTAGTTAGGAAAATAGAAGCAATTCCGGTAGTAACTACCACCGCAAGAATAATCTCTGTAAGAGCCTCCCTGTCATCAACTAAACCGTCAACGGTTTTCATAGCCTGAGCGCCATATTTTATTACAGGCTCATAGCACATCTGTGACACAGTTCTGCCCAATGCGTGATAATGAACAAGTTCTTCTCCCCTGCTGCTCATCATAGCCTCAAAATACTTTGCATAGGTATCACCCATACCTGCCCAAATATATTTTCTCGGGGCGGCGCATATTATCGCCGTGTCAATAAAAGAATGTTTAGGCGGAGCAGTAAGAAAGTACGGTTTTAAGAAACTGCCGTCGTCATTATAAAGTATCGAAACAGCAGTTGTAGCGGCGCAGTTAGATGCAATAGTCGGAAAAGTGTACACATCCATGCAAAGCTCATAGCCCAAAACCTTACAGGTATCGAGAGCTTTTCCGCCGCCAACGGCAAAAATCATATCCGCATTTTGTACCGATTCATTATCTTTGAGCGCATTTATGTTAGTTATACTCGCCTCTCCGCCGTACCAAAGCGTATCAAGAACGGTAATATCTGTATCACTTATTGCAGACATTATCTTTTCTTTAGCTACGGAAAGAGCGGTTTTTCCGCCAATCATAACAGCAGTTTTGCCGGAATGGGAACAAATGTCGCCAATCTTAGAATAGACCTCACTGCCTATAGAATATGACGGAAGTGTTATAGAATAGTTATCCATAATATTCCTTCTAAATAATTGATTTGTTTATTATATCACAAGAGATATACATTTTCAACAGAATAAATATACATACTGTTATTTTTTGAATCTAATGACATTCCAGGAAAACGGCTTCAGCTCAACGGTACACTCACTGCCGTCACGCTTTGGCAGTGAATTGGAATGAGGCACAACTTTTTCTGCTCCAAAATCATTCGTATCCTCTTTGTCATATCCGTCCATTGATATGAACTCAACAGGCTCATAGCCGTCAAAATCGAGCAAATTCAAAGTAACGACTGCGCTGTCCGTAAGGGATTTGTTAAGGCAGAACAAATTGAGACTTTCTGCATTTTCGTCATATGATGCCACAGCCTCGAGATAGGGAACATCCGTAAATTCCTTACAGTCATATTTCGGACAATCGATAAGCGGATTTATTGCTACGCCATTAGCGTAATGGGACAGGTGAGCAAAAGGATAAAATATAGTCTGTCTGAAAATATCGCCGCCGGTTTTTGTAAAAATAGGAGCAATAACATTAACAAGCTGTGCAAGGCAAGCAATTTTTATTCTGTCGCAGTGACGGAGAAGTGTAATCAGCATACCGCCCACAAGCAAGGCATCCTCAAAATTATAAATATCCTCCAGCCTCGGCGGAGCATAACTCCAACGCTCATAAGGTACATCATTGCTGTGGTACCAAACATTCCATTCATCGAAGGAAAGATTTATGGTCTTTTTGCTGCGCTTCTTAGCCTTAACATAATCGCAGACGCAAATAACAGAATAAATAAACTCATCGAGTTCCAATGTTTTTGCAAGGAACGACGGAGTATCCTGAGCCTGATTGCCATAATACTGATGCAGCGAAACATAGTCCACGCTGTCATATGCAATGTCAAGAGCAGTTTCTTCCCACTGACCGAAAGTTGGAGAATTGCGGCTCGAACTGCCGCAAAGCACAGTCTCGATGGTATTGTCCGTCCACTTCATAACCTTAGATGCCTCGAGAGCAAGTCTGCCGTATTCTTCGGCGGTTTTTGCACCCATTTGCCATCTGCCGTCCATCTCGTTGCCGAGACACCACAGCTTTATATTCCACGGATCAGAATAGCCGTGACTTTTGCGCAAATCTGCCATAGCGGAGCCTGATGGGTGATTGGTGTATTCAACAAGACGACGGGCATCGTCAGCACCACGAGTACCGAGATTGACAGCCATCATACACTGTGCATCTGCCTTTTTGCACCATTTCAAAAATTCATTTGTACCGATTATATTCGGCTCGGTAGTGCCCCAAGCAAGATCAAGTCTTTTCGGTCTCGACTCTATCGGTCCTACACCGTCCTCCCAATTATAGCCGGACACAAAATTGCCTCCGGGATAACGAACAAGAGGTACTCCGAGTTCTTTTACGAGATTTATTACATCTCCCCTAAACCCGTTGCTGTCTGCGGTAGGGTAACCCGGGTCATATATGCCGCCATACACTGCTCTGCCTAAATGCTCAATGAATGAGCCGAACATACGGCGGTCAATCTCTGATATTTTCAATTCTCTTGCAAGAGTTATTTTCGCTTTCATAATTATCTCCCAAATCTTTCTGTCAATCTGTTATATTCTTCGTCACTGATGGTGAGCATACTGCCGTGACGGGGGTGAAAGTCTAAAGAAAAATCTTTTGCAGCCACTGGGTAAAAGTGAACAAAATCATCTGTCTGCTGCATAAAATATCCGCCGTCTACATACAAATCCATTATGATAACCCATGTATCAGTTCCGTTTATGTTATAACAGCAGTTCCCCTCTACATGCTTATCGGTACAGGTAATCACATTGTTATCAAGCTCAACATATGGACCGTCGATATGCTTAGAAACGGCTGCGGCAACAGTTTTTACATTTTCGTCTTTGTAGGACATAAAGAACTCATTGCCGGTGAACACAATATCGGCGTCAATGGTGTCCTTGTTAACTTTAGGCGAAAACAGGGGCTTTGGGTCAGTATAAGTTTTGAAATCTTTTGTGTAGCTGTGCCAAATAGAAATAGGTCCATCGTTGTGAGCGAATCCTACGCTGTAGTAGACCATATACTCTCCTCTGCTGCTGTCATAGATAGCCTCGGGCGCCCAAATCTTGTCCGCATCGGCAGTGGCAGAAAATTCATGAAAATCCACAACACACTCATCCTGCCAATCTGTAAGATTGTCGGAGTGCCAGCTGACAATACCATGATTGCTGTCCCATCCGAGACTGCATTTCATATCGGTAGCGATTATGTAATAGTCATCATATTGACCTCTGACAATATAGGGATCACGGCAACACCTTGTCCCGCTGTTTTGTATTATTATCGGCTCATTATTGTTAAGCGGAGTAAAGTGGTATCCGTCATCAGATACAGCGAAACAAACCCTTTCTTCTTCAGGTTTATTGCCGAGGAAATAGCAAAACAGGTATTTTCCGTACTTTGATTTTGCAGGCTTTGCATAATTCATTGGTCATTCTCCTGATAATCCGTTAATTCAACAAAAGTAGGCTCGTGGTGTACTGCCGGAAGGTATACATTGAGTATGTCATCTGTCTTAATCTTAAGACTGCTTGTGCTGACGCAAGGGTGACAGCCTATCGTGTCCTCCTCTACCACTGCCCTGTCCATAACAAGACGAACTTTGTTATCTTTATCATTCATAAGTCCCATAATTGATACTGCACCGGGCTTTATATCCAAATACTCCAGCATAGCCTCACTGTCTGCAAAAGAGAGACGGGAGCAGTCTAACTGCTTAGTAATATCCTTTGTCTTAAATGGCTTATCGCCGGGCATCATTAGGAGATAAAAATCTGTCTTTTGGCGATTGCAAAGAAATAGGTTTTTGCATATCAGCGTACCGAGCACCTTGTCTATTTCGTTGCAAACCTCCATAGTATTAGCTTCTTCGTGGTCGGTACGAAAATACTCAATACCGAGGCTGTCCAAAAAATCATAAACTCTAACCTCTCTGGCGAGCCTTCCCTCGCAGTTGTCAGGTCTGCCTTTTATCAATTCCATATATTCACCTCAAGCATTTTTCTAAATTATATCATATGTATTTTACAATTAAAACAGTAATCTCAAAAATATAAAAAATTCTTGCATTTACAAGGGAGATATGCTATTATACTATAGCAATATGCGGGTATGGTGGAATTGGCAGACACGTTAGACTTAGGATCTAATGGGCAACCGTGCAGGTTCAAGTCCTGTTACCCGCACCATTTACTATCGGGGTGTAGCGCAGGTGGTAGCGCACCAGACTGGGGGTCTGGGGGTCGCAAGTTCAAGTCTTGTCACTCCGACCAAAAATGATAGGCACTCAAATGAGTGCCTATCATTTTTTATTTGAATATTAACAAGACTTGAACTTGCGAGGCCATTCTCCAAATCTTTGATTTGGGAGAAACAGTCCGGTGGACTGTTTCGTAGAATGGTGGTATAAACTGTGTTGTAATCTTAATCCTCCTACCGTGTCGCAACAAAATAATTAAATTCGGTCGGAGTGACAAGACTTGGACTTGCGACTATATAAATAAATTTCAATTTGAACAAATTAACCTACCTTATATTTCATTTAGTACCAATGACCGAAGGTATTTTACCTATTTATACTGCACACGATATATATTGGGATTGTAATTAGTAAACCTAAAATCATAATAATTATATTTCTTTTGTTCCAATATGTTCTACATTCCTTATTTATAATAGGAATAAGGATAGCCCAATTATAAATAATGGTGGTACACATAATGTATTTCCATGCAGAGTTCCTGTGTGTTCCGTTCCGATTTTAGTCTCATACATTAAAAAAAATAAATAAAGTACACAAATAGCCGTACCTAATATCGGGTCATTTTTAGTAAATTTTTTGCATTCTTTCATTATAAAGTACCTTTAATTTGCAATATAATTTTTCATTTAGTTTTAACAATGTTATTATATCATAATACATCCGGCGGTACAAGTAGGATATTTAAGAAATCTTTGTTGAAAAAATCGGGATAAAATGATATTATTTAGGTATCGATTATAGGAGGGATTGTTATGGATTTTAATAAAGTTATCAGTGGCAGAAGAAGTATCAGACACTATGACGGGAACAAGAAGGTAAACAAAGAGCAGATAGAAGAAATAATTTCTGCAGCTATTAAGGCGCCGTCATGGAAAAATTCGCAAACGGCGAGATACTACTGTGCGACAAGTGAGGACAGCATCAACAAAATCAGAGAATGTCTGCCCGAATTTAACAAAAAGAACTCAGAAAATGCGGCACTGATTGTGACTGCATTTGTGTCTAACCGTGCCGGCTTTGACCGTGAGGGCAATCCCGATAACGAATGCGGAAACGGATGGGGCTACTATGACTTAGGTCTGCACAATGAAAATCTTGTGCTGAAAGCATACGAAATGGGATTAGGCACGCTGATAATGGGAATCAGAGACGGCGAAAAGATACGCAAAGCGCTGGCGATACCCGAAAACGAAACGGTTGTGTCTGTAATAGCCGTTGGCTATCCTGCTGTTAATCCCGAAATGCCAAAGAGAAAAACAACGGACGATATTATCTCCTGGATATAAACTGATTATTTTGAGTACAAAGAAAGCCGCAAACACTGGGTTTGCGGCTTATTTTGTTACTCATTTTTGTAGCTGACTGATACGGTCACAAAGTGTGCTGCGGTCAGCGTTTGTTATTTTTTTAGAGTTTTGTAAGCAGAATATTTTTTCCACGAAGCTTTTTTCTTCAAATCCGGATATTGCTTTTCTATTTGGTTAATCAACGTCTTTGTCTTTTTCTTCAGCGGTTTATTTTTCAGCCAGTCGGGCTTTTTTTCATTCACTTTGTAAGAGCTGACGAAAGACTCAAAAACAGTTGCCCTGTCCTCATCGGGATCACACATACCATACGGATCTGCAAAATACGGACGGAACTTTTTATGCTTACTGTAATAGTCGAAATACGTACCAAAATCGTAAGTGTACCTAAACTTCTTTGGATTAAGTTTTTCCCAATTCATCTTGGTCTTACGGTCTGCGGCACAAATGCGATAGTCCATAACGTGCATAAATTCGTGGGAGAATGTAGTAAGAGTACAGGCATCCGGTCGCATAATCATATAAATTTGGGAGTGAGCGGTAGTAACATATGCAGCGGCAAAGTCACTTTTTATTTTGCCTACCAAATAAATATTCAGCTTTTTGTATCCTTTCTTTTTGAACTTTGTGCCGGAAAAATCGTAGGTGCGCTTGTACACGGACTTAGGATATTTCTTTATGCACGACACAAGGTCGAGGAAAGATACAATCTTAACCAACGGCTTTATCTTTGAGCTGTAGCCGTAGCCAATGCCCTTGTCCTCCTTAGGAGAAACCATTAGGTTAATTTTATAATCCTTGCTGACTTTTTTAGCCTGTGAACTGATTTTTGAATCAATTTTGTTGGCTGCATATTTGGTTACGCCAAAAGACTTAGGCTTAGAGTCTTTTGTATAATTCCAGCGATAAATAGCAGTAGCCCCGGCTGTTTCAATAGCAACATAGGCATAATTCTTGGTCACTATTGAGCCGATATTGTTCATACTGTGGGTTGTTGCTTTTCCGAAAGTGGCAGAGGCAACGGTTTTTCCCGATGAATAGTCATTGACAGATACCTCAAGATTCTTTCCGGAATTATTACTTTCGAGTATATTCTTTTTGTAGCTGCCGGCATATGACACATTGTTCTTACGGACATATACATTTTTTGAATCATTGTAAAAGACGACTCCGGCATAGTAGCTGTCGTTCGAATGGACAGCATAATCTGCATTGAGCATAGCACTGTTTGTATCAATAAGTTTGTTCTTTTTTGCCTTAGACGCAGTGGAAGTATAGCTATACTTTCCTTTGCCTAAGTACTTCAAGTTTTTGTCATATTTTACGCACTTACTGCTGAACTCGTCACGGACCTGAAGTGTATCGCCGTCAAAAGCCAGGACAGTACAATCATACTCGTTCATACTCTTTGTGCCGATAACAGTATTTTTTTGCAAATCATAAAGTGAAAGAGAATTAGAAAATGTATCATATCCAATTTGTTCAGTGGACAAAATAGCAAGAATGTTTCCGCTGACTGCCATACTGGATACTGTATCATCTGACAACTTGCCTATATTAAGTTTATATAGACTACTTACCTTAGTCGAAGAAGCAGAAGTTGCAGCAGGTGAAAAAGGAACAGAATTGTCTGCATCAAAATCGTCACCTGCAAAGCAAGTTATCGGCGACAGCAAAAGAACCGTCGCAATAAGCAAAGCGAACAGCTTTTTCATAATAAATCTCTCTCAAATCAGTTAATAAATCAGTTTTCGGCTTCTTCGGCTGCCTTTGCGAGCTTTGCAGCTTTTTCTGCCTCACGAGTGGACTTTTTCTTTCTGTGAATAATGAAACGATTGCAAGGATAAGTCCACAAAGTAGGGATAGCCATACCGATGAGCTTAATTACCAAATCGGCAAATGTGCCTGTAAAGTTGTGAGAAGCGGCAAATGTGGTCATAGCAGAACCAATCCAACCGTTTGCAAAGATAGTAAACACAACCATAATGAAATACAGAATGATGCTGACAGTAGGATTTGCATCAGCCTTGAATGTAATCTTACGATTGAGAATAAACGCAATGAGATAGCCTACCGTGGTGGAAATGAGGTAGGTATAAAGGTAGCCCTTTGATTCAATGCCAATCATATTGAGTGTAGGATTTGTGACTGCTACCTCTGTCAATTTTGAAAAGACTGTGCCAAGGAGTACCATATGTACCACAAGTTCTATAGCCGATGAGCCACCGCCGGCGATAGAAAACTTAATAAATTTCCAAATTTCTGCGTGCTTTTCAGTCCATTTCACAAACGGATTTGATTTTTTATTTTCACTCATAACAATCACCTTTTCCTTATAACAACTTAATGAGCAGTATAATAACAACTATAACAGCAACGATAATCGCCAACACTTTTTCTATCATAGGGATAGCGGCGTCAACGGTCTCGGGAGCTTTGGATGAAAAGTAGTCAAACAATGGCTTTGTGACCTTTTTGCCTACTAATTCGTCATATGTTCTTGTGTAGGTCTCATACTCGCCGGGCTTATTTTCGTCGAGAACAATCATACGGACACCACGCTTAGTACGATTTCCGTACACATTAAAGCCGCTGGACTGAGTAAAACCTAAATCTACGCCTTTGTATGTACCGACAAAGCTGTTCTTATGGTCGTGACCGACGAACATAGCCATAACATCGCCCTTTTCGGAGATTGCGTCAAACTCGCCGGTGTTCTCATTAGGAATTGAGGGTGGCTCCAGGAGAATATCATCCTTGCCGCAGGTATCGCCAACAACATAATATTCATTCTTATGGGTACGAAATGCACGGATTGCGCCCTTTGTGTGCTTTGGCACCTTCTTGAGCACATTATAGTACTCACACATAGGAATGTGCTGAAAAACTATGGACGGAACATATGCGCCGTTCTTATCTTTAAGTTCATCTCTCTTTTTCTTATACCAATCTATAATCTTTGTATCAAAAGGCTCATAACCGCCGCCCTTTGCGTCGGTACCCGAATCAAAGAGATAGAGATTGAATACATCTCTGTCGGAGCCGTCGGAAGCTTTGATAGGGATGTAGGAGGTGCCGCCTCCTTCTATTCCTTCTGCCTGCTCACCTACGCAGTCGCCGAGCTTTTTGTAAATATCATAAAACTGGTCGTGGTTGCTGATGCCTACCTGTCTGTCGTGATTACCAAAGGTAACAGCAAAAGGGATATTACGCTTTGTAACAGGCTCAAGCAGAGTGGCGATAGTCTTCGCCACAGCATTTTCGAGTTCCTTTCCCTTGCCCTTATATGTAACGCCGTAGCCTTTTATTTGGTCTCCGGTGTACACAACGAGGTCCGGCTTTTCGGCCTCTACGGCAGCCTCAAGCAAATTCATAGTATCGGGAGAAACTGCAGGAATCTCCTGAATGTCGGTGATTTGCATAATCTTAAAAGGCTTATCTTTTTTAAATCTCATAATTCCACCTCAAAAAAACAGGAGGACACAACCAATACTATTTGTATCAGCGGTGTCCTCCTTGACTTCTTTAACTACAAAAACATTTTAACATTAAAATATTCCTCTGTCAATCGGAAGATGATAATTTACCTATTTTTTACAATAGCTTTATCTGCCTTTATCAAAGCTGCGGCAAATAAACTTTGCGCCTAAGCTCTCGGCAATCTTACGGGATTTTTCGATATTGTCCTTGCCGATAACATCAACAACGGACATATGAACCTCTTTGCAATACTTTGCACATTCTTTAGTAAATTCAAGCAGAGCGGGATAAGCCTTGCCAGGATAAATGTTGCGGGTAATCTTGTCGTAATCCTCGGAATCAGGCTCATTAAGCGAAACAGAAACGCAATCAAACGCCTCGCCTATTTCTTTAGCGGTAGGTCTGCCGTTAATAAGGTCGGACAGTCCGTTGGTGTTCAGTCTGAGATGAATGTTAGGATTTACCGAACGAAGATACTTGACTGTCTCAAGCAAAACATCGAGACGACAGGTAGGCTCGCCGTATCCGCAAAATACTGCGTCGTTCACCTTAGTGAAATCCCATTTGTCGATAGCTTCTTTTATTTCGAGCAGTGACGGTTCTTTTCCGTGATACCACATTTCCTTAGCCTCGCCGACTGTATCGGTCTGTGACCTGATGCAAAATGCACAGTTGCAGGGACACTGGTTTGTGATATTAAAATAAGTTCCGCCTTCGAGAGTATAAATAATATCTGCCATAAGTTACACTTCCCTTGTATTTATTCATTGTTTAGTATATAATACTTCTGACAATAAATAAATAACCAATTTCAACATTTTTTTAAGGTACAGATATGAAAAAGTATTTAGAAATTTATGACTACTATAAAAAGCTGATCAACGCAGGTCAGATGAAGCAGGGCGACAAAATGCCGTCGGTACGAAAAGCCACGAGTATCTTTTCTGTCAGCAAAACCACTGTGCAAAATGCTTACTTTGCATTGCAGGCAGACGGTTTTATTATATCAAGTCCAAAAAGCGGATACTTTGTATCCGGATACACCGAACAGAAAACAGAGGGCAATTCGCCGAAAAGCAGCGAAAACAAAATAATGTATGACCTGGAGAGCGGCGATGCAGACAAAGACAGCTTTGACATAGGACTTTGGCAAAGATACATAAAGAGTGCACTGCGTCAGCAGGACAGACTGCTGTCATATAGCGAAGAACAGGGCGAAAAAGACTTGAGAGAGGCACTGTCGGACTACATTAGAGAAAAGCGCAATGTTGTGGCATCTGCCGACAGAATAGTAATCGGCGCCGGCGTACAATATTTGTTATGTGTACTGTGTTCACTGGTAAAAGAACGGGGCACTGTTTCTTTTCCCGACAACAGCTTTGTAAAAGGTATATCGGTGTTCAGTGACTACGGTTTTGAGGTACACACGAGATATAAAGATGCCGGAATAATTTATGTATCTCCGTCACATATGACCTCTTACGGTGATGTTATGCCTATAAAAAGGAGGCTGGAATTGGTCCATTACAGCAAAGCGCACAACAGCTTAGTTATTGAGGATGACTATGACAACGACTTTTTGTACCAAACAAAGCCTACGCCGTCGCTGTATGCACTGTCAGGCGGTGACAATGTAGTATATATGGGTTCTTTTTCCAATGTGCTTATACCCGGTATTCGCATAAGCTTTATGGTGTTGACAAAAGAGCTTGCGGATGAATTCAAGCAAAACAAAGAAAAGTACGCACAAACTGCAAGCAAGACGGAACAAATAGCACTGTGCCAGTACATCCGTGACGGACATATCAACTCTCAAACAAGAAAGGTAAGGCGACTGTACACCGCAAAGACAAAGCAATTTTATGACGAAATAAAAAAGCAGATACCGGAAGCTGATTGTGCCATAGGTGAAAACGGACTGCAAATAAAACTGAAATGCAAAACCAATAAAGAACATCCCGAGTTTGCAGAAAACGGTGTAGCAATACACACGGTAAGCTGTGAAAAAGGAACAATAAAAGCCGTAATCAGTCCCTCGGCTGTGGACTCAAAAGAAATAAAAAATGCCGTAACAGCCTTGAAAAACTCAATTTTATAAAAAACATTTGTTCTTATAGTACAGTTTTTGGGACTATAGCCGTTCGGCATATTGAACACAAGACTCCTTTGCTCTACAATGTGATTGTAAACAAAAAGCAAAGGAGTTTTTATTATGAATGCTAAACGAATTATCAAAGGAATAATGCTCACATTGGTATCAATGGCAGGAGGATTTTTGGCACTGGCAGTCCCCTTTCGCATCTTCGACAGTCTGTCTAGACAAGGTGTACAGGCACTCTTTATTGCTGAGATAGTAATATACTTTTTGACTGCAATGATATTTCTTTGCATCAAAGATAAACAAAAAAAGAAAAGAGCAAAGCGACAGCAATACTATCTCAAAAGAAAAGAAAAGGTAGAAAAAATGCAGGAGGAATGGCTGAACATAGCCGCATAAAAAACAGGCGTACCGAACGGCACGCCTGTGAATGTAAAAGTTTATTCTTGTTTTTTCTCGCTCTTAGGTACTATTTGCAAAACTACCAAAACCACAGAAACCGCAAAAGCAAGGAACATAAGGAGAGACACAGCAAAATACTTTGTCATATCTTTATTTGCCTTTTGCTTGCGCTCGGCACGATTTTGGACAAACAGCTGAGTGCTGGATGCCTCCTTATAATCATTGGCAGAATTAACAGCCATAACGGTGGTGGTGATACCGAAGCCTAATGTGACGATTGCGAAAGCCAAAAACAAAACCAACAATGATTTACTTTTTTTCATAAAATACGCCTCCTAACAATTTTTATCATTATAACACAACGGGCGCAAAGTTTCAATCACTTTAGCAAAAAATACGACCAGTGCACACCCAAAAGAATTTTAATAAATAAGCAATTTTGGTCTTGCATTTTTCACAAACATAATGTATAATAGCAGAGCGACATGGAGAGTTGTCCGAGCTGGCCGAAGGAGCACGATTGGAAATCGTGTAATGCTTCAACGAGTATTCGAGGGTTCGAATCCCTTGCTCTCCGCCATTTTAAGCCAAATATCGCTCGTCTATGCGGTGTTTGGCTTTTTATTTTTCAAAATTTCAATTACAAATAAAAAATTAAAAGAAAGTAATGATAAAATGGAAGAATGGGCAACGCCAACTTTGAAAGAAGCTCCGTGGTGGCGTCAGGGAATGACAATCGAAGAATATGATATCGAACGAGATTACTACGGAGAGCATTTTGCCGATTTAGTTGTCAACGGTAAATATATTCCGTTATGGAAACAAAAAGAAAAGTAAAATGAGAGCACAACAATTTATGTTGTGCTTTTATTATTGAGAAAAACTTTTAAAATATTTTTGTTGTGCTGACAGCACAACATATATTGCACCGAATTTGATATAATCATAGTTAGAAAATTTGGCAGTGAACACTGCGAAGAAATAAGGAGAATGACTATGAAAAGATGTCAAAAATGTAATACGGAAAATCCGGATACAAACAAATTTTGTGCTAACTGCGGCACAGCTTTGGACGAACAAGAGGCAGTCAGCAGTGAAAACGCTCCCCTGCCCGACATGCCGAATTCACAGCAATACGCCGCACCGCCGATACAACCTGTATATCAACAGCCTCCTACACCTCCGCAAAAGCCGAAGAAAAAAGGCAAGGGCTGTTTGATTGCGGTACTTGTGGTGGTAGGGCTGTTTGTACTTTGTGGAATTATCGCTGCAATATCCGGCAACTCCGACAGTAACAGCAGCACAACGAAACCCTCCACGACGGTAAGCGAAAAGGCAGACAAAAGCACAAGCAAGGAGAGCGAAAAAGACAACAAAAAGGAGACAAAAACGACCGAAAAGACTACAAAAAAGGCATCTCTGAAGGAATACAAAAAGGTCTGCAAATCTTATAAGTACAAAGACATTGCAAGAAATCCCAATGACTACAAGGGCAAGAAAGCAAAATTCACCGGCAAAGTAATTCAAGCAGAGGAATCAACATTCCTGGGTGAAACAGAATGGACACTGAGAGTAGATGTAACAGCAACATACGACGAATATATGGATGAATATTCGTATGATGACACGGTATATGTTACATACACCACTAAGGACAGCGACAGCAGAGTGCTGGAGGATGATATAATCACAATGTACGGCGAGCTGGACGGAATCGAGACATACACCTCGGTATTGGGCAGCAGTGTAAGCATTCCGAAATTCAACGCAAAGTATGTAGAAATCCACAAGTAATATCATAATGCAAAATCCCACTACAGAACATTCAGTTTTACAGTGGGATTTTGTATTATGGAGTGTTGATAAATTAACCCTTGAAAAAGTATATATAATTATGTATTATATACTTATCGTACATAAAAATACGGGAGGGAAAGAAATGGAAAATAAAGGGATAGATCTCAGCCTTTTGGACGGTGTACTGGGTGAGTATGCCGAAGTAAAGGGCAGTCTAATCACGATTTTGCAAAAAACGCAGGATATTTACGGATACCTGCCGAAAGAAGCAATTGAGCTTATTTCCGAAAAAACAGGTATCGCAACCTCTGAAATTATGGGTGTAGGCACATTCTATACGCAGTTTAGATTTCAGCCGGTTGGAAAATACCTCATTATGCTGTGTCAGGGCACAGCCTGTCATGTAAACTCATCGGAGCTAATACTCCAAACGGTAAAAGATGAGTTAGGCATAGACGATGGAGAGACTACAGAGGACGGACTGTTTTCGCTGAAATGCGTGGCTTGTCTCGGATGCTGCTCGCTGTCACCTGTTATGATGATAAACGGAGATACATACGGCAGTCTGACGCCTACAAAAACTAAGCAAATTTTAGCACAGCTGAGGGAGGCGTCAAAATGAAAATAGTAATCGGAGAAGGCTCTTGCGGAATTGCCGCCGGAGCAGAAAAGGTACGCATCGCACTAAAAGAAAAAGGCGTAGATGCCGGCATAGTCGGATGTATAGGTATGTGTTATCTTGAGCCGATTGTTGATATTTACGACAATGACGGAGAACTGACAAGACTGGTTAAGGTACAGCCGGAAGATGCAGACAACATAGCAAAGTATGTAAAAGACGGTAACAGGAACGCAGTCGAAAAACTGATAATCAAAGATGAGGACAACGAATTTCTCACAAAGCAAACAAGAATTGCATTGAGAAGATGCGGCATAGTTGACCCAAATGAAATAGATGCATTTTTAGCAGCAGACGGATACACCGCACTGAAAAAATGTCTGACCGAAATGACACCGGAGGAAGTTATCGAAACGATAAAAGTTTCCGGTCTTGCAGGTCGTGGCGGTGCCGGCTTCCCTACCTGGTTCAAATGGAATGCAGCAAGACAGAGCGATGGCGACGAAAAATATCTAATCTGCAACGCAGACGAGGGTGACCCGGGCGCATTTATGGACCGTGCAGTAATCGAGTCTGACCCACACACTCTCATTGAGGGTATGTTGATAGGAGCTTACGCTATCGGTGCTAAACACGCAATAGTATATGTCCGTGCAGAATATCCTCTCGCTATCAAGCGACTGGAAAGAGCTATCGAGCAAGCTAAAGAAAAAGGAATAATCGGCGAAAATATTTTTGGCTCAGACTTCTCCTGCGATTTTATGATAAAAGCAGGTGCAGGTGCATTCGTATGCGGTGAGGAAACAGCTCTGATTGAGTCCCTTGAGGGCCACAGAGGTATGCCGAGACTTAAACCTCCGTTTCCGGCTGCAGTAGGATATTGGCTGAAGCCGAGCAACATTAACAATGTAGAGACCTTTGCGAATGTATCATGGATAATCAACAACGGCGGTGAAGCTTTTGCGGCAATGGGCACAGAAGGCTCAAAGGGCACAAAAGTTTTTGCTGTCACCGGCAAAGTGAAGCGTTCGGGACTCGTTGAGATACCAATGGGCAAAACACTGCGTGATGTCATCTTTGACATCGGCGGCGGTATGAAAGGCAACAAGGAGTTCAAGGCAGTACAGATGGGCGGACCGTCAGGCGGCTGCATACCAAAAGAGCTTATCGACACAGTAATAGACTACAAGGCATTAGGCGCAACGGGAGCAATTATGGGCTCCGGCGGTATGGTAGTTATGGATGAAAGCACCTGCATGGTAGGAATGGCTAAATTCTTCCTTGACTTTACAGCTAAAGAAAGCTGCGGCAAATGTATTCACTGCCGCATTGGCACAAAGCGTATGCTGGAAATGCTCACAAGAATAACAAAAGGCGACGGCAAAGACGGCGACATTGAGCTGCTTGAGGAACTGTGCTATGCAATCAAGGACGGTGCACTCTGCGGTCTCGGTCAAACTGCGCCTAACCCGGTACTGACCACAATCAAATATTTCAGAAACGAATACGAGGCACATATTAAAGAAAAGAAGTGCCCTGCCGGAGAATGTTCCGACCTCATTGAATACTATATCGACAAGGACAAGTGCAAGGGATGCAGTCTCTGTGCAAGGAATTGTCCTGTATCAGCTATCAGCGGTCAGTTAAAGGAACACTATACTATCGACACAAACAAATGCATCAAGTGCGGCAAGTGCATACAGACCTGCCATTTCGGTGCAGTAAAAAAGGCATAAGGGAGGAGGAAATACGATGATAAATTTAACTATAAATTCTATACCTGTTACTGTCGAGGAGGGTACAACTATACTCGAGGCAGCAAAACAGGCAGGCATCTACATTCCTACCCTATGCTATGACGAGGCAGTAAAAGTTTACGGTGCCTGCGGTCTCTGTGTAGTAGAGGCCGAGGGAATACCAAAGCTTCTGCGCTCTTGCTCTGCTAAATGTACAGAGGGTATGGTCGTAAACACTGAAAGCGACAGAGTTGTACGCTCACGCAAAATCGCTATGGAACTGCTTATGTCGGCTCACGACGGTGACTGCGTTGCGCCATGTCAGCTGAACTGCCCCGCAAGAACAGACTGTCAGGGATATGTGGGACTGATAGCAAATGGCGAATATGACGAGGCTCTGAAGCTCATTAAGAACAAAATTCCGCTGCCGGCATCAATCGGCAGAGTTTGTCCGCACCCATGTGAAAAGGCGTGCAGACGACAGAATGTTGAGGAATCAATCAACATTGCACAGCTAAAAGCATTTGTGGCAGATATGGATTTGCGCAGTGACAGCTATGTACCGGAAACAGCACCTAAGACCGGCAAAAAGGTATCTGTCATCGGCGGCGGTCCGGCAGGACTGACAGCAGCATATTATCTCACAATAATGGGACACGATGTGACTGTGTATGATATGATGGAAAAAATGGGCGGTATGCTCCGCTACGGTATTCCTCAATACAGACTTCCAAAAGAAGTTTTGGACAAAGAAATCGCTATAATTGAAAAAGCCGGAGTTAAGCTCGTAAACGGCAAAAAGCTGGGCGTTGACTTCACTATAGAAAGCCTTAGAAAAGACTCTGATGCAGTAATTGTGGCTGTAGGTGCGTGGAAATCGGGCAGTATGAGAGTTCAGGGCGAAGAATTGGACGGCGTTTACGGCGGTATTGACTTTCTTCGTTCCGTAATAAAAGGAAACCCGGTAGAAATCGGTGACAAGGTTGTAGTTTGCGGTGGCGGTAACACTGCTATGGATGCATGCAGAACAGCTGTAAGATTAGGCGCAAAAGAAGTTTATGTTGTCTATAGAAGAACCCGCAACGAGATGCCTGCCGACAAACTCGAAATAGACGAGGCAGAAGAAGAAGGCGTTACTTACAAATTTCTCACCAATCCCCTGTCATTTAACGGTAAGGACGGCAAGGTTGAGTCTGTAACGCTGCAAATTATGGAACTCGGCGAGCCTGATGCAAGCGGCAGACGCCGCCCGATACCTGTCGAAGGTAAGACTGAAGAAATTAAGGTTGACTCAGTCATTATGGCAATCGGTCAAAAATTGGTAGCCGAGGATGTCAGCGAGCTTAAGCTCACGGACAGAGGCAATATTGAGGCTGATTATGACACATTCGAGACAAATATTGACGGTGTGTTTGCAATCGGCGATGCAACAAACAGAGGCGCATCAATAGCGGTAGAAGCTATCGGCGAGGCTGACAGATGCTCAAAGGTTGTGGATTCATTCCTCAAAGGCGAGGAGCCGGACACAAGAGTACCTTATATCAGTCGCAGAGACGAGGAACTGATTGATTACTCCTCAAAAGAAAAAGCAGAGAGACACAATCCTAAGGTTCTCGCTCCCGAAGTCAGAAAGAACAACTTCGACGAGGTAAGTCTCGGCTTTACCGAAGAAGAAGCAAAAGCAGAGGCTGAGCGTTGCTTGGAGTGCGGATGCAAGGAATACTACAAATGCAAGCTGCTCTCTGTGGCTCAGAGATACGACATTCATCCCGAAAAATTCAAGGGTGAAATGCCACAAAAATACAGTGCAAACAGCAATGAATTTATCGAGAGAAATTCGGCAAAATGTATATTGTGCGGACTCTGTGTAAGAAGCTGTAAGGAAGTAATGAATATTTCTGCAATCGGACTGCTCGGCAGAGGCTTTAAAACAGAGGTTGCACCTGCTTTCAACCTGCCTCTCGACCAAACAAAGTGTAATAACTGCGGAATGTGCGTAGAACTTTGTCCTACAGGAGCACTGACAGAAAAAGCAATGCTCAAAAAACAAGTTCCGCTGAAAGAAGAATATACTGTAGAAGAAGCAGAAATCGACGGCAAAAAGGCAAAGCTGACTGTATCAAGATACGGCGGCAAAATTATAAGAGTAATACCTAATGACGAGGTCAGCAGAAATGCAGGGCTGAGTCAAGAGGAGCTTTTTGCACTGATAAAATAATTTCGGAGGACTGCTATGTCCGATAAATTATCTAAAACAAAACGAGCGATATTCGTGCCCATATATCTGCTGAGCTGTCTGACAATGAGTTCTGACAGACTGAGCGGATATTGGGGCGACAACGGTACTGTGGCAGTGCTGCTGAAATTCATTGCAGTATTCACCTCGGTATTCGTGGTCGGAATGATAAACAGAGACGCACCTGTGTATCTCGCAAAGGTACACAAATGGGTAATAGCGGCAGTGAGCGTACTGATTGTTGCCGACATACTGTTTTTTAACATAAGCGGTTCTGTATATTTGAGACGAATAATATGGATAGCCTATGTGTTTGCGGCAGAAACAGCACTGTATCTGTCCGTGAGCACAGCACCCGAAAGCGATGGAAAAGATATATTTTACAGCGAGTTTTGGAAATGGTTTTCACCGCTGTATGTATTTACCTTTTTAATATGCTTTGTCAGGGCACCTTTCAGCGTGAGAACAATCAATCTTATACCGTTAAACGGAACATTCCTAATGCTGAAAGCATTTGTTAAGAACATAAATGTCAGTTTTGAGGCACCGATATTATTCTTTGGCAATCTGTTAATTTTAGCTCCCCTGCCCTTTGTGCTGAAAAGGATTTTCGGCAATATAACAAACAAGCAAATAATTGCAGTGGGAATACTGACTCCGTTCTTTGTTGAGGGGTATCAATATCTGTTCAAATGCGGAGATGTTGATATAGATGATATTATCTTTAACATAGCGGGATTTCTCATCGGATATTTAATTTTTAATAAGCATCAAAAAAGAGCGTTAGCAAAATAAATTGCTAACGCTCTTATATTTTGTTTATTCTGCGTCATCAGCTGACGGCTCATCAGTATGAGTTTCATCAGTTGTTGGTGCAGTTTCATCGGCAGAGGGAGTAATTTCTTTCTCTATTTCTGCTGTGTCATCTGCCTTTGTATCAGCCTCTGTCTCAGAATCAGAAGCAGGCTTTTCTTCCTTTATTTCGGGGAGCTTGCCGGTCTTCATAAGGGACTCAAATTCTTCGCCGGAGAGCTTTTCTTTTTCGAGCAAAGTATTAGCCAAAAGTTCAAGCTCCTTGTAATGCTCGGTGAGAATTTTCTCGGTTTTGTCATATGCGTTACGCATAAGTTTTTCTATTTCTGCATCAATACGGGCAGAGGTTTGCTCACTGTAATTATTTACATGACCGTAGTCTTTGCCGAGGAATACCTCGCCGTTGCCGTCATCATAAACTACAGGTCCTACCTCGTCTGTCATACCGTATTTTGTAACCATATCACGACAAATCTCAGTAGCACGCTGAAGGTCATTGCTTGCACCGGTAGAAATATCGCCCAAAGCGATAGCCTCAGCTACACGACCGCCGAACAGCGAAACAAGATTGTCGAGCATTTCTTTTTTAGAATTATAATTTTCCTCGGTAGGTGTGTACCAGGTGTAACCTCCTGCACCCAATCCACGAGGAATAATAGAAATTTCCTTAACCGGATCGTGTCCCTCGGTAAAGTAGGAAGCAACAGCATGACCTGCCTCGTGGAAGGCAGTAAGCTTTTTAGCTTTATCACTGAACTTATGAGACTTTTTCTCAGTACCGAGCTCAACACGAGAGGTAGCATCGATAATGTCCTGTTTAGTAATAGCCTTTTTGCCTCGTCTGACTGCAAGGAGAGCTGCCTCATTCATAAGGTTCTCAAGGTCGGCACCGGTAAATCCTGTGGTGTCCATGGCAATTTCTTTTAGGTCAACATCGGGGCCTATAGCCTTGCCTTTAGAATGAACCTTGAGTATATCTTCTCTGCCCTTTGCGTCAGGACGATTGACAGTAATCTGACGGTCAAATCTGCCGGGACGAAGAAGTGCAGGGTCAAGAACATCGGGACGGTTGGTAGCTGCTATAACGATAACACCTGAGTTCTTGCCAAAACCATCCATCTCTACAAGGAGCTGGTTAAGAGTCTGCTCACGCTCATCGTTTCCGCCGCCCATACCGGTACCTCTGTGACGACCTACGGCATCAATTTCATCAATAAATACTATAGCCGGACTTTGTTTCTTTGCCTGCTCAAAAAGGTCACGGACACGAGAAGCGCCCACACCTACATACATCTCAACAAAGTCTGAACCGGAAATGGAAAGGAACGGAGCACCTGCCTCGCCTGCAACTGCACGAGCGAGCAGCGTCTTACCTGTACCCGGAGGACCTACAAGAAGAACACCTTTTGGTATTCTTGCACCGATTTCGGTATATTTTTCCGGCTGTTTTAGGAAATCGACAAGTTCAGCGAGTTCTGCTTTTTCCTCGTCACAGCCTGCAACATCGGCAAATGTTGTGGTATTGTCTTTATCATCAACAGTCTTAGGCTTCAGCTTGCCGAATCCGAGAGCTTTGTTGGTATCATTGCCTATAGTGCTGCTCATACGGCGGATAGCCCAAACAGAAAGTCCTACGAGCACTGCGCCAAACAGAATGGTCGGCAACAGACTCACCCACCAAGAATTAGACGAACCTTTTTTGTAGTTATATACAATCTGCTTATTGGGGTGGGAATCATTATATTCCTTTACATAATCACCTATATCCTCAATAAAATAGGTTGTGCTGGGAACATTATATTTTTTTACTGTCTTAGAGTCCTTGAACAGCTTATAGGTCAAACTGCCGCTGCTGAGGTCAAGCTCATATTCCGATACCTGATTAGTCCTGAACAGCTCTACAATCTGACTGTACTTTGTGTCAGTAACCTTTGTATTTTGGTTGGACATAAAGAAAATAGCACCAATAAGAAGAATAGGAATCAAGATATAAAATACAATAGACTTCCAATTTTGTGATAAATTTTTTCGCATTAACGATAATCCTCCATACGGATATTAAATAACAATACACGCTTTGTGCTGTCATTAACTTTTACTCTCTCGTCTACACACACTCCGTCAACGGCGACAACGCCGAAGCCGTCTGTTACTATGGGTATCGACTCACGCTTTTCTACATCTATCTTATGTTCGCAAAAAAGCTTTTTGAGAGATTTTGTACAATTTCTGCCGGCGGGCTTAATGGTATCTCCTGCCTTGCGAAACCGCACAGAAATATCACCGACTATTTTATCATAGTCAAGATAAAAATCAAATTCTTTTCTTAATAATTCACAGTTAGTTAAAAATTCTTTATTATCAATTACAGTTTTGTTCACAATTTTCGGCAAAACGGAGGTGATTTTTTCCTTTTTTGCCACTCTGAGAGTATTTTTGTCTGCAAGCACAAACACATCACCGGTCAGCTGATATCTGCCCGGGGAGTCAATGAGAGTAACAAATTGTTCTAAATGAAAAGTATCTACACCATATCCCAAAGACTCTATGTATTTTTTTATTACCCTCTTTCTTATTGCAATATGACACGGACGAAGAATCCGCAGATTCAGCCTGTCATCATATTTTGCAGCAATAAATATCTTTTCAGCCTCTCCGTCAATAAAGTCGTTATCCTCGGAGGAGGACTGAGCAAAACGCATAAGCGTTTGTTGAAAAGACGGATTCAACTTTTCGTAATCCGGCAAAACAACCGAACGAATATAATTGCGTGAATACTTTGTGTCGCTGTTTGTGCTGTCTACTCTATACGGAACAGAGTGTGAGCGGCAATAATCTCTTATTTCGTCCGAAGTACACTCAATGAGAGGGCGAATAATATTATCCCTGACAGCCGGAATACCGCCGGTTCCGTTGATTGAAGTACCACGGGAAAGGCGGAACAAAACAGTCTCCACGCTGTCGGTAAGGCTATGTGCGGTGGCAATTTTGTCACCGCCGAGGGAGGAAAAAAATTCATATCTTTTTTGGCGTGAATATTCTTCTATGCCTAAGCCGCATTCTCTCGCACCTGTGGGTGCGTCAATAGAAAGGCAGTGAAATTCTATTTTTCTATCCGTACAGTAGTCACGCACAAAGGCAGTGTCGTCGAGTGATTCGGCTCCTCTTATGCCGTGCTCAACATTGGCGACAATAATTTTTATACCGTATATATCGGCAGCCGAATAAAGATAGTTAAGGAGAAGCATTGAATCCGCACCGCCGGAAACACCTACAACAACGGTGTCGCCTTTTGACAGCATATTATATTTTTTAACTGTATCGTTGATTTTAGTTATAATCTCTGACATTGTCAACAGCTCTGAATCTTGTAAATTCTTTGTCGAATGACAGCTCTATTGTGCCTGTTTGACCGTGACGGTTTTTTGCAACAATAAGCTCAGTCATAGACTCGTCAATTTCGTCTTGCTTGTCCTCGTCTACCTCGTTCTTATAATATTCCTCACGATAAAGGAACATTACGATATCTGCGTCCTGCTCAATAGAGCCGGATTCACGAAGGTCGGACAACTGCGGTTTATGAGACTTACCTCTGCCCTCTGTACCACGTGAAAGCTGAGCACAGCAGATGACAGGAATATTAAGGTCCTTAGCCATCATCTTGAGCTGACGGGTAATCTCCGATACCTCTTGCACACGATTTTCTTTTCTGCCGGCGGACTGAATAAGACCTAAGTAGTCAATCATAATTGCGTCAACATTTTTTAATCTGCGAACTCTCGACTTAATTTCCGGAACAGTGATAGAAGAAGTATCATCAAGATACAGCTCCACATCATAAAATGAGGAGGCGGCATTGCCTATGCGTACCCATTCATCATCAGTGAGATCACCGGTCCTAAACTTTTGGGACGCAACGCCTGCCTGAGAAGCCAACAATCTCTCTGCCAACTGCTCCTTTGTCATCTCGAGGGAGAAGAATACAACTTTCTTCTTAGCACCCATAGCAACATTTTGTGCAAGATTGAGAGCAAAAGAGGTTTTACCCATAGCCGGACGGGCACCGATAAGAATAAAGTCGGACTTGTTAAGACCTGTTATGTACTTATCGAGAATACCAAAACCGGTAGGAATACCCTTATATTCGTCCTTGCTGTCGCCTGTGATTTTTTTCAATTTATCAAAAACGCCGTTTATGATAACATCCTTGATTCGAGAAGGGCCGTTTGTCGTCTTTCCTTGACGAATATCATAAATACGCTGTTGGGCGTTATCGAGTATGAGCGATGCCTCACCTGCGCCCTCTGTTGCCTCTTGGATAATATCCTGTGAGACCTTAATCAGCTCACGCAGATAAGCCTGCTCCTGAACAATTTTGCAATACTTTTCAATATTAGCGGTAGAGGGTACTGCCTGAGAAAGCTGAACGAGATAATCTCTGCCCCCTGCCAAGTCATATACTCCGTCCTTTGCCAAAACATCGGCAATAAGAACAGGGTCTATAGCACCGTTTGAGGTAGAAAACATCTCCTGCATAGCAGTAAAGATATGTCTGTGCTGCGGAAGATAAAAGCTGTCTGTCTTTAGGTACATCAGCGCATCTTCCATACATCTCGGCTCTATGAGAATACTGCCGAGTACGGACTGCTCTGCCTCCAAATTGTATGGTAATGCAACATTTATATTATCAGCCATAATAGTCGGATAACCTTTCTTTTTGGTTTATGCTTCTGTTACCTTAACAAAAATCTTAGCAACTATACCCTGATAAACCTTAACTTCTGCCTGAACGGTACCAAACGCTTTTATGTCCTGCATAGAGATTTTGCGCTTGTCAATACTTGTGCCTAAGTCGGCGTTGACCTTTTCGGCTACATCCTTAGCAGTAACAGAACCGAAAATCTTACCGTTTGCACCCGCCTTTGCGGTAAAGGCATATGTCTTTCCGTCAAGCTTTTCTTTTATTTCATTAGCAGCCTTAATTTCCTCTGACTTGTGGAATTTCTTGGCTGACTCTTTGTTATTAAAATCATTCATTGCCGTAGCATTTGCCTCTACTGCAAGTCCTTTTGGGAAAAGAAAGTTGCGAGCGTAGCCGTCGCTGGCATTAACCAAATCACCTTTTTTGCCAAGTGATTTTACATCTGCTTTGAGAATAACCTTCATCTCTGTCTCCTCCTATATCTCCATAAATATCGGCAGTATCATAGGACTGCGCTTTGTTTTTTCGTACATAAGGCGTGAAATTTCGTCACGGAGCTTGTTCTTGACATTATTCCAATCCTTGTATCTGCTGTCGTACTGCTCGTCGATAACACGGCAGGCAAGGTCACGGGCACAGTTCATAAGTTCTTCATTGTCTCTGACATACACAAAACCTCTGGACACAATATCCGGACCCGATACCACATAACCCTCGTGGCTGTCGATAGTGGCAACGATAATGATAATACCGTCCTGAGAAAGATGCTTTCTGTCATTAAGCACGATATTGCCTACATCACCGACACCGATACCGTCTACATATACTTCACCTGACGGAACATTGCCAAGCTGCTTTATGCCGTCCTCGGAAAGTTCAATACAATTTCCTATCTCGCCTATAAAAATATTTTTCTTAGGAATACCCATAGCCAATCCGAGATTAGCGTGCTTCATAAGATGCTTTTGCTCGCCGTGAACCGGAATAAAGAATTTCGGTTTAACAAGACCCATCATCAGCTTAAGCTCCTCTTGGCAAGCGTGTCCCGAAACGTGAACCTCATACATCTTTTCGTAGATAACCTCAACGCCCTCTTTCATAAGAGCATTGACTACATTGCCGACCATTTTCTCGTTACCGGGAATAGGTGTAGCAGAAATAATAACATAGTCATTTGGTGTTACACTGACCTTGCGGTGTTCACCGAATGCCATCTTAGTAAGAGCCGACATAGGCTCGCCTTGTGAGCCGGTTGTGATAATAACGAGTCTGTCATCGGGATAATTTCGTATTGTATCAATAGGTATGAGTATATTTTCGGGCACATCAAGATAACCCAAAGCTGAACCGACGGACACAAGATTCTCCAAGCTTCTGCCGACTACGGCAACCTTTCTGCCTCTTGCCTTTGCTACATCGATAATTTGTTGTACTCTGTGAATGTTAGATGCGAATGTAGCAACGATGATACGCTTGTTTTGTGCTTTGCTGAACAGCTTTTCAAAGCTCTCACCTACTGTTTTTTCACTCATAGTGTAGCCCGGTCGTTCAGCATTGGTCGAGTCGGACATAAGAGCAAGAACGCCCTTCTTACCGTATTCTGCAAAGCGAGGAAGGTCAATCATATCGCCGTCAACCGGTGTGGTATCTATCTTAAAGTCACCGGTATGAATGATAATACCGGCAGGACATCTGATAGCAAGACCTACTGCGTCGGGAATAGAGTGATTAACATGAATAAGCTCAATATTAAAAGAGCCAAGGGTTATGTTGTCTCTCGGCTTTATCTCGACGAGCTTAGCCTTATTGAGAATACCGTGCTCCTCGAGCTTACCTTTGATAAGACCGATAGTCAGCTTGGTAGCATAAACAGGAACATTTACCTGCTTTAGCAAATATGCAAGACCGCCAATATGGTCCTCGTGTCCGTGAGTGATGATAACACCACGGATTTTTTCCTTATTATTAACAATGTGGGTGAAATCGGGAATAACCAAATCAACACCCGGAAGATCGGAATTAGGGAAAGCGAGACCGCAATCCACTATGAACATATCATTCTTATATTCATAGAGAGTCATATTCTTTCCTATCTCATTCATACCGCCCAAAAAAGAAATCTTAACTTTCTCCTTTTCGACAGGCGGAAGTACCACAGATTTCTTCGGCGCTTTTTTACGGGCATAATAACGTCTATTTGAATTCCGTTTTCTGTTGACGTTTTCTACAGGCGCCTTATTTTCTTTTGCCATTAAATACATAGCCTCCTAAATTTATTTATTTTTTCGTGCAACATAATCTATATTATTTTAATTTATTATATAATGAATGTCAATAGTCACAAACAACATTCTCTTATTGATTATTAACAAAATAAGTGGTAAAATATACTAAAAATTACGGAGAAAAATTATGAAACAGGTTGAGATATATACCGACGGAGCTTGCAGTGGAAATCCGGGACCGGGTGGCTGGGGCGCAGTGCTGGTTTATAACAAAAAAGAAAAAGAAATGTCGGGCGGCGAAAAGTCTACCACCAACAACAGAATGGAGCTTACTGCCGTAATTGAGGCTTTGGATGCGCTAAAAGAACCCTGCCGTGTTACGCTGACCACCGACTCAAAATATGTGTGCGACGCCATAAACAAGGGCTGGGTATATTCTTGGAAAAAGAACGGATGGAAAAAGTCCGACAAAAAGCCGGCGCTTAATGTTGACCTGTGGGAAAAACTGCTTAATTTACTCGACAATCACAAAGTTACTTTTTGCTGGGTAAAAGGTCACAACGGACACAAGTACAACGAGCGCTGCGACAAGCTGGCTGTAGGCGAATACCAACAATATCTATAACAAAAATACACTTGCAGAGTTAATCCGCAGGTGTATTTTTTTGACTGTTTTTCTTAGTATAATTCACTGCAATAATACCGACAACCACACAGAGCAGTCCGAGCATATTGAACAGCAGTGAGCCATTCTTTTCGCCAAGGATAATGTACGACAGTACGAAACCGACAATAGGAGTAAGCGAGCCGTAAACGGCGATACGGGAAACATTGTTATATTTTAGCATAATACTCCACAGAGAATATGCTATAGCCGAAACAAATGCAAGATAAACGATAACAGCTATTCCCCTTTTGGCAGAAAAGTCCAAATGTCCGCCGGAAATAAATCCTACAGCAGTCATAACCGCACCGCCTAACACGAACTGCCAGCCGGAAAGCATTGCCGGATTTTCGGAAGCACTGTACTTTTTCATAAACACGGACGAAAAAGAATAGGAAACAGCCGAAAACAAAATGAACAAATCCCCTATCGAAAGTCCGCTACGGTCGACTCCACCGCTGAGTGCGGCGAGAACAACACCTAAAAAGCCGAAAATACAGCCAAAAGCCTTTTTTGCGGTAAAAGTCTCCTGCTTGAATAAAAATGCAGATATAAGCAAAGCAAAAAATGTGCTTGAGCCATTGATAACAGAGGCCTTTACGCCGGTAGTAAACGCAAGGCCAAGGTAGAAAAACACATACTGCAATATAGTTTGAAACAATGACAGTACAGTAATCTTAGGCAATGATGATTTTGTGGGAAGCAGCGGCTTTTTGTTAATTACACTGAAAATCAAAACAGTCAGCAAGCCTGCCAAAAAGAAACGTATTCCGGCAAACAAAAATATTGACGGCGTGTCGCCGGACGCTATCTCAAAGCAGGAATATCCTATTTTTATCATAGGAAATGCCGAACCCCACAGAAGCGCACAAACCATAGCCATACAAAATGTAGGCAAAAATCCGGATAATTTATTTTTCTTATTATTCATAATTCACCAAAAAAGCGGGGGACACAAGTCACCCGCCCCTTTTTTTTTTTTTTTTACTCTTTCGAGCTGAACATTAGTCTTAAGGTATTCATCCGATGCAGGGAATGTCTGATCGTACTTAACAGTAAGAGTAGCGCTCTTATCCTTGATGATAGTGATAGATGCGTGAGTAACAGAAATATTAGCAATCTCATGATACTCAGCCTTTACGATTTCGCCTGTCTTTGTATCGATTGTAGCAGAGCCTGTGCCGCCCATATAATAAACCTTGATATTGGATGAAGCGTCGCCCTGTGCCCACTTAAGAACGGTAATCTGCTTAACTACGCCGGTAATGTCGCCCAATGTGTTGAACATATGACCCTGGCAGTCAAGACCCATTGCGGAAAGCTCATACATCTTAGGCTGGATAGTAACAGTGATAGTACCATCCTTGTTGTCAACAACATTAGAAGCAAGTACATCATCGTTAACAAGTCGGCAGGTCTGAAGTGACTGGCCCTTTTCGTCCTTATCGTCCGAAGGTCTTCTGTTCTTGCTGGGCGGAAGGCCGCTGGAGCCCTTGGTGAACAAACCGCCTACGATACCGGGAACCATCTTGTTGATAGTCTCGTTCTTGTTGCCGTCTACCAAAAGATTTTCTACATTAAGGGTTTCTTCGCCGAGCATATCGTAGAAATCTACAACCTCGCCGCTGTCAGTCTTATACTTAGCAGTCTTAGCCTTAGTCTTATTGTAAGCATCAGCATAATATTTTACGAGATCCTCTTGAGTCTTGAACTCAACTCCGCCGTATGTACCGGCTTTGAACTCAGAATCAAGAACAGATACATCCTTTACTTCTGAATCGCCGGATGCGTCCTCTGTCTTTGGTGCTGCTGAAAAAATAATGATAAGTGCAGTAACAACCACTAATACAATCAATATGATGCCCAAAACTTTGTTAGTAGTTCTGAGACCAGATTTTGCTTTTGTTTTTGCCATAGTTTTACTCCTTACAAGCATATTTCTTTATATATAATACATTAAAACGAAAACAAATTCAACATTTTTTTTTAATTTTGCAAAAATATATGGTATAATATCACAAAAACCACGAAAGCATCGGTAATAATTATGGAAATTAAGCCTATTGCCCACATAAAAAATGACTACGACGACAAGTTTGGGGTGCCGAGACAAAGCAATATTGCCTCGGAAATAAAATCAAAAATTATTTTTTGTGACGAATACGCAAAGCCGGAGGCAATAAAAGGGCTGGACGGGTTCAGTCACATATGGCTGATATGGGAATTCAGCAAAAACAGTCATCCCTCAAGCTCTCTGACCGTAAGACCGCCGAGACTGGGCGGAAATGAGCGAGTGGGCGTTTTTGCAAGCCGCTCCCCTTTTAGACCTAATCCCTTAGGTCTGTCAAGTGTAAGGCTCGAAAAAATCACGACCGAGAACAACAAGCCCGTGCTTACGGTCAGTGGTGCGGATTTAGTAAACGGAACGCCCATATACGACATAAAGCCGTACATAAAATACAGCGACAGCCACGATGACGCTGTATGCGGATTTGTTGACGAAAGGGAATTCAACATACTGACAGTCGACGGAATAGAACAATTCAGAGATTGTCTGACAAAAGAGCAATACGAAACGCTGACAATTATTCTTTCTAACGACCCACGACCTGCGTACCAAAGAGAATGTGACAGAGAATACGGTTTTAAGTTCGGCGGAAAAGAAATTAAATTCAAGGTGGCAGACAATGTGCTGACCGTAACGGAGATAAAGAATGAATGAAAACGAACTGACAAAAAAGAGACTTACGGAGTTGTCACACAGAGCATTTGAGAGAGGATACACCACATTTTCAGACTTCTTAAATTTGGAAGAAATAAGTCTGCTCAAATCACTGCACACAGAGAGCGAATACAATCTCTACGGAGGATATGACAATGCAGACCGCTGTGTTGCCTCCTTTGGAGAATGTGAGGAATATCAATATCCAATATCCTGTATAAAAATCGAGCCTGCAAACCAAAAATTTGCAGACGAGCTCAGTCACAGAGATTTTTTAGGCGCACTGATGAATTTGGGTATAAACAGAAGCACTCTCGGCGACATAATAGTAACGAACAACACAGGCTATTTATTCTGCCTAAACAGCATAAAGGAATACATACTCCAAAATCTCGACAGAATAAAACACACAACGGTAAGGTGCACCGAAAGTGTACTGCCGGCAGAAATAGCAGAAAAGAAGCCGGAGCCTATTGAACTGACAGTATCGTCGCAAAGGGTTGACATAATAGTGGCGGCGGTATTCAAGCTGTCACGCAATGCGGTGACTCAGCTGGTAAATCAAGAAAAAGTATTCATTAACTCAAAAATCGCATACAAAGAATCGCTGACACTGAAAAGCGGCGACATCGTATCGGTGCGAGGAAAGGGAAAATTTATATTTGACGGAGAAATAAGACAAACGAAAAAGAACAAATCTGTAATAGGCATCAGGCTGTACAAATAACAAAAGCGGCTCCTTTGTGAAGAAAGCATAAGGAGTCGCTTATTTTATTTATACTTATATACATTGAGTCCTTGTTTAACTACTTTTGATACACGGGTGGACTCTTTTATTTTTTGGATAGTTTTGTTTTGTACCTCTCGGCGAAGTGTTCTCGACTGAATAATAGGCATTACCTTAGACTCGTATTTTATAAAAGCAAAGGATAAAGCCCAAGCAACAGCCATATTGACATAGTAATAATCTGACTTAATAGAGGTCAAAACATCTATAACACGGTCTATGTACTCATCAACAAGATAATAATTCATCAGCATAACCACTGCGAATCGAGTCTCGTACTCTCCTTTGCCGACATATGACAAAATAAAATCATACATACCGTCCAAATTTTTCGCTGTAAACTTAAAGGAAGATGCACAGCAGTCGCACACCGCCCAATTATCGATGAGAGGCACAAACTTTTTGATGTCCTGCTTATGCTCATCGAGAGAACAATTTTTCAGTCCGAGAGTCATACCGTAGACCATTTTTTCTTCATAATAGTACAGCTCATTTTCTGCATTCTCTGCCAGTGCCTGCTTAGCTATTTGACGAAGCATCGGCACTCTTACACCGATTAACAAATCCTCATCGATATTAGGTATCAATTTTTTATGGAAGTCCTTATAATCTAAATCCTGATACCTGTACAGTTCTTCTCTCAAATTCATCTAATCACCGCCGGAAATTATAACACATCAAAAATAATCCTGCAATAGTTCAAAATCATTTTTTGTCAAAGATACACGATTTTCGTGAATTTCACAATGAATTTTCAAGACATCCACACGGTTAGGGTTATTCACAATCAACCGGCCGCTGTCAAACCCTACTATGTTATCGCTTCCTCCCAATGCTCTGATAATACGCTTTACCTCCTTAGGCATATGAATATGGGAATCAAAATCAAATTTTGACAGCACGAGCTTTGACACATAATAGGCAAGAATTGCAACCACAGCACCGACAGCAAGAAAATACAAGGGCTTGTGCAAATATGAAAACAACTCCCATATGCCGCCCCAATAATTGTACCCCATTCTAAAGTCGATAAGAGCGGCAACTGCGTAGGATACAAATGTGCACAGCAGCTTGCCCAAATAGAGCAGCGGATTATACACAAAAATCAACAAAGAAAATAATCTGCCGTCACCGAAAACAGCACACAACAGCGCAGAAGAAAGCAGAGCGTATCTGATTTCGCCCTTAAAGCGAGAAAAGACAGAAAGTGATATTCCGATACACACAAATATATCCGCAAAATATTTTCCGCTGAGATACAAAGAAACCGACTCGTTCGGCGAATCAGGTGATGCAGAAAAAATACTTATGACACCGGACAATAATTTGTTATTCTTAAAAATCAAGCCGGAATAATCCTGAAAATACATAGTGTCATAAAAATCGTCGGAAACAAACGAAGAAAAAATATCATTCAACACGCCTGCCAATGCACCACGATCTTTGCAAAATTCACATACCATCGGAATTACACCGACGATTAAATTGTACAAATAATAAGACGCAATGCCATAAACCAGTGCAACGAGCAAAGCGGCAACGGCAAAAAGAAGATTGTCAGATTTTTTTGCGAACAATGCCACAATGAGAGCAAAAATGATATTAAAAATTAAACCGGCACCAACACCCGACAGCGAAAAGAACGCCAAATTGAACAGGCAGGCAGAAAATGATGAAATCAGAGATTTTTTTGTACTGCCGCCGGCACAATAAGCTGACATACCTGCCAAGAATGCACCAAACGGAATAGTAAAAGACCTGTGCATCAGCTCATTTAAATTCGAAAACATCTCTACTGAAAAATGCGACAGCAAAGAAACAATAAGCAACAAAATACTGCACACAAACACGGGAAGCGAAACAACAGATATGAATTTTTTATTATTATCAAATAATCTCATATGGATAATATTTGCAGCAAATCCAAAAATATACAAAAAAGCGTCTGCAAATAATTGCAGACGCAAAATAAAAAATCAAATTGAACTGCATTTTGGCAGCCATCAAAATATTTATTTTGTGGTAGAGCCGAAACCGCCGTCACGGACGCCGTCGGCATCATCCGAAAATGTAATTCCGAAGGCTGTGAATATGCCTTGAGAAAAGCCGTCTCCTGCCGACACTGTAACGCTGTGGCCGTCATCATGAGCATCGCAGGACAATTTTATCATAATGTGTCCCTCATTAGATGAATTATAATAATCCGAATCAATGATGCCTACTGTGTTATCGAGCTGAACTCTGTGTTTGAAACCGAGACCGGAGCGAGGAAAAATCGACAGCACCCAGCCGTCGTTAATCTTAGCACGGATACCGGTGGGAATAAGTGTGGACACCCCTGTTTTGATAGTTACATCGGCTGGAGCGAAGAAATCATATCCTGCCGAGCCTGTTGTAGCACGCTTAGGGAGCTTTATGCTGTCATAAACAGCCTGAACATCTGTAGTATCGGGAAAAGCCTTAAGCCAATCTTTTTTGAATTGCTCAAAGCTCACTTTTTCAAATTCTGCAATTCTTTCCATAAAAATAACCTTTCTGTGTTGATGGAAATATAATAACACAAAAAGGTATTTTTTGCAATATCAGAGACCAAAGCTAACCTCAAGAGCCTGATTTACTTTTGTCATATCGGGAGAGTCGAGTGCGCCCATTTTTTCCTTTAGTCGTCGTTTGTCTATGGTGCGTACCTGCTCCAAAAGGACGACGCTGTCCTTAGACAGTCCGCAGTCACGGGCATCAACGGGAATATGGGTAGGCAAATTGTTTTTGTCTCGCTGTGACGTAATAGCGGCGGCTATCACTGTGGGCGAAAATTTATTACCGACATCATTTTGGACGATAAGTACGGGACGAACTCCTCCCTGCTCCGAACCTACTACCGGACTCAAGTCGGCATAATATATCTCTCCGCGTTTAATAAGCATTTTATTATCACCCTTTAACAAATTTTGTAATAATATAATTCCCAAAAAGGCGGTATTTTAAACCTACATTACATTATATTCCCAAAAGTTAAAAAGTGTTTTTTGTCAAAGGCAGTCGTTCGGCATAGAATGATGTAGAAAGGAGTGACAACAATGGATGATATGTTCAATCCCATGTTCTTAAAAAATCTTGAAAAGCGTCCGCCTATACCTAAGGATGCTACAGTAACAATGGCATACATTCCGTTGCAGGAAACCACAGAAACATACACTGAGGAGGAAGGACTCGCAAGGGGTACAATTTTCCCACAGCTTGATAAGCCTTTCTGCGGAAAGATGGTGAAAAAAGTATGAAACAAAAGCTACTGCTCAGACTGTCTGCCGCAAACTTCGGTATGCTGGAAACGAGAGAATTTTTGGACACACACCCAAACGATGCGGACGCATTGGCACTATACAACAAATACTATACAAAATATTCTGCTTTAAAAAAAGAATATGAGGAGCAATACGGCCCTCTTACGCTTAATGGTATGAACAGTGACGAATGGCTAAAGGACCCCTGGCCATGGGATGTCTGCGAGAGTGCAAAAGAGGAATAAGATTCAGCACTGTAAGCCGTTAAAAACAGTTTTGAAATTTGTTTTCTTACGATAAAAGGGTGCACAACACCCCGACGGAGCAAAAAGTACAAGACGCAAAAGGCACCGTAAACATTGAGTTTGCGGTGCCTTTATATTATTTTGACTTAATTGTTTTTGTATCTGACCAAGAGGAATAAGCACGCTTTCCGCCCGCCGACTTGTAAGCTCTGACACGGACATAATATCTGCGTCCCTTTACAAAATTTCTGCCGGTATAGCTTGTGCCTGTTCTGCTGTCTACCTCTCGTGTGGCAATGATAGTGGAGAAATTCTCTTTTTTACTGTACTGTACCTGATAGCCGGAGCAATCCTTTTGTGCTTTCCATTTTACTATAATCTGATGTTTAGAGTTAGTAACAGGGTCGACTATTACAGTTTTGCCGGGCTTAGTAGGAACAGTGGTCTCAACGAGTTTGCCGTTCTTTATCTTTTTGCCGGATTTTTTATAATAGCGCACAGCAAACTTATAACTCTTGCCTGAACTGAGTTTTTCTATCTTGTAAGAAGTTTTGCTGTTTTTATTCAATGTGGCAATTTTCTTATACTTCTTCTTAGACGAATCATATCGGTAAACATAATAGCCTGATGCGGTTTTTATCTTATTCCAACTAAGTGAAACAGTAGTCTTTGTAGACGATGTTTTTATTTTAATTAGGTCTGACGAATCACTGGGTTTGCAAGGAGCGGACGGCATATTCTTAAACACAGGGATATAGAATACACGGTGTGATTTCAGTATGCCTGCCGACTTGTAAGCATTATAATTGGTTACGGAATTTTCGGACGGACCGTTTACATTAACCAAATATTCGTGTCCGTAGAGACTGCCGGACTTTTTGTTTACATTATATTTTTGGAGATACAATGTGTTCTGGTGCTTTGAATAGGAATTGGCTATATACTTAGCACCGTAAACAATGGAAACATATGGGTTTGTCCACGGTCTGTTATAATTGAAATACTGAGTACGCAAAGCGGACTTCTTTATGTAGCCTACAGCACCGTTTTTTGAATAAGAGCCGTGGCTGTAATTGTAGAGTCTGACTCTGTAATATTCACCGGCAGAAGAAATGTAACACATATACTGACCGTTCTTAACAGTCTTTTTCTTACCTGTTCCCTTTTTCTTCTTTGAATCATAAGAGGCATAGAGGGTTGTCTTTTTTGTAGTCTTGAGATAGCCCGATGCCCATTCGAGTCCATTGCTTGCCGTACTGCTGGCGCCGATACTGTAGTAGTTATATATTCCCTTAAACGGGAGTCGAGTACCGCAGGTACCGCCTACATTCGGCTTAGTAGAACCTACCTCCTGAACAATCTTAGAGGCAATATAGTACGCACTGAGATTGCTGTATTTTGCGGCGTCCATAATAGCAGTAGAATATTTTACCTTTTTACCGTTCTTTTTGTATGTTATTTTTTTACCTGTTGTGTTATAATAAGTGATATAACTGTTGTGCATCCAAGTTCCCTTGAGAACAGCCTCAACACCGGATGTGTTCTGTTTTTTATTATAAGATGTAGACTCAAACTGGAAGATGTATTTTTCATTCATCCAATTACGAGGGTCCATATAGTATTTTACTGCGCCTTCGGATGCATTTACGAGACTGCCGCTGTGATAAGTGTACCGTCCGTTTTTATAGCATTTTGAGCAGGTACAATAATAGTCGGTACTTCGGCTCGAGCTTTTTCGTATTTGCTGCTTGCTGTGGGACGAACGCTCTCCGTTGATTGCAGTCTGCCAATTAAGGCCCGTCTTAAACGGTTCAAATGTCCAATTAGGATACTTCTTGTGCAAATTCACAAGATAGCTTATGTAGCTGTCCGGAAATCCTTTTTTCTTAAGACTGTTACGGTAAGTCTGTGCAGATGCAGTCATACCTATAGGACCGAGGCTACACAAAATCATAATGATACTTAGGAAAAAAGACAGTACTTTCTTACTTTTCTTCATATGAATACCTCCAAAAGTTACAAAAATATAATACCACGATTACAAAATAATGTCAAATTGCAAAAAAAGAGGAAAAAAATCACATTAGGGGTTGATTTTGTGTCGCAATATGTGTATAATAATCACAAATAAAAGTTTTTTGGAAAAACAAAGGAGGTGCGCTATGCACGACGATTTGGTTAAGAGAAACCTAAAGGTTAATCTCAGACAAGTCAGAAAGACTAATGAAATGACACAGGCTCAGGTAGCCGAACTCGTCGGTGTAGAAAGAAGTACATACACTTCTTGGGAATCAGGCAGAAGTCTGCCTAAGCCGGCACAATTCATTATGCTGTCAAAAATCTTTGATGTATCATTTGAGTTCCTCACAAGTCCCGCTATGAGCAAACCGCTAAAGGTCAACAGCAAAGTTGATGATCCGCACAGGGTTTACGGTGACTCATACATCTCAGAGCTTAATGACTACGAAAGAACAGTCATCCTTAAGATGAGAATGTTGAATTCTAAGGACAGAAAAGCAGTCACAGATTTTATAGACAAGCTTTCGTCCAACATTCCGACAGCATAAAACGACAAAAGCACTCACGATTTGCGTCGATAAATCGTGAGTGCTTTTCTTTTTTTGCAGGACACATAAAACTATGTGCCCTGCATTTTTAATTCTTATTATTGGAAATCGAATACATTTACCCAAGAATCAAGAAGTTCCTGCTCCTCCGGCTTATTCTTTACACTTTCGCTGCAAGCAACAATCGGCATCCATTGCTGAACAAGCTGCTTAGGAATATCTGCCTTTTTGCAGAAAAGATTGAGATACTTCTCTGCCAACTCCTTTTGGCCGTCCAAATTGAATACAAGGTATGTTCTTGCGGCATCCTCGGAGGCATTACCCTGAGTAGCGTGTGCCCAGTCAATGATGTAATACTCACCGTCGGGAGTTACGATAACATTTGATGGGTTAAAATCGCCGTGAAGAACTTTGTTATGCGGTTTCATACCCTCAAGTCTGTTATGCAGATCATATCTGAGAGTTGCCTCATAGTGAGAAGCACTGATTTTTGCGTGCATTTTGTCCTTAATTTTGTTAAGGAGAGGACACTTTTTGCTGTGAATTTCGAGCTGAAGGTCAACAAAGGTATTGAGATACTCGTCCTCTTTGTCCGGATTCTGTTTCATAAGATCAGCAAGAGAAGTACCCTCGATATACTCACGGGTGATAGACCAACCGCCGTCAACCTTTGACACATTGAGAAGTTTTGGAATTTTCAGTCCTGTTTCTTCTACACGAGCGTTATTGAGAGCTTCGTTGAGAACTTGAGCCTTAGTAAAAGCCTTTTCATCAAATACTTTTACGAGCTTATCGCCGTCACGATAAATCTCTTTGTTTTCTCTTTTTACGATTGTATTCATAGTGTTACCCCCTATTTGTAACAATTATTCACCGTAATATGCCTTGAGATACATATCCTTGATTTCGCTCATAAGAGGAAGTCTCGGGTTGTTGCCTGTGCACTGATCGTCGAAGGCATTTTCTGTCATTTCGTCGAGAGTTGCAAGGAAGTCTTCTTCCTTAATACCGTAGTCCTTTATAGTCTTTTTGATGCCAACATAATCCTTAAGGTCATCAATCTTTTTGATAAGACCGTCAAGTTTTTCTTGGTCGTTCTTACCCTTAATTCCGAGAGCCTCGGCAACCTCGGCATAGCGACGCAATGTCTTTGGATAATCATACTGGCTGAAGGTACCCATCTTAGCCGGAACCTCGGCAGCATTGAAGCGAAGAACAAGGTCAATCATAAGAGCGTTTGCCACACCGTGAGGAAGGTGGTGATAAGCACCGAGCTTATGAGCCATAGAGTGACATACACCCAGAAAAGCGTTTGCAAATGCCATACCTGCCATTGTAGCGGCGTTAGCCATTTTTTCTCTTGCTACAGGGTCATTAGGACCGTTGTCATATGCACGAGGAAGATACTCAAAAATATTCTTGAGAGCCTCGATAGCAAGACCATCTGTAAACTCGGTAGCCATCATAGATGCATAAGCCTCAAGAGCGTGAGTAACAGCGTCGATACCTGATGCTGCTGTAAGTCCCTTAGGCGCTGTCATATGGAAATCAGCGTCAACGATAGCCATATTAGGCATAAGCTGATAGTCTGCAAGAGGATACTTTGTACCTGTTGTTTCGTCGGTAATAACTGCAAAAGGAGTAACCTCAGAGCCTGTACCTGCAGAAGTAGGAATTGCAATAAAGTATGCTTTTTCACCCATCTTAGGGAATGTATAAACTCTCTTACGGATATCCATAAATCTCATAGCGAGGTCATAGAAATCTACATCCGGATGCTCGTACATAACCCACATAATCTTTGCGGCGTCCATAGCGGAACCACCGCCGAGAGCGATGATACAATCCGGCTCAAATGCTTTCATCTGAGCATAACCCTCTTTTGCACAAGCAAGTGTCGGGTCGGGAGCAACATCAAAGAATGTAGCGTGAACAATGCCAAGCTGATTAAGTTTGTCGGTGATCGGCTTAGTGTGGCCGTTCTTGTACAAGAAAGAGTCGGTAACAATAAACACTCTCTTTTTGCCCATAACTGTGCCTACCTCTTCGAGAGCAACAGGGAGACAGCCTTTTTTAATATATACCTTTTCGGGTGCTCTGAACCAAAGCATATTTTCCCTTCTTTCTGCAACAGTCTTTATATTGATAAGATGCTTTACGCCGACATTTTCGGAAACAGAGTTGCCGCCCCAAGAACCGCAACCGAGTGTAAGTGACGGTGCAAGGTCAAAGTTGTAAAGGTCACCGATGCCGCCGAAAGAAGAAGGAGTATTAACAAGAATACGGCAGGTCTTCATACGAGCTGCAAATGTATTGATTTTTTCTCTCTCGGTATTTTCATTAAGATAAACGGAAGATGTATGGCCGTAGCCGCCGTCTGCGATAAGTCTCTCAGCCTTATTGAGTGCATCCTCAAAGTTCTCACTCTTGTACATAGCAAGTACAGGAGAAAGTTTTTCGTGTGCAAATTCCTCGCTGATGTCTACAGACTCAACCTCACCGATAAGAACCTTAGTTTCCTCAGGAATTGTTACACCTGCAAGTGCGGCGATAGTAACAGGTTTTTGACCAACTATCTTAGCATTGAGGGCGCCGTTGATGATAATGGTCTTACGAACCTTATCAAGTTCATCACCTTTAAGGAAGTAGCAACCTCTGTCGAGGAATTCCTTGCGTACCTCTTTGTATATCTTTTTATCAACGATTGTGGACTGCTCAGATGCACAAATCATACCGTTATCAAAAGTCTTTGAATGGATGATTGAATTTACTGCTTTCTTTATGTCAGCACTCTCGTCGATGATAGCAGGAGTGTTTCCGGCGCCTACGCCGAGAGCCGGCTTACCGCTGGAATATGCAGCTTTAACCATACCGGGACCGCCTGTAGCGAGGATGATGTCAGCCTCTTTCATAAGAAGATTGGTCATATCAAGTGACGGTGCGTCAATCCAAGAAATAATACCCTCCGGTGCACCTGCTGCTACTGCTGCGTCGAGAACAATCTTTGCAGCAGCTGCTGTGGACTTTTTAGCTCTCGGGTGAGGAGAGATAATAATACCGTTTCTTGTTTTAAGAGAAATAAGTGTCTTAAAAATAGCGGTAGATGTTGGGTTGGTTGTAGGAATAACTGCAGCAATTACGCCGAGAGGCTCAGCAATACGCATTGTGCCGAATTCCTTATCCTCGGAAATAACTCCGCAGGTCTTTGTGTTCTTATACTTGTTGTAAATATATTCTGCGGCATAGTGGTTTTTGATAATCTTATCCTCTACCACGCCCATACCTGTTTCTTCTACAGCCATCTTTGCCAAAGGAATACGAGCCATATTTGCGGCTTTTGCGGCAGCAAAAAAGATTTTGTCTACCTGTTCCTGTGTATAAGTCGAAAACTTACGCTGTGCCTCACGAACTTTCGCAAGTTCTGCCTCAAGTTTTTCGACGCTGTCAATAACTTCTCTTGCCATTATCGATTACCTCCGAATAATAGGTTTTTTGTTTTAGATATTGTTATTTTTTGTACAATATCACTGTCCATATGATAATATTTTTTTGTTGCATTTTCAATAGATAGGGGCTATTTTCAGTAATAATGATAATTTTGTTATTTTTTTAACAATTATTTTGTGCAGTTTACTAATTGATTTTAGCGTTTTGTGACAAGTTTGTCATTATTTGCCACTGTTTTCACCAAAACAAGCAGCATATCCGCTGATTATTATATGATAATGCACATTATTTTGTGACATTGCACAAAAACGGGAGGTACTGTTCAGCACCTCCCGTTCGGTATCGTTATTTACTTTTTGGTAGTAACGGATTTTGCACTGCTCCATGCGGAGTAGTATGTGGTCTTGCCAACTTTCTTATAAGTGCAGACACGTATATAGTACTTTTTCTTAGCCGACAGCTTTTTGACTGTGGCAGAAGTAGTCTTGTTTTTAAGAGTAACAGACTTAACGCCCTTCTTAAACTTTTTGTCTGTACTGTACTGGACCACATAACCTGTTGTCTGGGTAGTATATTTTTTAATATTCACCTTAAACGACTTCTTACCTGCTGTTACTTTTGAGATAGAAGTATTTTTAGGTTTAATAGTATAAGACAAAGTCTTTGAGCCGGAATAATTGCCCTTGAATGTAATCTTTACATTATACTTGCCTACGGACTTATTGCCTTTGTCATAAACGACTGAGTAATACTTAGACGAAACGGTCTTGCCCTTGCTGTCTTTTACCGTAACAGACGGCTTTTGTGCCTTACCGTTGTAGGTATAGGAGCTTGAGCTGAGAGAAACAGTTTTGATGCTGTAGATAGTCGTTTTTGACTTAATACTGTTGCAAACCGTGCACTTTGTAACCGCAGAGCCGTTTTTGCTCAATGTTGCTTTAGTAACAGAAGTCTGATACTTGTGGTCTGCAAGAGGTAACTCCTCGGATTTGCGAGCACCGCACGCAGTACAGCTATAAATATTGTAGCCGTGCTTGATGCAGGTTGACGGAACGGTTTCAACGAGCTTATATTTATGCTCTTTGCACGCAGCGGTAATATTAACCTTAATCTTATTTGAAACAGCGTCTCCCAATTTGATTTGGAAATAGTTATCACCATCCGGAGTCCAATGGTCTGTCTCTTGGTTATCCATTATGAAATCAGTTTCCAGATACAGAACATTATTGTTATCTCCGTAAAATCTGTAGCCATATTCGAAGCCGTAACCGCCATAAGTATAGTTTACGGTGGTACCGTCATCATACGAAATTGTGATAACATCACCGACAGAGAAAATGTTGCTATTTACCTCGTCGTCTTCATATATAGTGTTTAGGTTATAGTAAACAAACTTTTTGCCGTTATCATCGGTGCCTACCCACCAATATGCGTTATCGCTATCCTCATCAGCGCTAATATCACCTGCTGCTATATTGGCCGGTGATTTTTTAGTAACAGTAACAGAAGTCTCTTTTACGCATTTTACCGGTACGGTAGTCGATTTGCCGTAATACTCAAAGTTCATTTCGCAATCGTCATCATACAAATTATTCAAGCCGAAATAATAGTAATCGAGCACTTCACCGTCAGAAGCAACAAAGCTTAAACGTGATTCCTTATAGCCGCATCCCAAATCTGTATAAGTCTGTTTTGCTACAAAATCCTTTTGGCTGCCGTCTGTATACGAAACAGTCAAAATATCTCCGTCGTTTATATAGAATACATCTCTTCTATAAGTAGAAGATGTCCAAAATCCGACATTGTTATAATATTTCAGAGGCTTAACAGGATTATAATCAATCGACTTAACATTATTTTCTATAATTGTAACAGGAAACTTTCCTACTACGCCTTGATAACTTACATAATAGTAGTTATCACTGCCAAGAGTCCACGGTTCTTCCACTTGGTTGTCGTATTTATCAATATAACGCCGATCCAATTTTTCTCCGTTTTCGGCGACAAAATATTCGCCTTCGTCAAGAATGGTATCGGTATAAGTTTTTGTAGTACCGTCCTTATAGGTTAAGATGATTTTGTCCCCTATTTCAACAGACCTGAATGGAGTATCTTCATAATCGGTGTAGTAATAGTAGTTTCCGTCTTCATTCATTCTTCCGGAAGAATTTTCCGGGATAGAGATAGGCTTAGCCTTTTTATACTCAACAGACTTAATATCGGACTCAATAATATTTACAGGGATTTTTGTTTCTGCGCCCATAAAGGTCATAGTAACATAGTTTTTGTTACCCTTAGTCCAATGAACTTCGCCTTGATTGGTTGTATAGTCAAGGCACATCTTATCACTGATAGCATCACCGTTGGCGTCTGTAAGTTCTTCGTCATCACCTTTTACGGAATAAACTGCTGTTGTTCCATTCTTATAGGTTACGGTCAACTTAGACCCCTTTGTGTACAAGTCATCACTGTTAAATGTATAACGGTAGTATTTTTCGCCTGTATCATCATTGGTATAATAGCGTCCACCGCAGTTCTCATAATAGGTAATGGGAACAGCACAGGAATACGAAATACTCTTAACCGGATTCTCTTTGATAGTGACAGGGACCTTTGCGGTTTTGCCCTGATATGATACAGTGATATAATTGTCACTGCCCAAAGTCCAATGCTTTGTGTACTGAGTTTCGACAAAATCAAGCTCATCGGGAGAAATAGAGCCGCCGTCGGCACATACATAAAGAGTTTCTTCATTTTCTTGGTCATACTTACATACATAAGTCTTAGTAGTACCGTCTTTGTAGTTTACCGTAAGAGTGTTTTTCACATCGTATATAGATATAGGAGTGTTATATTTGTAGAACTGACCCTCGCCATCATCTTCTCCTGTCAAATAACCGTTAGTGTTTTCGTAAATTTCAACAGGCTCAAACGGAGTGAATGATATGGAAGACACATTGCTTTCTTTAATAACCACCTTAACCTTTGCGGTACGGCCTTGATATTTAACAGTGAAATAGTGAGTACCTAGTCCCCATGGCTCATCATACTGCGGATCGATGATTTCGACATCATCATCACTGATTACATCTCCCTTTTCGTTCTCAAACTGCCAATTATCATCAGTTCTTGAATAAACAGAAGAAGTACCGTCTGTATAGTGAACAGTGAGTTTATCGCCTACTTGGCGATTAACTACATCATATATATAATTGCCGTCATAGTTATAACCGTTAGTATTTTCCAAATACTCATATGGCTTTGCAGTTTCGTAGTCGATAGACACTACAGGATTTGCAATAATTGTAACAGGCAAAACGACCTCTCTGCCGTAATATCTCAATACAGCAGTATATCCCGAACCGCCTGCTACCCAATGCTCATCATCTTGATTTGAATAATACTCAAAATATTTCTCATCATAATAGTTGAATTTTGTACCGTCGTCGCCGATAAACAGGAGGCCGCCGTTCTCGTCCAAGCCCAATGTATATTTTACAGTTCTGCCATCGCTGTAATTCACTGTCAGTACAGAGCCTTCAGAAAACATCTTGCCACTGTAGTTATAATTGAAATAGCTTTTACCGGTATCATCTGTATATTCATCACAATCAACACCCTCGATAAAGGTCATCTTCTCACCGGGGGTATATTCAATAGACTTGACGGGATTCTCAATGACATGAGCTTTTACAGTGAAATTAAAATCATCATAATCGCTTAATGATACAGTAAATGAATACGAATCGCCTACAGTCCACTGATTGTCAAAAGACTGGTCACTGTTATAGTAGAAACTAAGCGATTCGGAGCCGTCAGAATAGCTGCCATCGTCAGAGCTGTATGTATATACATCACTGGTTCCGTCACTAAACTCGAGGGTAATCTTGTCGCCCTCGTTGTATTGAAAATAGTACATCATATACGAGCCGTCATCGCTGTTTTCAACACTGCCCGAACAGCCCTCGATAAGCTCAAGATAATCGTTGCCTTTTGATGATTCAAAGGACGCACTTGTGACAGTTTTGTTATCAGTATCGGTATCGGCTGCTAAGGCAGAAAAGTCAATGCCGGCAGTAACAGACATTACCATAACAAAAGCCAAAACTAAACTGATAATTTTTTTCATTTGTTTCATTATGTTTCCTCCTAAAAATTTAATGATTGTTCATCATATACATAATATCATTAGGCAATACAATATGTCAATAATCCATAAATATTTTGGTAATATTTTATGAAAGGAACAAAACTTTTTTGTGCAAATCGAGATTACAGCGATTGTTTTTTGCTTTTATAATCGTCACTTATTGGGTTACTCCATTCTTTCGGCAATGTGCCATCGGACTGCATACTGTAACAGGCATCTGCCACGCAGTCAAAAACTATGCCCGTTCCCTCACTGTCGGCACAGTAATCGGCCGCATTTTCTGCCTTAATACCAAAAGATTCGGCGGTAGAAATTGAGTCAATATTCGCACCGATAAAGAGAAACTCCCAACCGTATTTATTTTCCTGTCGCTCTATCATCTTTTTCACCTTTGCGAGTGAATAAATATGGCTGGCATTTTCCATACCGTCGGTCATAATGACAAACATTGTATGAGCCGGAACATCCGAACGACGAGCGTATTTATGAATATTTCCTATATGGTGAACTGCTCCGCCTATAGCATCAACAAGTGCAGTACAGCCACGAACCCAATATTCTCTTTCGGTAATAGGCCTAACTTTTTCGAGCGGAACTCTGTCGTGGATTACCTCACACTCGTTGTCGAACAAAACAGTGGACACATAACACTTGCCCTCAATCTGCTTTTGCTTATTGATCAGCGAATTAAAGCCGCCGACAGTGTCAGCCTCCAGTCCTGCCATTGAGCCCGAACGGTCTAAGATGAATACAAGCTCTGTAGTGTTATTGTTGTTAGTCTTTTTCATAATAAAAACCTCCGTATAATATGTTCAGGTATCTTTACCTTACGAGCATATTATAGGAGGTTTCAATGGTAAATAGGTCGCCTGTCGGGAGACTAATTTACACTACCCAAAAGGCACTGGTCAAAGGCAAACAGAGCCTCGTTTATTTCAAAAATATTATACTGCTTATGCTTTATGAAATACTCGACGATAATATCAAACTTATTGCTGTGAGACAGCGCAAATCCGGCTTTCATCAGCATTTCTGCCGTGTCGTCGATGCTTAACTCGAGAGCAATACAAAAAGCAAGGACAGTAGGCTTAGACGGTTTATATAACGGATTGGAACGAATTTTGGAAAACAATCGCTTGTCGATATTAGCTTTTTTATAGCATTGACTGTCTGTCATACCGCTTTCGTCAATCTTCCTAAGCAACATTTCAGAAAAACTTTCGTCAAGTGTGTTATCAATCACGCTCTCCAAATTAGGCTCGGCAGCAGAGGGCATAACAGCCATATCGTTTAAAACAACGCTCTGCTGACAAAACAACGGCATCTGCTCCGCAACATAGTTATCATCAATATACTGAGTAATCTCGCCGAACACTCTTGTACCTGTGAGCACGGCAGCATTATTATACACTACTACATACACAAGCATATCATTCTGCATCAAAAAATCCGCTATGGTATCTACGGCTACAGCAAACGCCTCAGCCAAAGGATAGCCGTACACGCCGCTGGATATAAGAGGAAAAGCAACAGACTCGCATCCGTATTCTTTAGCCAAAGCAAGAGATGATTTATAACAAGAAATAAGTTTTTCTTTTTCGCCGTTATTACCGCCGTGCCAAACAGGACCTACGGTATGAATAACATATTTTGCAGGCAGGTTATAGCCTTTTGTAATCTTAGCCTCCCCTGTTTTACAGCCGTGCAGAGTCATACATTCTGCAAGAAGTTTTTTGCCGGCAGCTTTGTGAATAGCACCGTCTACTCCACCACCGCCTAAAAGTGTGCGGTTTGCAGCATTCACTATTGCGTCGCACTCTACCTTAGTAATATCATTTCGTATAATCTTAAGTGGCATAATATCTCCTCCAATAAGATATGATAGCACAAACAAGGCGGCAAAACAAGAATAACCTCTCCCGAGGGAGAGGTTAGTAATTTATCTTATTCCGAGAATTTTTTCTGCCTTTTCTACCTGCTCGGCTGTAGGCACCGGCACACCGTCCAAAGGATAGTCAATACCAAGATTTTGCCATTTGAATAATCCGAGAGTATGATAAGGCAATATTTCGACCTTATCCACAGTATCGAGAGAGTCAATAAACTTTTTGAGATTAGCTAACTCGTCCTCATCATCGGTAAGACCGGGAACAAGAACTCGTCTAATCCACATATGCTTTCCGATAGAAGAAAGATAGCGTGCCATCTCGAGAATATTGGCATTATCTCTGCCTGTAAGCTCTTTGTGCTTAGCCGGATCGGTTTGCTTTAGGTCAAGCATAACAAGGTCAGTGTTTTTCATAAGCTCATTGAACTTTGAGAAAAACGGCTCAGACTTCGTGAAAATCGAACCGGAGGTATCTAAGGTTGTGTTCACGCCCTTAGACTTTGCTATAGCAAAAAGCTCTGACACAAAATCTATTTGGAGCAATGGCTCGCCGCCGCTGACTGTGATGCCGCCGTTGGGCTGACCTTTTTTTGTCCAATAGTTTTTGTAGCGATATGCTTTGTTAAACATATCTTGTGCCGAAATTATCATTTTTTGGGAATCGAAATCCCAAGTCTCAGGATTGTGACAATACTCACAGCGCATATTGCAGCCCTGTAAGAATATCACATATCTGACACCCGGACCGTCAACCAGTCCGAATGTCTCTAAGGAATGAATTTTTCCATCCATAAAATCACATCACTTACATTCTATCGTGGCAAGTTCTTGCGATAACGTCAAGCTGCTGCTCCTTAGTAAGATCAATGAACTTAACTGCATAACCTGATACACGGATAGTGAAGTTAGCATACTCTTCTTTTTCAGGATGCTCCATAGCGTCAATGAGCTTTTCTTTGCCGAATACATTAACGTTAAGATGATGAGCGCCCTGGTCAAAGTAGCCGTCCATAATCTGTACAAGATTGTTAACTCTTTCTTCCTCATTATGACCGATAGCGTCAGGGTTGATTGTCTGAGTATTGGAAATACCGTCAAGTGCCCATTCGTAAGGAAGTTTAGCAACAGAGTTAAGAGAAGCAAGGAGACCATTCTGCTCTGCTCCGTATGCAGGGTTAGCACCCGGTGAAAGTGGCTCGCCTGCAGCACGGCCGTCAGGCATTGCACCTGTAGCCTTACCGTAAACTACGTTAGAAGTGATAGTAAGGATAGAGGTTGTAGGCTCAGAATCACGATATGTGTGATGCTTCTTAATCTTAGAAAGGAATGTCTTAAGGAGCCATACTGCAATCTCGTCTGCTCTGTCGTCGTCGTTACCGTAGCGTGGGAAGTCGCCTGTTGTCTCATAGTCAACTACGATGCCAGCTTCGTTTCTGATAGTCTTAACCTTAGCGTACTTGATAGCGCTGAGGGAGTCAACTACGTGTGAGAAGCCTGCGATACCTGTAGCGAATGTTCTGCGAACATCTGTATCGATAAGAGCCATCTCAGCAGCCTCGTAGTAATATTTGTCGTGCATATACTGGATGAGGTTAAGAACGTTGACATAAAGGTCAGCGAGCCAATCCATCATCTTGTCATACTTAGCGATAACCTCGTCGTAGTCAAGGTACTCAGAAGTAATCGGCTTGTACTCAGGACCTACCTGATCGCCTGTCTTAACATCAACACCACCGTTGATAGCGTAAAGAAGGCACTTTGCAAGGTTAGCTCTTGCACCGAAGAACTGCATCTCTTTACCTGTCTGTGTAGCAGATACACAGCAGCAGATTGAGTAATCGTCGCCCCATACAGGCTTCATTACATCGTCGTTCTCATACTGAATTGAGCTTGTTCTGATAGAAATATCAGCTGCATACTTCTTGAAGTTCTCAGGAAGAGCAGAAGAATAAAGAACAGTAAGGTTAGGCTCAGGTGAAGGACCCATGTTCTCAAGAGTGTGGAGGAATCTGAAGTCATTCTTTGTTACCATTGAACGACCGTCAACGCCGATACCGCCTACCTCAAGTGTAGCCCAAACCGGGTCACCGGAGAACAACTGATTGTATGATGGGATACGAGCGAACTTAACCATTCTGAATTTCATTACGAGATGGTCAATAAGCTCTTGAGCCTCAGACTCTGTGATAGTGCCGTTTTCGAGGTCTCTCTCGATATAAATGTCGAGGAATGTGGAAACTCTGCCGACGCTCATTGCAGCACCATTCTGTGTCTTGATGGCAGCAAGGTAGCCAAAGTACAGCCACTGAACAGCCTCTTTTGCATTCTTAGCAGGCTCAGAAATATCAAAGCCATACTTTTCTGCCATAACCTTCATTTCGCCGAGAGCTCTAATCTGCATAGTGAGCTCTTCTCTCTGGCGGATAACATCATCGGTCATAACTCCGCAACCGCAGTTAGCGAAGTCCTCTTTCTTCTGGTCGATAAGGTAATCGATACCGTAAAGAGCAACTCTTCTGTAGTCGCCTACGATTCTGCCACGGCCATAAGTATCCGGAAGACCTGTAATAATCTTATTGTGACGAGCCTTTTTCATCTCAGGGGTGTAAGCATCAAATACGCCCTGGTTATGAGTCTTGCAATACTCGGTAAAGATCTTGTGAAGCTCAGGATCAGGAGTATAACCATATGTTGTACAAGCCTGCTCAGCCATCTTAATACCGCCGTATGGCATAAATGCTCTCTTAAGTGGTTTGTCTGTCTGGAGACCAACTACTGCTTCGAGGTCTTTGTCCTCTTCGCTGATGTAGCCGGGATTGTGAGCAGTGATGCCTGATACGATATCGGTATCCATATCGAGAACGCCGCCCTTAGCTCTCTCCTCTTTTTGCAGACCCTGAAGAATGCCCCAAAGTTTATCGGTAGCTTCTGTAGGACCGGCAAGGAAACTTTCGTCACCGTCGTATGGCTTATAGTTCTTCTGGATGAAGTCTCTTACATTAACTTCTTCTTTCCAAAGGTTACCTTCAAAGCCATTCCATTGTTCAAAATTAACCATTATCTTTACCTCCTTGAGTTTTGTCATATATAAGGGTAATTATTTTGACAAGGTTGTTAGTAATAGTTCAATACTTACAATCTGCGAAGTTATCCACAGACCTCTAATAATATACAACAAAATAATTTCAATTTCAACCCAAATATTATAAGTATTTCAGAAAATATACAAAAAAATTTTGGAAAATCAATTTTATTTGTTGTACTAATTACTATCTTGTATTGATTACAATTTCATTATACACAATTTTTACCAAAAGTCAATAGGAATATAACAAAAAAATCCCGCAAACGCAGGATTTTTTGTTGCATATATAATAGGTATACGCTTAGAATTTTTCGATAGAAACAATCTTGCCGCTGAACTGCTCAAGATGACCGTAGTCGCCTCGAACACCGTTGGGGATACTTCCCTTTTCTACATAGAACTCAACAATATCTTGGTTCTTTACGGCGTATTGATGGTTTTTGTCGGTATGCCTGTTCGACTTTTGGTCGCACAAGATAACATTTATGCTTTTTCCGGTGGACAAAGTGATTCTGTACTTTGTGCCGATAGCGGAACCGTAGTAAGAGCCCAACGCTACACAGTAGCATCCGTCATACATTCTTATTCCCGTCTCCGGATCGGTATAACATTCTTTAGAATTAAGCAGTTTGTATTGCGGCGTTGTTTTAGCGGTAACTGCGGTGTAGTAAGCATACGTTTTTGTTTCGCCAGTTACTTTAGGCAAGCCCATATTCTTAGGCACTGCGGCTGACACAATGTCGCTGTTTTTGTGTTTGGTTACAGATTTACTTTTTTTGCTAACTGCTTTGGCTTTGTAATAGTAGGTCTCGGTTTCTTTTACCTTTTTGTCTGTAAAAGACGCCTCACCCTTTACCGAGCCGATTTTTTTCATAATCGCTTCGGTTTTGCCACGATAAATTTCTACCGTTACACCGTCGGATACATTAGATACCGACAATTCTACCTGATTATACGATACATTCTTTACCTTCAACTGAGGCTTAAGGGACTTTGTTCTGAAACGAACGACACCCAAAATTTCTTCTGTCTCAGGATTCTTTACACAAAAATGATAAATTGTGTCCGGTCTCAGTGAGCTCAGCTTAATCTCATTTTGTGTAACTGTGTCGTAGTCGTCATATGTCTTTGTCAACGGATTTAGCATACATACCTCATAGCTGAGGAAAACATTGTCGCCGCTCCACACAAGTCTTGCGCTTCTTTCGCCAATGTCTTTTGCTTCAATGCTAAAATTGTTCTGCTTTTCATCTTCAAAAAGAGCCAGAACATCAAAGTTACTCTTGTTACTAATGTCGCTGTTATTTCCGTCAACATCAACACTGTACATTCTCATCTCGCCTGCATAGACACTAACCGAAGTGCCGAGTGCAAACACAAGAGAAAGTACAAAAGAAATAATCTTTACTGTTAATCTACTAATAATAACTCTCCTTTTTGTAACTTTTTTGTAACCTTTAGTGTTATACCATAATCAAATACATTTGTCAAATCTGAGCTGTTTTAATAGACATAAGTCTATTATATCTTTGATTTTTGGTTTACAATCACATAAAAAACACAAAAAGGCAGCAATATGCTGCCTTTTATAATGTTATTGTTACAAAAGCAGTGTTACTTTTTAGTTACAACTGTTTTTGGGTTACTCCAGGAGGAGCAGACTTTGCACTTTTTACCGTTGAACTTTACGGTCTTATAGGTGCGGACACGGACAAAATACTTTTTCTTTCCGCTGAGCTTTGCTACCGACTGTGATGTGGCAGAATTTTTAGATACTTTAACCGTCTTAGCATTTTTAAAGTTCTTTGCGGTACTGTACTGAATTTCATAGCCGGTTGTGTTCTTCTTTTGTGCTTTCCAATATACCTTAAAGCCCTTTTTAGAAGCAGAAATCTTTTTGATACTTGTACCCTTTGGAACAATGTCAAAAGTTTTTGTGACCGTGCCGGAATAGTTGCCCTTTAGCTTAATCTTGACTGCATAGCGACCAACATTTTTTCTGCCCGAAGAATAACTAACCGTGTAGTCCTTGCCCTTGCTTAACTTCTTACCCTTTGAATCCTTAACGGTTACGCTCGGCGTTTTAACGCCGCCGTTGTATGTGTAATTCACAGCCGAAAGGCTTACCGACGAAATTTTGGCAATCGACGATGTAACTGTTGCACGCAGACAGAGCATTTTTTGACAATCTTGCCGTCTTTACCGATTGCGGCAGGCGTTACGCTTTGTTTATAGGTGTGGCCTAAAGCATCTACCTTTTTATCATAACTATATAAATATCTGTCACAAGTATATTCTATATCGCCTTCATTTTCACAAGTGGACTTTTTTAAAACTTTTTTACTGTATAAATGTTTCATACCGTAATCATTACAGTATATCTTTACGAAATAATTTCCGTTTGATGTAGCATATTTATCAGCAGTAGAATTTTCAAATCCATATATTTTTACATTATTTTTTAAAAAAGGTTCTTCAAAATTACAGTTAGCGTTTAAAACAATAACACTTACTAAACTTGTGCACATATAAAATGCATTCTGATCAATGGTTGTCACACTATTGGGTATTGTTATATTTGTCATACTTGTGCAATCCATAAATGCAAAACTGCCAATACTTGTTACATTGTTTGGTATTATTATGCTTGTTAAATTTGCACACCGAGAAAATGCTGATTCACCTATACTTGTTACATCTTTTGGTATTGATACTTCACCGATTGCATAGCTTGGGCGCATATTAACAAGCACATCACCTTTCATACAAAAGCCGTCAGTATCGGTGTCAACAATCGTTTCTCCTCTATTATATTGGCACTTGGAATTGTTAACAAAATTATCAGATGTGAAATAGCAACTGTAAAAAGCATCATTGCCAATACTTTTTACCGTATTCGGTATTGTTATATTTGCTAAACTTGTACAATATTGAAATGCTGATTCAGCAATACTTATCACGCTATCCGGTATTATTATATTTGTTAAATTCGTGCAGTGATAAAATGTTTGTTCAGCAATTCTTGTTACACTATTTGGTATTGTTACACTTGTTAAACCATAGCAACTAACAAATGCACTCTGACCGATATTTGTTACACTGTCAGGTATTGTTACATTAACTAAACTTTTGCATTCTTCAAATGCACGATCACCAATTTTTATTACACCATTCGGTATTGATACTTCACCGTTTGCATAGTTAGAGCGCATTTTGACAAGCACATTATCTTTTATGCAAAAACCGTCAGTATCGGTATCAACAATCGTTTCTCCTCTTTTATATTGGCACTTGGAATTGTTAACAAAATTATCAGATGTAAAGTAACAATTTTCAAATGCATTCTGACCAATAGTTATCACACTGTCTGGTATTGTTATATTTGTTAAATTTGTACAACCATAAAATGCATAACTGCCGATACTTGTAACACTGTTTGGTATTGCTATATTTGTTAAATGTGTACACCAAAAAAATGCACTTTCAGCAATTTTTGTAACACTGTTTGGTATTGTTATACTTGTTAAATTCGTACAATTAGAAAAGAACGATTTGCCAATATTTGTGACACCTGAATTTATAACTGCAGATGTTATTTGTTCATAATAAAAAGGTGTTTCATATTCTCCCGCATCAGGATTAAAATAATTATACATGTTACCTGTGCCGCTTATTGTAAGCACTCCGGTTGAAGTATCAAGTGAATAAGTGACATTATCACCACACTTACCGGTAACTACATCTGCATATACTGTAAGGTCAAGACCTACAGTTAAACTTAAAAGCATCGTTAATGACAGGAATAAACTCATAATCTTTTTCATAATATCACCTCATTAAAACTTATAATTATCAAGTTGAATTTTGAGCCTCATCAGATGCTCGTCAATTTCGCCATAATAATCCACAGAATACAGGGGTTTATGTTTCAAATCCCACGGTGCCTTATCATGTACTTTAGCCATATAATCTCCTCCAAATATGAATATAATAAGTACAACTAATATTATAGAACAATTTGTTCTAATAGTCAATAGAACGAATTGTTCTTAGTATAATCATTGTGGTGATTATATGAAATACAAAAGAATTAGAGATTTGCGTGAGGATGCGGACATTACGCAGACGGAATTGGGAAACATTTTGAATTTGCCGCAACGGACATATGCGTATTATGAGAGCGGGCAGCGAACGATTCCGCCGGAGATTTTGATAAAGCTTGCTGATTATTACGAGACAAGTGTAGATTATATTCTCGGCAGAGTTGACGAAAGATAATAAACAATACAGTTATGCAGCGGCGGCAGATTACCGCCGTTTTATTTTTGGAATGAATAAAAGTTGAGCAATTTAACTTATACAGAGAGCAGGAATCATTATATATTTTAGTTAATCACCTTTGATATGCTTTAGGGCATTTTTTTCGAGGCGGGATACTTGTGCCTGAGAAATGCCGATTTCGGCGGCGGTTTCCATTTGGGTTTTACCCTGCATAAAGCGCATATACAGTATGCGGTGTTCCCGTTTGTCGAGATGAGAGAGGCGGTCTTTTATCATAATTTCGTCTATCCAGTCGGCATCGGTGCTGTTGTCACCGACTTGGTCCATAACATAGATAGTATCGCCGCCGTCGTTGTACACAGGCTCATAGAGTGACACAGGGTCAACTATAGCTTCTAAAGCGAGGACGACATCGGATTTTTTCATATTAAGCTCAGCTGCTATTTGTTCGACAGTAGGTTCTCTCCCCTGCTCATTAGTCAGGCGCTCCTTGACCTGCATTGCTTTGTAGGCGGTATCTTTCATAGAGCGGCTGACACGGATGGACGAATCGTCTCGAAGATAACGACGAATTTCGCCTATTATCATCGGCACCGTGTTAGCTTGGGGATGAGACAACAAAAAAATTAAGCGACGCCTTTGATTTTGTCTATATCAAATTCGTCAAATTTGTATAAAATATTTATCTCACTTTTCGAAATTTCAATTCGTTCAATTACACTTCGTACAAACCTTTGTTTTTGTTTTGGAGTTAAAGAACTCCATATTTTTCTAACACTTGCTATCTTTTCAATCACCTCGCTGTTTTTTATTGCTTTGCTACGATATTTAGATTCTAATTCTATCTTTTTTTCAAGTTGAGAAACAGCCTCTTTTTCTTCATCAATCATATGAAGAATTGCATCATCAGGCTTCTTGGCATATAACGAATACAAGTTGTTAATAGCCTGCTTTTTTCGTTCTATTTCATTTTTCAGAATTTCTAAAGTATCCGTTTGAAACGATGTTTCGGAATTATCGCCTGTATCAACTTTCATACCAAACAAATCTGATAGAACTACACTCTCAATCTCTGTTGACAAGACTGCCGGCATATCACAAGGGATACCACTATGTCTGACGGTTTTACTTTTATCTTTTGAATAGCACATTATCCTTTGAGGACTATTTTCACCCCATTTAACATAACGCATTCGTGTGCCACACACACCACAAAATATTAGTCCCGACAGTAAATTCACATTTCTTTCTTCGGGAGTTTTATTTGTTGAGCGTTGTTTCATCATTTCTTGAGTTCTCTCGAAAACTTCTTCCGTTATAATTGCTTCGTGCTGTCCTTTATATTCTTTTCCATACAAAGTCACATAACCTTTATATACCGGCTTTTTTAACATATTGGTTACAACTACATCAGATGTAAACCCAAGTGCGTTTGCTATATATGCAGGTGATTTACCGCTTAAGTATAACTCAAAAGCCTGCTTTACACGCTCGGCTTCTTCAGGTATAATTATCAACTCGTTTTTTGACGGTTCATATCTGTATCCTTTTGGTGGGTTTTTTCCACCTCGCCATAAACCGCTTTCAACTCGCTTTCTCAACCCCTCTCGGGTTCTTATATAGATATTCTCACGCTCTAGTTGTGCGAAAACCGACAGAAGACCTATCATCGCTTTGCCAAAAGGGGTATTAGTATCAAATGACTCAGTTAACGAAATGAACGATACACCATTTTTTTCAAAAACTTCTTCAATGAGATATAGTGTGTCTTTTTGAGAACGGGACAATCTATCCAACTTAAAAACAATAACTGTTTCTACCTTGCCTTTCTTTGCGTCTTCAATTAAATTTTGAATAGCAGGTCTATTCAAATTGCTTCCTGAATATCCTGCGTCGGTATAAAACTGATATTCTTTTTTACCAATGGCAGTACAGTAAGCGACCAATCTTTCCTGTTGGGCATCTATTGAGTAACCGTCTTCAGCTTGAGCTGCTGTCGAAACTCTTGAGTATAACGCTATCATCTTTTTTGCTCCTTTCCGTTTGATGACAAGCCAAGTATACTATATATTCCACAAAAGGCAATTATGCGATTCTTTTTATCGTATAATTGCCTTCATGTTATGACTTCTGTTTAATGCTGTTCAATTGCTCGTTTCTCAAATCTGAGGCAATTTTCACAGACTCCGGGTTTTTTATTATGATATGTTGCAATTTTTCTTTTGGTATTTTTTCACCATTAACATACCTATTTATTTCCATATTATCACTTCCGATTAAATTATGAGTAGATAATTAAATTTTTATTCAGTAGATTACATAAGTTTATAAAATGTTTCCCTGAGTTTAATATGTAAATTCTCATCTATACTTCCTAATATAGAAGCTGTATCAGTAATTCTTACAGAAGTCGTTTTATTAAGCAATATAAGGCTTCTGCCACTATTTTTAAGTGGAACACCATTTAACCCCATACCCGAAAAAATAATTTTATCATCATATTCTATCGGGTCACTAATTTTTCTTGATATAGGAGCGACAGTAACTGTTTGGCTTTTCAAATCAGCATACAATACCACGCACATCACAAGGCCAACATCAAAACCCAAATTTACAACAACAACATTACCACCGGTTAACTTGTTGTAGTTAAGGCATTTTGATTTGTTTTTTTCTTTACTTTCAGACGTGCAATATTCCTTATTCGTTTTGTTATACTGTTTCCTATAACAATTAAACAATTCGTTAATCTTTGATTGCTTAACCTTAATAAGTTTAAGCGTTTGAGCCGGTGTAATATCCTTGACTGATAATAATTCTTTGAGAGTCATGTTATAAATATCGTTCGGGTATTTGATGTGTTGTTCATTGAGTTTTAATACGAAATTTGAAGTAAACTTTGCCATAAAATAAATCTCCTAACTCTATATAATATAATAGGTATATAATGAGAGGAAAACTCCTCTCATTATATTAGTTAATTATTCTCGTGAATAATTAAAATAATCAGAATTTTTTTCGTAATACTCCTTCATTTTTTTTAGAGCCTTTACCTTCTTGTAGTGAATCGTTGGTTGAGGTATACCAAGAAGTTCAGACATGTTGTATTCTGTATACCCCTCAAAATAAATGCCAATAATGATTTGTCTTTCTCCTTCAGAAAGTATATGTATTAACCTCGACACAAGTTCTTTGTTGACTACCGAAGTTTCGAAATCGGCATCGAAAGGCTCTTTTTTAATTTCACACAGATATTCCAACGAAACTTCACAGTCGATTTTCTTGCGCTTTAAACGATAATTTATTTCATTATCGAAATGCATCATCTCTTTTGCAATGATCTCATCGACTTCAATTGTCACAAGATCATTTTTAATAGTGTCATAGACGGTAACTGAAACCGTTACTTTTTTCATAGCCATAAACATCCTTTCAAGAAAATAATTTGTTGTTTTTCTTGATTGACATTTATGGATATTTAGCTATGTATTCATGCCACATTTTTGCACCTTTCTACCTCAAAAAAAGGGTGCAAAAAAAGGCTGCAAAAAGAAACGGCTGCCAATGATGTTTTCCAGCATCATTGCACCCTATCCTTATTGCAACTCAGGATGAGGCTTTATTCATTTTTATCTGTTGTAATGATTTTAGCAGATATTAACTTATACATAAAATTTCACGAATTATAATGTAAAAACTTGTACAAAACCTGCGAAAACGCAGATAAATAAAAGAGCGAGCATTGATTATTAAAATCAAAACTCGCTCTATATTTAAAAATCTTATCTAAAATCTTTAATTTTTATAATTCATGAATTATAAAAATTTTAAAAATAGCATTTTGCACAAAAATGAATATCAGATATCTTACCTAACCATTCGAGATTTATAAGTACCCCTCGTACCACTACCTATAACCATTTTACTATCGTTTGGATATAACTCATTAAGCAGACCATTTAACTCTTCAATATCATAAAATCTTGGTTCAAGACTATATTTTATTATGAAATTGTCAAAATCAATTAACTTTGACAGTATAATTCCTGCTTTTTTTAAAAGCACTAAGGCTTCTGCATATGTAAGCCTTAAACCAACACATAATGATATACAAATATTTCTTTTAGAAGGAATATATTTTTTATTTTTTTTCATATCTATAAAAATATTTGCATTAACATAAGTTTCTTGACTGAATTGAGTGGGTGTGATTATACCTTGTTCTTCACATAAGCTAACAACATCTTCTGCAAATGTTGTTTCATTGATACCCGTATCATCATTTAATGAATCTTTAATTTTCTGTAAATCAAGGGCATACGAAGAAATGTTACGTCTAAGATTAAATCTATTTGCAAAATATATTTCAACTTCTTCTTTTATATATTCACTATCAGCATTTAGAAGATTGTCTAACATTTCTCCAAATTCACATTTTTCATATTTTGTCATAAGAGAATATTTAACGACAATTAGAGAAAGTTCACTTGGAAAACCATTTGTTTTTTTCAAGCCTGAATTTTTTATGTTAGAAAACAGTGAATTGATATTATTCTTTATTCCAAAAGCATTTATACGTTTAACACCAAATCTGTCAATGAAATAACAAGAACTTGAATTAACAGTAATATATCCATTTATAACAATAAATTAAATCGGACAAATCAACTAATGAATTTGTTTTAATTTTCAATTTATTTAATTCAGCAATTCGTTTCAAATCATCTATACTTGATTCTATTTTGTGCAAGTCTTTTAAAGTTAGTGGCTTTTTTGAACGTTTAAAACCACTTCGGCAATATTTTATATTGTGACCGTTATTGTCAAGCACTTCATTTATAACTTCATTTAAAAGATTTTCAGTTTTATTTTCATCAAGAATTTCAATTTTTTGGTTGCTTTGTGACATAAGTATTTTTAGAGGATCATTCTTCGATAAAATAAAACGATTCACAAAATTCGGATTATTTTTTGTTCCATTTGCTAATTTGCGAGGTGCAACAGCTCTCATTCTTCTTGTTTTATATTTTCTTTTTTTAGGCATAATAATGTCCTCTTAAATTTTTTTATAAAATCAACAAAAATAGTTTGTTAAATTTTGCTATATAAAATAACATAAAATGCTTTTTATTGATTCGTTTAATATAATTACTATATCATCAAAAATTGATAATTTACAGTGTCAATTATGTTCCTCAAAGTTTTCGACTTGCTCCATAACCTTGTCGAATACCTCTTGACTATACTGAGGCGGGTAGCCATTTTTAATAAGGATTATTTTAATCTTATCTGGAAGGAGCTGAATCATGATGCCTGAAGTTTCTTATCATCAACAACAATATATCCGTCATCAGAAAAAAGAAAAGAAGCTGGTTCTTTTTTTGCCGATCTTTATCCTTCTTCTCTTTCTGGTTCTGTGGGAAATCTCTGCCAGAACCGGACTGATCGATTCTTTTATCTTCAGCAGTCCGATGATGATCTGGCACAGTTTCTGCAGTATGTGCAGAGACGGCTCTGTTTTCCCCCATCTCTCAGTGACAATTACGGA
>ERZ1106973.342-NODE-342-length-58581-cov-5.515600_pt1 | contig 58581 bp, 47 predicted proteins | sample MGYA00403686_ERZ1106973 | MGnify/ENA primary metagenome ERZ1106973 (study PRJEB35170, sample SAMEA104062408) | human gut metagenome | biome: human gut; feature: human-associated habitat; material: faeces | place: Denmark | collected 2012-11-06 ...
ACTGGCTAAAAATCGCACCTGCTGCAAAGCGTCAGTTTTTTGCATCCGATATTTCTGGAATTACTTATATCTGCATTCAGGTAAAAGAAAATTCTCTGGAACATTTTACAGCAGAGGATGCCGTAATCGGCTAATTAAAAGTATTTATTTACAGAAATGCACAGTTCCCGATATGCTAAGAACTGTGCATTCTTTTTCTTCAATTTTACGATTTCTCAATTTTTCAAACTTGAATTTGACTTGCCTATTTTCTTAAAATCTCATGTGGAGCTTCTATTTCATTTGCCAAGGTATGCTCTGTTAATTCTGACATCAATTTCAATTTTTTATTAATCAATGGTCGCATACAATTAGGAACATGTTCCTGATGCGCTCTGTGGATTGCTACACATTCCTTACAGTTTCCGTGATAACGACAGGCTTTCAGGCAAGGACAGTGATCTTTGTCTTTATACTCCTTACGAAATTCCGCTGCAAATTCTTCTTGCAGTCTCAGCCCCTCGACACGGTTTCCCTTATGAAATTCTACCATTGCATCCAGTTCTTTCTGGTTCCCTTCAATCTTCATGTTATTATAGCGCCTCCATTTCAACTATTCCTCATTTTCTGATAAATCTCGATTGTTCTAATCTTTTTTACGCCCACCTTCTTGCCCTTCGGACAAGAAGCATCCCTCGCTCTAAAGAGCTCGGTCAATTCCGATTTTTCCACGTAAAAAAGGATGTGCCTTTTGGTGTAATAGGGCATTCCAGGGAATTTCCTATTACACGAGAAATTGCTCTCTCATCACAGTTCACACATTATGCAAACTGCAATCCCATCTCGCACAATCTAATTATATCGCAGCTTTATTATCTCCGTTTATCCATTTATAGTCAAACACTATCATCAAATCGCCAAAATGGACAGCGCTTGCCAATACACTGATTGTTCTGAGCATAATACGTACACTGGACTTCTGTGCATTCCATTTCGATTCCAAAATGCGTTTTTACAAAATCAACCGCCGCCAGAATCGCCAGATAAGAATCTCTTTTACAACACCTCGGACCGCCGGTGCGCGAAATCGCTTCCAGTGCTTTTGATGTCATCTGATTCGAAAGTCCCCAGGATTCCTCCGTCAGCGGCGTCGCCCCAGACAAGATAGATACAAACATACCTGCGCTGATTCCCGCTCCGCAGGCACCCCAGAATCCGCAGGTTCCTCCTGGAACGGCTTTCCCACGGTTCAGCATTTCCATCACAGATTCCCGCAGATTAATAGCACCTCCCGCATTTTTATATGCAGTAAGCAGCGCCGCTCCCACCATGACATGATGCTCCGGTCCATGCATATGGCAAAACGGTGCATCCATCATCTTCCGGACAATCTCGATCGGATTTCTGGATGTTTCGTCTATACACAGGGAAAGAATGGTGTCCAGTCCCTTCGTATGACAATCATTACAAACATAATGCCCGTTCTGGCATCTGGTCTTGCTCAATTCCTTTTTATGACATAATTCGCACTCCATCCATTCATCCTGTTCCAGATAAATAAGAGGTGCTTTACAGACAATACATTCTTCTTGCATGGGATTTCCATCTCCTTTACATTCATTTCCCGACCAGCGCGTTGAGTTTCTCCACTATATCCATACTTCCCGACCGGAAACCTTCCAGATCGAGTGTAATGTACAGAAATCCCATTTCTTTTAATGTCCTGCAGATCGTCTCCCGCTCGGCAATCGCTTTTTCAAATTTATCCGCATCCACCTCGATCCGGACAATATCGCCATGCAGGCGCAGGCGCACATTTCCGCCAAACACGCTTCGAAGATAATCTTCGCCTTTCTCAATCCGCTTCAAAACTTCCATGTCAAAGGAAGTTCCATATGGAAGGCGGGTCGCCATACAGGGCATGGACGGACGGGATGCAACGGAAATTCCTAAGTCAGCCGCAAATGCCTTGACATCCTTTTTCTCCAGTCCGCACTGTGCAAGTGGACTGACGACACCCAGCTCACGGAGTGCCTGGATACCCGGGCGGTACACATGCAGGTCGCTCTCATTGGTTCCGTCCATCACGCACGGAATCCCCTCTTCTTTTGCAAAATCCAGAAGTGTCGCGAACAGGTGGTGTTTGCAGATATAACAGCGGTTGACCGGATTCGTCCGGATGGCTTCCAGCTCCATCTCATTGACCTGGATAATTTTATGGATCGCGCCCAGCTCCTTTGCCACCCGCTCCGCGATCTCCAGATCACAGGCTGGGTGCAGCATGGTGTGAAATGTCACGGCATAAACCGGCATTCCCGTCTTCTTCGCCATATCACACGCCAGCTTGAGAATCAGGCTGCTGTCCACACCGCCCGAAAAGGCGACACAGACCGGTGCTTTCGCTTTTTCTGCCATGAACTGTTTTAAAGCTTCTCTTTTTTCTGTCTCTGATATCATTGGTTTATTTTCCATGGTTCTTGATTCTCCTCTTAATTATCTAACGAGAATGCACTGTGCCGTTTTTCAATTTCAAAAGTGCTTACTGTAAACTAATACTTCCGTCTTCCATTACTCCGTGAAATACTTCCATGAAGCGCTTCCCTGTCTCCCGGCAGATCGCGCGCACGCTCTCATACTCCGGATAGCACGTATCCACGCCGCCGCGCTTGCAGATTTTTACCTTTGCTGCCCCGTAACGGGTCTGGATCTCCTTTACTTCCCGTGGCAGTATCGTCCTCTCTACCGGATAACGGCGCACACCGATCGTGGTCGTACAGGAGAAGACAAGCTGTTCTAATTCTTCCCGTTTTTCTGCCGTTGTCAGTACATGAAGCACATACGCCGGACGGTTTTTCTTCATATATGCCGGTGTGTACCACACATCTCTGGCGCCCGCTTCCAGAAGCACCTCCATCGCATATCCCAGCGCCTCGCCGGTGCAGTCGTCCAGGTTTGCCTCCATGACCCACATGGAGCTCTCGTCGTGACCGTCTTTTCCGGTTTCTACTTCCACCGTTTTATCCGTCAGAAGCATCGCCCGCAGGATATTCGCGTGCGCGAAATCCTTATTTCCGGCGCCGATACCGATCTTTTCGATCTGGTACTTCTTCGGAAGCGCCGCTTCTGTCCTGAATGCCGCCGCGATCGCCGCACCGGTCGGCGTTACCATCTCTCCTTCGACATCCCGAAGCGTCAGTTCCAAGCCCTGTGCCGCTGCGATATTTGCCGTCGCCGGAACCGGAACCGGCATTAAACCGTGCTGGCAGCGCGCAAATCCATGACCTTCGGAAAGCGGCGATACCACCACGCGGTGGATTCCCAGATCCTCCAGGCAGAATGCCGCACTGATAACATCCACAATCGAGTCAATTGCACCGACTTCATGGAAATGAACCTCGCTGACCGGGATTCCGTGTGCTTTCGACTCTGCCCCCGCCACAATCTCAAACATCCGGCGCGCCAGGTTTTTAACACGGTCAGACGCATCCAGACGATCGATGATCTCGAAAATGTCATGGATGTTGCGGTGGACGTGAGGATGCATATGATCGTGGGTGTGAGCGTGATCATGGCTGTGCTCATGTTCGTGGGTGTGTTCATGATCGTGATGATGCTCATGGTCGTGAGTGTGTTCATGATCGTGATGATGCTCATGGTCATGCTCATCATGGCTATGGTTGTGCTCATCATGGCTATGTTCGTGGTCATGATGATGCTCTTCTTCCTCTAAATGTACATCGAAATCATACGCATCGATTCCACATTTCTTCGTCCGCCCAAAATGCAGATGATACCCGGATACGCCCAGACTGTCCAGTGCCCGTACCAGTTTTTCCCGGCTTGCTCCAAGATCCAACAGTGCGCCAACCGTCATATCTCCACTGATTCCAGACGCACAATCCAGATATAAGATTTTCTCATCCATTTTTACTTCTCCCTCTACTTTTCTCATTTTATTGATACATTTCCGTTTTTCGCTTTTATGCAATTATCACAAACCACTATCACTCTGCCGTCTTCTTCAGCTCCCGCACCGCTAGGCGGTTGATCTGCGCCGCCAGATATGCTGCGCCGTAGCCATTATCTATATTTACAACCGAAATGCCGTTCGCACAGGAATTAATCATCGTGATCAATGCCGACAGTCCATGAAAACTTGCACCATAGCCGACCGAGGTCGGAACCGCAATGACTGGATTTTCCACCAGCCCGGCGACAACTGTGCCAAGCGCGCCTTCCATTCCCGCCACCGCAATCACGCAGTTTGCCCGCGCAATCGCCTCGCGTTTGGATAAAAGGCGATGGATGCCCGCCACCCCTATATCATAGTAGCGCTCCACGCGGCAGCCGAAAAATTCTGCCGTTTTGGCAGCTTCCTCCGCAACCGGGATATCCGCGGTTCCGCCTGTGCAGACTGCCACCAGCCCTTCCAGCTTCCGCGGTGTCTCCGATGATTTTCTCGCCTGCAAAATTTTTGAAACCGGATCGTATTCTATCTCCGGGATGCGCGCCCGCACTAGATTCCACTGCTCCGGCGTCGCCCGCGTTCCGAGTACTTCCCCATTTTCCCGGTACAGCGTCTCGAAAATATCCGCCAGATAGGCATCCGGCTTTCCTTGGCAGAACACCGTCTCTGGGAATCCCGAACGCAATTTCCGGTGCAGATCCAGCTTCGCATACCCTAAATCTTCGTAAGGAAGATTCTTGAACGCATTCTCCGCTTCCTCAATACTCGTATCCCCCCGTTTTACCTCTTCCAACAGCTTCCGAACATCCATTTCTTCCTCATTTCTCCTTGTCAAATCCCGATTTTCTCTGTCAATATGTGAACCGGCTAAACTGCTGCCATCTTTTCCTGCAATGCCTTTAAATCAATCCGCCGCGTGCAAATCCGCTTCAAAAGAGATTCCGAATGGCTCACAATCACCATTCCCAGCTCCCGCTCCTTTGCCTCATGCAAAAGCGCCTGCCAGATCTGGCTCTGGGTCACTGCGTCAAACATCGCGGTGATCTCATCCGCCAGCAGATACCGCGGATTTGCCGCCAGCGCTCTGGCAATACAGAACCGCTGCAGTTCGCCGCCGGAAAGCTCCGATGGAAACCGATCCAGCCATTCTTCCCGGATGCCAAGCCGTCCCCGGCTCTCCTCATCCACCTGACCGCCCTCACTGAGAACCTGGCGCATCCGCCAGCGTGGGTTGAGCGCCTGCTCCGGGTGCTGCCAGATTAACTGCACCGGCATACAGCCCCGGATATTCTCAATTGGTATGCTGTCAATCTCTACCGTTCCCGCCTCCGGTCTCTCATATCCCGCCAGCAGGCGGCACAGCGTCGTTTTTCCATATCCGCTCGGCGCCACCAGACCCACGCGCTCTCCTGGCTCAATTTTCAGGGAAATACGCGTCAGCACGTAGCGCCCTCCATTTTCATACGAAAAAGATAGGTTTTCTGCCTTTAGTGACATCTCATTCTCCTCCAAAAAATTCATGTTCCGGCAGTGCCCGGTAGAGCGCCTGCGTGTATGGCTCTTTCAGATTCCGTCCCTCCCGGAAGTTCTCCGGCTTTACTTCCTCCAGAATCGTCCCGTCATAAAACACCAGAATCCGGTCCGCCATCTCAATCGCCAGTTCCAGATCATGAGTAATCAGAAGCACCGCTGCCCCGTCCTGTGCCATCTCTTTTAAATGACGGATCACATGGCGCGCGGTCATCGCCTCCAGCCCCGGTGTCGGTTCATCCGCCACAATCAGCCTCGGCTCCTGCATCAGTGCCGCTGCCATCAGAACGCGCCGCGCCATGCCGCCCGACAGCTCAAATGGATAACATTTTTCCACTGATTCATCCAGCCCGTACCGCTTCAAAAGCTGGCGGCATTTTGCCCGCGTCGCTTCATCTTTTCTGCCGCCACAGATCTGATCCCCGACCCGCATCAACGGATCGAGGTAGGAAACCCCCTGCGGAATCAGGGAAATCCCATTGCCCCGCAGCCCGGCAAGCCGCGTCTCATCCAGGACCTCTCCCTGATAGAAAATTTTTCCTTCCATCCGGCAGTTGTACGGCAAGATTCCCAGAATCGCGTGCGCCAGCAGGCTTTTTCCCGAACCACTCGCCCCGACCACCGCCGTCAGCTCCCCACTGAAAAGTTTGCAGGAAAGATCGTGGAGCGGATGGAGTTCGCGCCGTCTAAGCCCACGCGCGTACTGCGTAAAATATAAGTTTAGATTTTGAATTTTCAATATCGGCTTTTCCATGGAATCACGATTTTCACGCAATCTCCGTTCTTTGAGAACGTCTGTCTGTTCCAAATCTGATAGCCGCATCGTTTTTGATTGTTTTTGTCTTAATCGCATCATTTTATCAAAATATATGTTTTTCTGCCTCATTCCCAGCATCCTCTACTCATGCGCGCTCCCCGGATCCATCAGCCGCCCCAGGCTCTGCCCGATCGCCTGAAATCCCAGCGTTACCAGCACCAGTGCCGCGCCCGGAAAGAGCGCCAGCCACCATTTTCCGGTAATCAGGTACGACATACTCTCGGATAAAATAACACCGATCGCCGGTTGCTCGGAGGAAAGACCGAAGCCCAGAAAGGTCACGCCCGCCTCATGAAGAATCGCATGGGGAAAGAGAAGAATTAACCCGGTCACAAATTGCCGCGATACCTGCGGGACGATGTGGTTCCAGGCAATCCACCAGGGCTTTTTCCCCAGTTTTTCGGAGATCCGCACATACGGACTTTCCCGGATCTGTAAGATTTCCGCCCGCAAAAGCCTCGCCAGCGACGCCCAGTGCGTCAGGGCAATCCCGGCTGCCACACCCCGGAATCCCTTTCCCAGACTGTAGGAAATCAGGATCAGGAGAAGCATGTGCGGGATTCCCATTACCAGATTAATCAGCCCGCATACCAATGAATCCATCAGTCCCCCGCCAAGCGACGCCAGCAATGCAAGCGCCAATGCCACTGCGGCGCTGATCGCCGCGGTCAGGAGGCCCAGCCGGATGCTTAAAGAAAGCCCCGCAACCGTCCGTTTCAGCATATCCCGCCCCATCCAGTCGGTTCCAAACAGCCCGTCGGTTCCCGGAGGCAGATTTTTTCTCGCAAAATCGACCTGCTGTGCAGCATCCTCCCAGACGATTCCAAGCACTGTCACCAGAATCAGGAAAAGGAGGGAAATTCCCAGCAGCCAGAGTGTTTTCTTTCTCATGCCCTGCCTCCTTTCCTAAGTCTCGGATCGACCAGCCGGTACAGCCCATCCGCCGCTGCATTTCCTGCAAATACAAGCACGGCACTGATGAGTGTAATTCCCAGCAGAAGCGGGATATCGCTTCCCAGCCCCGCCGTGACCGCCGCCTGTCCGAGTCCCGGATAGGAAAAGACCTGTTCCACCAGCACCGAACCGCCGAAAATCTCGCTGATCGAGCCAAATTGCAGCGTAATTACCGGGAGAAGCAGGTTGCGGAGTCCATGCCGGAAAATCAGCCGCCAGCCGCTCTCGCCCCGCGCCCGCGCATAGAGTACGTAATCACTTTCCAGAATCTCAATCACTTTTTCGCGCGTGTGCATCGCAATCGAAGAAATCCCTGTCAGTCCCAGCGTACACGCCGGCAGAAATGCGTGATACAGGCGATCCGCCAGGCTGACCTCGTCCGCCGCCATTCCCACCGGGACACTGAACCCGATTGGGAAGATGGGAAACTGCACTGTAAAGAGAAGCAGCAGCACCAGCGCCAGCCAGAAGGACGGCGTTCCCGCGATCACGATGCAATAGCCCGTAATCAGGCGATCCACCCACTTGCCCCGTTTTGCCGCCGCTGCAATTCCTAAAAATATCCCCACGATTCCCGAAAACAGCCACGCAGACAGAAGGAGCCACACTGACGCAGACGCCTTTTCCGCGATCACCTCCAGCACCGGTCTGCGATACAGAAGGGAAATGCCAAAATCACCATGACAGATGCCTGAAATCCAGCTAAAGAAGCGCTTCCAGACCGGCACACCAACGCCCCAGTACGCCTCCAGCTTCTCGATCTGCTCCGGCGCCATCGAGCCGAGCGCCGTCTGCCCGACATTCGTCTGCAGCGGATCGACCGGAGACATCGACACCAGCAGAAACGATACCAGACTGACTGCCAAAAGCAGCAGAATCAGGTTCAGCAGACTGCGCCCAAACCATTTCATCCTACTCATAGTACCACCGATCGACATTGTTGACGATGGACCAGCCGTGACCGTGCGGATGCACCTTCTGCTCTGCGACATGAAGCCCGTCTCTCACCCAGTACAGATGATCGACATTCACCAGCCAGATCCACGGAAGATCACCCTCGGCTGAAACGCCCGTCTCGCCGTCCCACTGCGCCTTTTTCCACAATTCATACGAACTTTCCAGATCCGGTGCTGCCAGGGCCTCATCCATATAAGCGTCCACGGTCTCATTCGCATACGGCGAATATTCTGCCAGCCCCGTATCTGCCTTTGTATGGTAAATATTATAAAATTCCATCGGCGTGTGCGCGCCCCAGCCCCAGAGAAGCGGCTGCGACTGTGCCTCGTCATACGCAGTATCCCAGCCGGTGCCGCGGATCGATGCGTCAATTCCAATCTCTTTTAACTGCTGCGCCGTATCGGCTGCCAGCGCCTGACGCACCGAATCCCCGGTCGGATAGAGAAATTCCAGAATGGCTTTCACTCCATCCTTTTCGCGGATGCCGTCGGCATTTTTCTTCCATCCCGCCGCATCCAGCATCTCTTCCGCCTTCTCCACATCATAGGAAATGTTCTCCATTTCATCGTTGTACCACGGCATCTTGTCACAGACACTATATGCCGGGCTGCCGTAACCATTTAACACATGATCGATCATTTCCTGCCGGTCAATCGCCAGGTTGAGCGCCCGGCGCACCTGCACATCCGCGGTAAAATCATTGCCGATTTTTACGCCATCCTCCCGTACCGTCTCCGGAACCGCCGGGAGGTTAAATCCACGGTTGTCCACCGTCTCACAGTCCAAAAGACTGAATTCTGGAACCGACTGGTCTGCATAGGACGCCGCCGTGTACGCCACATCCACCTGCCCGGCGCGCACCGCCGCAAATGCCGCATCCTCTTCCATAAAGAGAATCGTGACCTGCCGCATCTTCGGCACATCCCCATAATAATCCGGGTTGGCTTCCAGAATCACCTGCTGCCCCTTGTCCCACTGTTTCAGGATATATCGCCCGGAACCGATCGGATGTGTGCCGTAATCCGTTCCATATGCATGCTCCGGCACAATTCCCGTCACCGCCATCGTGTATGACCAGATAGCAAACGGACGTTCCATCTCAAACACAACCGTCACATCATCGATCGCCTCCGCCTGTTTCAGCATTGAAAAATCGTTGACGGAACTCGTCTCTTTCAATGTGTTATAAGTGAATGCCACATCCTCCGCGGTCAGCGCCTCGCCATCCGTGAATTTCGCATCGTCGCGGATCGTTACCGTCCATGTCATTCCATCCTCGGAGGTCTCCACATCTGTCGCCAGATCATACCCGATACTCAAATCTGCTTCTGTCACCGTCAGGGTGCTCTGGATCAGCGGTTCATGCATATGCTCGCCCGCGCCCCAGCCATATGCCGGATCAAAGCCCGCCTCCGGCTCTGAAGTCGGCGGCATCGCGATAATAACGCTTGTTTGGGTATTTTCCGTCTGTTCTGCGCCGGAACCGCCTTTCCGCGCCTGATTTCCAGCGTTTCCGCATCCGGAAAGCATGACTGCCGCCGCTAAGGCAGTGACGCCAAGTGCCCTGGCTTCTCCGAACACCTTTCCAATGATTTTGCCTGTATTTTCTCGTTTTTTCATATTTTCTGTTGTACCCCTATATTTTTCTTTATGAAACAAAAGGATATCAGAAAAGTGCGATCCCTGCTGAACCGCTGTACCTTCCTGGTATCCTTCTCCATTTTTCTTATTTATCTCAGTTAAAAAAGAATGTGCTTTGGCACATTCTCGCGCCGAGCGCGGCCGCTTGCGACATGTTTCTTCTTCGCGCGAGTGCGCATCCCGCGGAGCATTTTTGTTTCATAGGACGTAATTTCCTATGAAACGAGAAGACTCCCACCTCTTTAGGTGGTGAGTCCTGATTCCTATTTTTTCGTTCCCCCGCTTCTGCAAGGCAGCATCTGCTTGTGCAGCGCTGTTTTCTTTTTCTTATATACATTTAGACTCATTTTAGATGTCTGTTATCTTATTATTATTCCGTCGGCGTCGTCTTTCTCACATTTGTCTCCAGGAAACGGTTATATCCGAGCCAGCCCGGATTCTCCCCGCCGCTCTTTAAGACTTCCAGCATCGTCTCCATCTTCGCATCGGTATTGTCCGCGAAATTCAATGCCAGCGCCTCCAGAAGCGCCGGTTTCTTCGGGGAACCGTACTCTAATTCGCCGTGGTGCGCAAGGATGCAGTGCTTTAACTCCGCCGCTGTCTTTGCCGGGAATCCCGGAATCTCCTTAATACGGTCTGCAACCATCATCGTGCCGATCACGATATGACCTAAGAGCTGACCGTCGTCCGTATAATCATTTTCCGGAAATGCGGATAATTCCTGCACTTTTCCGATGTCGTGGAACAGCGCCGCCGTCAGAAGCAGATCGCGGTTCAGCGCCGGATATGACTTCGTGTAAAAATCACAGAGTTTCATAACACTTAACGTATGTTCCAAAAGTCCGCCCACAAAACCATGATGCACACTCTTCGCCGCCGAATGGAAGCAGAATTTCTTCACAAATGCCTTATCTTCCAGGAAATAGCTGAATGCCAGCTTTTTCAGGTACGGATTCTGGAAAGACTGCACCAGAGCCGTCAGCTCCTGATACATTATCTTGATATCCTTTGAGCTGACCGGAAGGTAATCACTTTCCTGATACTCGCCCTCGTCCGCCTTGCGTATGCGCTTGATATTTAACTGGTTGGAACCCTGGAAAACCGTCACATCGCCGTCCACATAGACGTACTGCAGCGGCTCAAAATCATTGATGCCCGGGGAACTTAAATCCCAGATTTTGCAGTCTACCGTGCCTGTTTTATCCTGAAGCAGCACGGAAGCGTACTCTTTTCCGTTTTTCGTCACCGCGTGCTGTTTCGTCTTACATAAATATACATCCGAGACTCTCATTCCTTCCCGGAACTGTTCAATATATCTCATTCTGCCTATATCCTCCTGAATTTCTATCTGGCGCGCAGAGATACCAAAAATGGAATTTCCGTGTATCCGTCGCGCCCTTTCCGCATCACATTTACCGATACAGACACGCCGCTCGCGGAATTTTCAATCTGCGCCTGGAGATCTTTGAAACTTCCGATCTCCTTTGTGCCAAATTTCACAATAATATCGCCGGGCTGGATGCCAGCGTCATATGCCGGGCTGCCGGAGACTGCCTCCGTCACGTAAACGCCCGCCGGAATGCCGCTCCCCTGCATCGCACGGCTCACATCCTGTCCCAGGATGCCCAGATATGCCGCCGAAACGCCATTCGTCAGCCGCTCCAGAATCGGCTTGTAGCTGGAAATGGTGTACGCCGCCGTCCGATCCGTACAGCTCTCGCTGCGGCAGGACTCCGATGTCCAGCCGACCATCTCTCCGGCTGTATTGATCAAAAAGGTACCCGTCTGCGAATTGCTGCTGATATCCGCATACAGGATCCGCGTCAGTCCATCTGTAATCTGCACATTGCGCGCCACGTAGGATACCGTTCCGAACGAAAGCGAATGCACCTGTCCGGACGGACCGCCGATACCTACGAGGACATCGCCTGCCTTGACCGTATATGAATTGGCAAGTGAAAGCACCTGCACCTTTTTCCGCTCTTCTTCCGGCAGATTGCCGGACGGCACCGCCACAACTGCCATTCCGAGCACTTCGTCAATCTGGCGCACTGTACCAGCGATCTTCGTTCCATCCGAAAATCTCACATTGATCGAATCTGCCGCCCGCACCGCATCGGCGTAAGTAAAGATCAGAAATTCTCCATCACTCTCCGCGATGACTGCACCTGCATAATCACCCGTATTTTCCACCGGGTTTCCAAATATATCCGTATCCTGTTTGCCGGAGCTGACCGTCACGATCGACTTATCACCCTGTTCCCCGATTCCACGCAGCACCGACGTCATCGAATTGAAATTGTCTGCGGAAAACTGATAGCTGGAAAGCGCCTCGCTGACCGCCTCATCAATCTCCTGCTCCATTTGTTCCGGCTGCGCTGTCATATCCGCATCTGCACCGTCCGACGGCGAAACAGAGTCCGGATCGTCCTTGGAAAACTCGACTGAGGATGTCTCCTGCATCCCATTTTCCTGAAAACACCGATCCGCAAACGGCTTTACCGCCGCAAACGAAACCGCCGCGACTCCTCCAAATACGGCTGACGCGCATACAAAGAGAGCCACCCGCTTCGCAATCTGTTTTCTGGTCAGCGGCGGCTTCACTATCGTTTCTCTCATGAATTCCCGTTTTTCCTTTTTTTCAAGTTCTTCTGAATCCGGCATTTCACTTTCCCCTTTGCATAACATATCCTAATTATACTTTCCTTCTTAAGGTTATGCAAGAAAAAAGTGCGAATGCTTGGCTAGACGGCGGGGAATGTGATATAATGTGAACACTTGACGAGGTCTTTTCGAGTCTAGTGAAAACTTATACCTGACCACTTAATGAGGTCTTTCACGAATTTAGTGGTCACGGTATCATGTGAACACCATTTAAATAAGAGGATTACCACAACATGAATGAAAAAGCATTAAAAACTCTCGAATATACAAAGATCATCGACCAGCTCACGGAGTACGCCTCCACGGAGATGGGAAAACAGATGTGCCGGGAACTGCAGCCGTCCTGTGATCTGGGGACGATCCGGCAGAGCCAGACGGAGACGACCGATGCCCTGACGCGCGTCCGCATGAAGGGAAGTCTCTCCTTCGGCGGCGTGAAGGATGTGCGTGGTTCCATGAAACGTCTGGAAATCGGAAGTTCCCTGGGGATCCCGGAGCTTCTCGCTGTCAGCTCCCTGCTGACAGTCGCTGCCCGTGCGCAGAGCTACGGACGCCATGAGAAATCCGAAGAATTTCCAGATGATTCCCTTGATGAGCGCTTCCGCGCCCTGGATCCGCTGACGCCGGTCAACAATGAGATCAAGCGCTGCCTGCCATCCGAGGATGAGGTCAGCGATGACGCAAGTCCGGGACTTGCCAAAGTGCGCCGCTCCATGAAGATCGTGGGCGGACGCGTTCATACCCAGTTAAATTCTATTTTAAATTCCAACCGGACCTATTTACAGGATGCCGTCATCACAATGCGCGACGGGCGCTACTGCCTGCCGGTCAAGGCTGAGTATAAATCCCAGGTCCCAGGCATGGTGCACGACCAGTCCTCGACCGGTTCGACTGTATTTATCGAGCCGCTCGCGATCGTCAAGCTGAACAACGAACTGCGCGAGCTGGAAATCCAGGAAAAACGGGAAATTGAGTTCGTTCTGGCAGCTCTTTCCAGCCAGCTTATGCCTTACACCGACGCGATCCTCTCGGATCTTTCGATTCTGGCAGAGCTCGATTTCATTTTCGCAAAGGCAGCTCTTTCCCGCCACTATAACTGCGTGGAACCGAAATTTAACAACAAACGGTATATCAATATCAAGGACGGACGCCATCCGCTCTTAAATCCGAAACAGGTCGTTCCGATCAACATCTGGGTTGGCGATTCGTTTGACCTTCTGATTGTGACGGGTCCAAACACGGGTGGTAAAACCGTTTCTTTAAAAACCGTCGGACTCTTTACCCTGATGGGACAGTCAGGACTCCATATCCCGGCATTTGAGGGATCCGAGCTGGCTGTTTTTGACAATGTATTTGCCGACATTGGCGATGAGCAGAGCATCGAGCAGAATCTGAGTACATTCTCCGCCCATATGACGAATATCGTTTCGATTTTAAATGAGGCGGACGCCAATTCGCTCTGTCTCTTCGATGAGCTCTGTTCCGGTACCGACCCGACCGAGGGCGCGGCGCTGGCGATTGCGGTTTTAAATTTCCTGCACAACATGACCTGCCGGACGATCGCAACCACGCATTACAGCGAATTAAAAGTCTTTGCGCTGACCGCGCCAGGCGTTGAAAATGCCTGCTGCGAGTTCAACGTCGAGACTCTCCGCCCGACCTACCGCCTGCTCATCGGTATTCCAGGAAAAAGTAATGCATTTGCCATTTCCCGCAAGCTGGGGCTGCCGGATTATATCATCGACGAGGCGAAAAACCAGATGGAGCAGAAGGACGAATCCTTCGAGGATCTGCTTGCCAATCTGGAAAACAGCCGCGTGACCATTGAAAAAGAGCGCGAAGAGATCGCCTCCTATAAACAGGAAATTGAAACGCTGAAGAACCGCCTCCAGCAGAAGGAAGAACGTTTCTCCGAGCAGAAGGAAAAAATGCTTTCCAAAGCCCGCGAGGAAGCTCAGAAGATCCTTCAGGATGCGAAGGACACCGCCGATCAGACGATCCGCAACATCAACAAGCTTGCCAAGTCTTCCGGCGTCAATAAAGAACTGGAAGCTGAGCGGACCAAGTTGCGCGGCAAGATCCAGGATGTAGACAAGAAACTGGCAGTTAAGAAAACCGCCGCACCGAAAAAAGCCGTTTCCGCGAAAAAGCTGCGTCTCGGCGATACCGTGCGCGTTCTCTCGATGAATTTAAAGGGAACCGTCAGCTCCCTGCCGAACGCCAAGGGCGATCTGTATGTACAGATGGGAATTCTGCGCTCCCTCGTCAATATCCGCGATCTGGAAATGGTCGAGGAAGCATCCATCACCGGACCGGGACTTTCCGGCACGCATACGGGCGGTTCCCGCGGCTCCGGAAGCGGAAGCAGCAAGATCAAGATGTCCAAGTCCTTCAGCGTATCGCCGGAGGTCAACCTGATTGGCATGACCGTCGATGAGGCGATCCCGGTACTCGACAAATACCTGGATGATGCCTACCTGGCGCATCTTCCGCAGGTCCGCGTCGTACATGGTCGTGGAACCGGCGCTTTGAAAGCGGGCGTACACCGCCACTTGAAGAAATTAAGCTATGTCAAGGAATACCGGCTTGGCGAGTTTGGCGAAGGCGATACAGGCGTTACAATCGTGACATTTAAATAAGAAATATCCATAACTGTTCAGTAGGTCTGTGCATTTACTGCGCTGACCGTACGAAAACATGGGCCAGCAGGCAAAAATCCCATTGCCGTAGACAATTTTTAATGGATTTTTGCGCGTAACTGTGAAGGTACTGAAAAGTTACAAATATCCAAAAAAACAGGAGGAATCAACATGGCTGAAAAGCAGCGCATTCTCATCGTAGATGACGACTACAACATTGCTGAACTAATCTCACTTTACCTGACGAAAGAATGTTTTGAAACGAAAATTGTCGGAGACGGGGAAGAAGCTCTCCGGGTATTTCCCGAATTTCAGCCCAACCTGATTCTCCTTGATCTGATGCTTCCGGGCATCGACGGCTATCAGGTCTGCCGGGAACTGCGAAGCACCTCCCAGGTGCCAATCATCATGCTCTCCGCCAAGGGCGAAATCTTTGATAAGGTGCTGGGGCTGGAGCTGGGCGCTGACGACTACATGATCAAACCGTTCGATTCGAAAGAGCTGGTTGCCAGAGTCAAAGCCGTTCTGCGGCGCTACCAGCCGCCAGTGCAGACGCCTGCATCGTCCGTGACCGAACAGCATGGCAATTTTGTCGAATATCCGGATCTCATCGTCAACCTGACGAACTACTCCGTCATTTACAACGGACACTCGATCGAGCTGCCGCCGAAGGAACTGGAACTGCTCTATTTCCTCGCGTCCTCACCAAACCAGGTATTCACAAGGGAGCAGCTTCTCGACCATATCTGGGGATATGAATACATCGGCGACACGCGGACGGTAGATGTCCATATCAAGCGCCTCCGTGAAAAAATCAAGGGCAACGACAAGTGGGCGCTGACGACCGTCTGGGGGATTGGATATAAATTTGAGGTAAAACGGTAACTGTTAGTAAAGGAACTGAACTGTTACGTGAAGAGGTAACCGGAGGTTTACCATGAAATCAAACCACTACACACATTCTCTTTATTATAAACTGCTGATCGGCTATCTCATCTTCGGTCTGCTTGGATTCATCACGATCGCGACCATCTCATCTGAGATGACCTACCACCATCTGGTGGAACGCGAATCGGAGGTTCTGTATGACGAGGCGACAATGATTGCCGATCGGTGCAGCAAAGCCTACGAGGGCAAAACCATCAATCTCGACTCGGCATACCCACAGATCGAGGCGGTTTCCGCCTATCTGCAGTCGGATATCTGGATCCTGAACCATGAGGGCACCATCGTTGCGGACAGCAGCGACAGCCGTACCGGCATCACAATCGACGATTTCGACCCGACCGCACAGGGCAACCGGCTCTATTCCATCGGACAGTATTACAACCTGTTTGACAGCAAGGTACTCTCCGTTTCCGCCCCGATCACAGGCAATATGAAGACCTACGGCTACATCGTGATTCATATGCCAATCCAGAACATTGAGGCGGAACAGAACGGATTTCTGAATATTATTTACATAACATCGATCATCCTGTTCTTCCTATCCCTGGTGGTGCTTCTTGTTTTTACAAAAGTGGTCTATTTCCCGCTCAAAAAGATTACGGTCGCAGCCAATGAATATGCAGCCGGAAACCTGGCACACAATATCCCGATTACCACCCACGACGAGATCGGCTATCTCGCCAGCACATTAAACTATATGTCCAGCGAGTTAAATGAAATGGAACAGTACCAGCACAATTTCATCGCGAACGTATCGCACGATTTCCGCTCGCCGCTGACCTCCATCAAGGGCTATCTCGAGGCGATTCTCGACGGCACAATTCCGCAGGAACTCTATCATAAATACCTGCACATCGTCATTTCCGAAACCGAACGCCTCAACAAGCTGACCCAAGGCATGCTGACACTCAACTCCCTGGACAGCAAAGGCTACTTAACCCGGACAAATTTCGATATCAACCGGACGATCAAGGATACCGCCGCAACCTTCGAGGGCACGTGCAGCGCGAAAGGCATCACGTTTGACCTGACCTTTGCGGATAGCATCCAGATGGTCTACGCCGATCTCGGAAAAATCCAGCAGGTTCTCTACAACCTGATCGACAACGCGATCAAATTCAGCCACGAGGATTCGATCATTTACATCCAGACCTCCATCCGGTATGAAAAAATCTTCATTTCCGTCAAAGACACCGGCATCGGCATCCCGAAGGACAGCCAGAAGAAAATCTTTGAACGTTTCTACAAGACCGACTTATCGCGCGGAAAAGATAAAAAGGGCACCGGGCTGGGGCTTGCGATTGTCAAAGAGATTATTCAGGCACATGGGGAAAATATCGACGTTGTCAGCACCGAGGGCGTGGGGACAGAATTTATTTTTAGTCTGCCGAAGGCGACGGCGCTATAAAATCTGCTATTGTTATTTATAAAAGACTCCATAGAATCAGGAAAATACCTTGTTTCTACGGAGTTTTTCTTTTCTCTCATCTTTCCGGCTACAGCAAAATCAAAGCTTTAAACCATAAAAATGACTCTGTAGATGTACCGTTACAAGAATGGTATCTCCACAGAGTCACTCAATCAATTTTTGTCCTATTTCACATTTCCATAAATGCCTGCCATTTTTACGCACATCTACAAACTTCTACCGCGCCTCTTCCCCCGGAAAATGCGCGTCGGACCGCTTCAGAATCTCCCGGGCAGTCTTTGTCTTACCCAGACCGCCAAAGGTACAACGCAATTCCAGCGGCAGTGACAGACCGATCTCATAGATTGCGCCGATCGTCTCATCCAGCGGGATCACCTTGTCATAACCTGCCAGTATCATATTGGCGCTGGCGAGCGCATTGCTTCCGCCCATGATATTTTTGCCGAGACATGGCCATTCAACACGGTTTCCGACCGGATCGCAGGCAAGCCCTGTGATATTCTGAAGCCCTACGGACGCTGCATCCATACAATTTTCTATGCTTCCGCCCATCATCGCCGTGAGTGCCGCCGCTGCCATACCGGAACCGGCACCGCACTCTACCTGGCATCCTGCTACTTCCGCCGAAAACGTCGCTTCCTCTGCGAAAAAGACACCGACCAGACCTGCAACCAGAAGTCCCTGTACTACCTTTTCTCTCGGAAGTGACAGCGCCCGCGCCAGTCCGATGACCGTTCCCGGCAGGCATCCGCAGGAGCCACAGGTCGGTGCTGCTACGATCACGCCCATGGAGCTCTTGCTTTCCATCACCGCCGTGATACAGCGGATGATCTCATTGACAATCGGATCCGGAATCAAGCGTCCTGCCTGCTCGGCTGCTGCCACCTTGCTGACCTGCTCGCCCAGAATACGATCTCGATATTTTGTCCCGGCTAATCCCGTCTCAACCGCCTGTTCCATGACCGACAAGATCTGTTCCATCTGACGGTATACGGCTTCTCTCGACTGACCGCCCCGACAAGCTTCATATTCCAATGCATACTCCCAGGACTCCATCGGATGCTCTTTCGCATAATCAACCAGAGCGGCTGCCGTTGAAAATGGAACCTGACAGGTACTGCTGGAATGCGTCGGAAGCACCGGTTCAAGATAGCACGCCTGACTGACACCCGCCACATCACGGATGGCCTGGATCACCTCTTTTGCCAGCGGAACAGCTAATTTCCAATTATATAAGATCTGACCATCCTTCTGATCGCTCTGGAAAAATTCAGCATCCGGCAAAAGCGCTTCTATCTTTTCCTCAATTCCCGGTGCCACATCCGCAATTACCAGAAGCTCATAGAAATCTCCGGCTATCTGCACCGAAAATTCTTCATATTTCTGCATCTCGACCATACCGCCGCCGACTGCGATCGCCTCCCAGTGTACGACATTTCCGTCCTGATCCCAGACCTCCGCCCGGTAATTGCCCGGATGTTCTGCTCCATAATCAAGAATCCGGTATTCGATCTCCAATCCCCGTTCTTTCGCAATCGCCTCATACTGTGCGACATCCGGCGCATCCAGCTCCATATTCAAAAGTCCGCTGGCAAATCCCATATCCGTTCCGTGTCCCGTGTGCGATGCCGCCAACGCACCATTGACATCAAAATCAACAATCGCTTTTTTGACCGGTGCATCCAGAGACTGCCGGATCATGGAGGCGATCCGCGCCGCCCCCGCCACATGGGAACTGGAAGGTCCGCGCATCACCGGACCGAGTACATCATTGAAGATACTGCAGGGTAGTTTTTCCATGGTTTGTCCTCCTTTTTGTATCAATCATTCCATGTTTTTTATTCATCATTTTTGATTCGTGTTTTTGTAAAGGAAAAGGGAACGTCCAACTTCAACGTCCCCTCTCGTTTCTATCGTCCCATTAAAATAAATGGAATTCTGGATACTACCGGAACATTCGTAATAATCGCTAATGCTGCCAGCATCGCTACCAGGAATGGTACTGCATTTCGAACCGTATCTCCAAATTTACATCTTGCAATATTGGTTGCCGTGTATAAGCAGACACCTACCGGCGGAGTTGCCAGACCGATGGTCAGGTTCAGGCAGACAATCATACCAGTCTGAATCGGGTCAACGCCCAGACTTGCCATCGCCGGTGCCAGAATCGGCGCTACCAGCATGATTGCCGGAGCACTATCCATAAACATACCAACAACCAGAAGAACCAGATTGACCAGTAACAGTTTCACTGCTAAAGAAGTATGAAGACCAACCAGCATATTCGTTACAGAAACTGCCCATCTCTCATTGGAGATAACCCATCCAAACAGATAGCAGCCGCCGACAATCAGCATAACCGTACCACTGTCGATCGCGCTGTCGATAATCGATTTCCAGAGCTCTTTCCAGCCAACGGTCCGGTATACAAATGCCGACAGAATCAGGGAATAAAGAACCGCTGCCGCCGCTGCCTCGGTCGGAGTAAAGAAACCACCCATGATACCGCCAACAACGATGATCGGAAGTCCGATACATGGAAGTGCCTGTCTGGTTGCTTCCCATTTTTCCTTCCAGCTTGTCTTAGGACCTGCTGAAAAATCACGTTTCACTGCAAATACATAGACAACCAGCATCATGATAATACCCATCAGGATACCCGGTACTACTCCGGCGATAAACATATCGCCAACGGATACCTTCGCTGCCGCACCGTAAATAACGAATGCCAGACTCGGTGGGATAATCGGGCAGCAGCAGGATGCACACGCGGTCAGACCTGCTGTAAACGCCGGATCATACTTTTCATCCTTCATTGCCGGAATCATCAGGCATCCAACTGCCGCCGTACCAGCTACCGCCGAGCCTGAAACTGTACCAAACATCATACATACCAGGATGTCTACCATCGCCAGACCACCCTTGATATGTCCAACGAATGCCTGTGCGAAACGAACCAGACGCATGGTAATACCGCCGTGATTCATAATATTTCCTGCCAGAGCGAAGAATGGAAGACAAAGCATGGTAAAACTATTAATACCATAGATAATTCGCTGCGGAACCAACGCCAGGTTGGCATCACCGGTACTTAAAAGCGCATAGGAGACCGTCGCTACGATCAATACAAAAGCAATCGGAACGCCTAATGCAAGAAACAAGAAAAAGCTTCCAAATAAAATTATACTGCTGAACATATTGACCTCCTACTCTTCATCCCCCGGAAGAGGAATCTTTTTCGCTTCCCCGTAACATATATTTTCAATAAGCTGCACAAATGTATAATAAATCATAATGAGACCGCTGACCGGAAGGGCTGCATAAAAGAACGCCAGCGAAACCTTGATCGTCGTTCCCAGATGTGGAATCTGCGCAACTGTATAGTTCCAACCTGAAATTGTAAATAAAACAAGTGCAAATAATAAAATCACATCCGCCAGAACCAGCATAAACTGACGTGTTTTTCCATGGCACAAGTTAATTACCATGTCAACACCGATATGAAGCAGATGACGGCTTGCTACGGCACTGCCAAGCATCGTGGTCCAAACGAAGATATAACAGGAGAACTCCGTTGCCCATGGCATCGTAGCTCCAAACCATCGCAAAATAAACTGGCCGATTACCGCGATACATAAAGCAATTGACGTAACCCCTAATGCAACTCTAGCAACCGTATTGATCATGTCGCCAATCTTGTGAAGTTTTTCAATCAATCCTGCCATTTTTCTCCCCTCTTTGTAAATGTACTCCCGAAAACAGGCTCCGGGAGTACATGATAGTTCAAAAATTATTGTACTTTATTTCGCTGCGCGAACCATCTCAACCAGACCTTCCCAGGTCGGATGTGCCGCGTACATTTTATCATATACCGGAGCAACTTTTTCTTTCCATGCATCAATATCAGTCGGACGTGTTACGGTATAACCTTTTTCTTCATACTCAGCAATCTTTGCCTCGTCATTTTCCAGGAACCAAGCTCTCTGCTCTTCGCCTGCTTTTATAGCTGACTCTTTCACGAGTTTCTGGTCTTCTTCGCTTAAACCCTCATACCATTTTGAAGAAGCAACAATGATACCGCTGGAATAGTAATGATGAATATCGCAGATATTATTAACAACCTCAATATAACCATCTGCTACTGCATATAATGCACTATTGTCTGTTCCATCTACAACGCCATTCTGAAGTCCTGTGAACTGCTCGCCAGATGCCAATGCAACCGGTGTAGCACCAAGTGCTTCGTAGGTTGCCACGCAAACTTCATTCTGCATGGTTCTCATACGAACGCCCTTCATATCATCTACGGTATTAATTGTCTTATCTTTAGTCAGGATATTTCTCCAGCCATCCTCATGGAAACCAAGTCCTGTAATTCCATCAACCGCGCTTAACTGCTCCAGAAGGGAATTGCCAAATTCTCCCTCCAGCGCTTTATTGACATTATCCTCATCCTCAAACAGGAATGGAAGCTCAAAAATGCCTAAATCTGGTACAAATCCGCCCAGTGCACCAGTTCCTACCCAGCCGATTTCCAGGTTATTATTCTGAACCATCTCAACACACTCAACCTCGTCGGTTGTCATATCGCCTGCATAAACCTCTACTTTAATCCGTCCGTTGCTGCCCTCCTCGACCAGCTTTTTAAAAGCATTCGCACCGTAATCATACGGAGAACCGGTTCCACATACATGTGCTACACGGATCGTCATCTCCGCTCCGGAAGTATCTACGCTGGAACCACTATCTGCTGCTTCGGTTCCGGCTGCAGATGCGGATGAAGAAGAATTTCCGCCTGAACACCCCGCCATTGCCATCGCTCCGATTACCAATGCCATCGTACCGCAAAGCCATCTCTTTTTCATAAAGTATCCTCCTTTATACTGTTTTTATGTGAACTCCCGAGGTACTTCTTTCCCTCAGAAGTACCTCCCTGTACCTTTAAACTTTTATTTTGTGTCTATCGATTTAGCCTAATAAGAAACCTTCCGGGAATGGATCGTCCGGATCGAATAACCATGTACTCTCTCCCATCACAAACGCCCGTCCGCTGATCTCCGGTACTACTGCCGGAATTCCTGCCACCTCTGTCTCTTCAACGATATGGCAGTGGAATAAACTTCCAATCAGGCTCTCATGCACAAACGACTGTCCGACTGCCAGCTTTCCTTCCGCATGAAGAAGTGCCATCTTCGCTGATGTACCGGTTCCGCAAGGGCTTCGGTCAATCGCTGCCGGGGGAATGACAACTGCATTTTTTACATCCGAAACCCCTTCTGTACCCGGTTCGAAAAATTCCACATGCGTTACCTGGTTCATGATTTCCAGATACGGATGCTTGACTGTTACCTGCTCATTGATAAACTTTTTAAGATAATTTCCTTTTTCGACAATCTCTTTTGCATTTTCTTTATCCAGCTTTAAGCCCATTGCCGATGCCGGTACTAACGCAAATACATTTCCACCGTATGCGATGTCTAACGGAATCTCACCATATCCAGGAACCTGTACCTTTACATCCCGATTCATCACAAATGCCGGGGCATTTTTAAAGGATACCCGCACCGCCTTGCCATCTTTCACCTCAATTTTCACTTTTACCAGTCCAGATGGTGTATCTAAGGTCGCATATGTATACGGTTCCTCCGCTTTTAAGAGTCCGCTTTCAATCAGTGCCGTTGAAACTCCGATCGTATCATGTCCGCACATCGGCATCCAGTTTCCAACCTCGTAATATAAAACACCAAAATCTGCCTCCGGATTGCACGGCTTGGTAACAATCGTTCCGGACATTACGTCATTTCCACGCGGTTCAAAACAAATTGCTTTTCTCATCCAGTCCTGTTCCTGCATCATATAGAGCATCTTTTCTTCCATCGTATTCCCCGGAATTTCCGGAAATCCCGATAAAATGGTTCGGGTTGGCTCTCCCTCTGTATGTGTCTCGATACAGGTTACTGCCTTTCTCCCCTTAATCTCCTGCAAATAAAATTCATTCTTTTTTTCCATAGGCTCCTCCGTATTAAAAATTTCGTCCGTTCTCTTTCAGTTTTCTGAAATCTCGTTGTTAAAATCATATCATGATGAAAACTTTCAAAAAACATCATTTTTAATACAAAGTTTTTTGTGTTTTGGTTATTATGATGCATAACGTCAGTTAACGGTAGATACTTTCGGTTCTATCATAGTATACTTTTGGATACTTTTTCTATTTTCAAAGTTTTTCCACTTGCAATAATCATAACAACATTTTATTATGCTTTATATATTATCAGTCTATTAAAAATAGTTTAAAACAATAGTTGGACTATAGTCTAGTATTGATTCCATTTTGTTTTCACTAATTGAATACTCACGGGAAAGGAGGCATCTTCATGAGTGCTGAAAATCTTTTTACAACATCACGAATTGAAAACGTCAATCAGATCATTGCTGAACTTTACGACGATTCAATTCTTCTTGAAAAACGGATGGAGAGTTTTTTCCTGAACCTGAACAATATTGTTTTTTTTGAAAAAGCAAATTTTTTGTTTTACCAAAAGCAGGGACAGAATTACAAAACCCATTCCATCTACACCATCAACTGGAATGATGAACAGAAACGGCGATATCAGGAAGAATACTGCCATATGGACGATGTTCTGTCGATTCTGGACTCCGACAGCAATGTAACCTTCCTGACCAACCAGCTGTTCAATCAGGAGGTTCGAAAAAATTCTCTTTATTTTCAGGAATTTCTACTTCCCATGGGACTGCATGATTCCATTGAAACGAATTTTTCGATTCGGAACCGGGATCTGCGGGGAGTGTTTTCCATCCACCGATCCAACGATAAAAAAAATTTCCTGCCAGATGAATTAAGCCTTGTCCGGTTATTCCAGCCGCATTTCTGCAACGTATTTAAAAATTACGGGCGGGAGCTCAACATCGGACGGGCATTTCATGTACTGGAAAATTACAACTGCATCGGAATCGGCTGTTTTGACGATAAACTGAATTTTATCGGGTGCAACACAACCTACCATACATACATGGAGAATCATGGATTTGCAGATTTATCCAACAACCCCATTTCCAACTGTTTTCGCTCTCTTTGCCGTCAGCTGCTCCGTTCCGGAAGCATTACGGGACAAAATATCGAATACAAGATGGAAAACAGCCCTTTGTTTCTGGAGGTAAGCCGCTCTCATCTTAAGGAGGGACCAGACAACGACTGCTTTGTATGTCTGTTCTTCGATTTATCCTATGTGATGGATCGTACTCTTTCCCAGATCAGCCGGGATTTTTCCCTGACGAACCGAGAAGTAAATGTTTTAAGCCTTTTACTGCGTGGATATTCCAACGATCAGATATCTTCCACCCTCTTCGTCAGCATCCCTACTGTCAAAAAGCATCTGGCTTCCATTTATTCCAAAATGGAAATCAAGAGCCAGAAGCAAATTCTGGAACGCATTCATTTCTACGACAAATAATTTTCGCATTAATCTTGTTTAACCACGAAAAAAAGGGAGTCCGCTCATCCTGCAGACTCCCTTTTTCGTGCCCCTTTTTACTCTGGCTTTTCTCCCTGCTCTTCCTTGGTTTCTCTTTTTTCGTTCTTGATCTCCCAATGAATCAAAAATGTAAGCATTGCCCGAAGGACAATGATGGCTCCCAAAATTCCAAGTTCCGACCACTCCCGTACCACAACTGTCCTGAGCACCTCGCCGCCCATCTTGAATTCCAACGCCAGCGCAATTCCCTGTGCCAGATTCAGGCGGATCAGCTGACGCTTGTTTCGTATCCACTGAACAAAGCAGGATACCGCTGTCGAAACCAGCACAATGATTCCAAACAATTCCAGCATGACTGTGCATATCTGTACCAAATTCTCTAACAACCAGTCTAATACTTTAATTACTTCTCCCATTACCCCTTCCTTTCCAGGTATTCTTCCCTTCTCGCTTGTACTAATTTTATCCATTTCCTGTAGCTCAGTAAATGCGTAAACCTACTGAACCGCTACAATTTTCTTTACTATACACGCCCCATTTCAAATATGCAACTCAATTTTTATTCTGTTTTCATCTTGACAATGAAACGTGAAACTGCTACAATCCGGCTATGCAAACCGCATTTGATTTGTGATAAATCTATTTTTAGTATATATGTTTTATTTCATTCATAAATATTCAGGAGGTTTTGATATGTTATTTCTCAGCGAACAAGAAATGTGGCAGTCCGTCACCTTAGAGGATGTCATGGACGCGATTGAAGATGCGTATGCGATTCACAAAAGTGGTAATTACAAGATGCCGGATCGTTTTATCGCACAGCGTGATAAAAATATGATGCTCTATATGCCGTGTTTTCTGGATTCCGTCATCGGTACAAAGATGTTATCCGAATTTCCTGACAATCCCTCTCTGGGAATTCCGTATCTGAACGGACTTATGATTTTAAATAACGCAAAGACCGGTCTGCCGAAGGCGATTATGAACGGAAGTGCCCTGACCGCAATGCGGACCGGTGCGGTCGGCGGTGTCGCACTGCGCTATCTGGCTCCGGAGGATGCTGCCTCAGTTGGTCTGGTTGGCTGCGGTATGCAGGGACTACACCAGCTTCTCTATGCCTGCGAGGTGCGCCCGATCACAGATATTTATCTGTATGACGCATACGCTAAGGATCTTTCCGGCTTTATCGAGCGCTTATCGGCGCGTCTGGCATCGTTTGGAAAAAACGCCATCCAGATTCATACCTGCGCGGATACCCGTGAACTGGCTGAGCACAGCCGCGTCCTGATCTCCGCCACCCAGGCGGTCGATCCGGTCTACCCGGATGATGAAGAGCTGCTTCGCGGTAAATGCTTTGTTGCCATCGGCTCCTGGCGTCCGGAACGGCGCGAACTGCCGGATGCGGTGTGGAAACTCGTCAAGAACGCGTACACTGAGCTTCCGTATGCCTGCGAGGAGAGCGGCGATCTGAAAATTCCGCTGGAAAAGGGCGTTCTGACACAGGAGTGCGTCCACTTTATCGAGGATCTGATCGAAGATACCAAGCAGGGACATCCGCATGAGCAGAACGAGACCCGCTGCTTTAAATCAGTCGGCATGGGACTCTTTGATGTGCGGACGGCACAGCTTATCTATGAAAAAGCAATGGAAAAAGGAATTGGACAAAAACTTAATTTCTAGGAAAAATGGTTGGAATAGAAAAGGCTGTATCACCTACCGCGCGCTTCCATGCGGCAGGTAATACAGCCTTTTTCTTATTGTTATTTGTGCATTAATTTTCCAGCATTTTTCTGAATCTATAGACTGGCAAATTTTTCGCTCCGTATTCTTCTCTACTTATTTATATAACGGATACTTCTCACACAGCTTCGTCACTTCCGCACGGATGTAATCTGCCTTGTTCTCGAAGTCGGTGGCTGCCAGCCAGATGCACTCTGCGATGACTTCCATGTCTTCTTCTTTGAGTCCACGGGTGGTAACAGCCGGAGTACCGATGCGGACACCGGAGGTAACGAACGGGCTTCTCGGATCGTTCGGAACGGTGTTTTTGTTCAGGGTAATGTATACTTCATCACAGCGGTTCTGCAGCTCTTTACCGGAAATATCCATGCCGCGCAGATCAACTAACATCAGGTGGTTATCGGTTCCGCCGGTCAGAATCTTGAATCCCTGCTTCTGAAGTGCGGCTGCCAGCGCTGCTGCATTCTTCTTTACCTGAAGCTGATACTCTTTAAATTCTGGTTTCAGCGCCTCGCCGAAGCAGACTGCCTTGCCAGCGATGATGTGCTCTAACGGACCGCCCTGGGTTCCCGGGAAAATCGCCTTGTTGAAGTTGAACTTCTCAGCTGCTTCCTTATTTGCCAGAATCAGACCGCCTCTCGGTCCGCGCAGTGTCTTATGAGTGGTTGTCGTAACAACATCTGCATACGGAATCGGGCTCTGGTGAAGACCGGCTGCTACCAGACCAGCGATATGAGCCATATCGACCATCAGGTATGCGCCTACTTTGTCTGCAATTTCACGGAAACGTTTGAAATCAATCTCTCTTGCATAGGCACTTGCACCTGCAATGATCAGCTTCGGTTTTGCTTCCAGTGCAATGCGCTCTACCTCTTCGTAATCAATCACGCCATTGTCATCGACACCATACGGCACAATGTTGAAATATAAACCGGAGAAATTGACAGGGCTTCCGTGTGTCAGATGTCCGCCGTGATCCAGGTTCATGCCCATAACAGTATCACCCGGTTTCAGCATTGCGATAAATACCGCCATATTTGCCTGCGCGCCGGAATGCGGCTGTACGTTTGCATAATCACAGCCAAACAGTTTTTTCGCTCTCTCGATCGCGATGGACTCTACGACATCGACACACTGGCATCCGCCGTAGTAACGTTTTCCCGGATATCCCTCCGCATATTTGTTGGTTAATACCGATCCCATCGCCATCATAACCGGCTCCGATACAATATTCTCCGAAGCGATCAGCTCCAGGTTTCTTCTCTGACGGGCTGCCTCTGCTTCAATGGCTTCTCCCACTTCCGGGTCTGCCTCTGTAATGAACTTCATTACCTCATCTACCATGTCTGTTTCTCCTATTCTTTTCTGTCATCCATACAAAATCATCAAGTGGATTTTTCATATATAAATATAAAACCACACTTTTGTCTCTCCGGATTTTTTATTTAAAAAAGCCTTTTTCAAGTCTCATTAAATACGCTCACTATTTCGCAATTTTTTGAATTTCTCTGCTCATTTACTTCGCCATCTGTCAAAAGCAAACAAGCTCATTCTGTCACCAGACGCTTCTTATGCCAGCAGCGCTTCCGCCATCTGCTCCAGCGACGGAATATCGCTCTCCTTGAGCGCCCCGCGAACCGTAACGACCGGTTCAACCACCGTGATCTCCTTCATCGCATCCAGCATTCCCTTCATCGTGCGCGCTGCACTCGGCGCCCAGGAACCGTTTTCAATCAGGGCAACGGTGCGTTTCTGGTAATTCTTGCTCTGTAAGTGGTGCAGGAAATCTGCCATAACCGGCATCACACCCGCGTCATAGGACGGTGCTGCCAATACAATTTTTCCATACCGGAATGCATCTTCCAGCGCCTCCGCCATATCACCGCGCGCCAGATCCGCGATTGCCACCTTCGGGCATCCTTTTTTCTCAAGAATTTCCTTGCATTTCTTCGCCGCATCCTCGGTGTTGCCATGCAGGGACGCATATGCGATAAATACACCCTCAGACTCGACGCCGTAGCTGCTCCAAATCTGGTATTTTTCAAGCACATGACCGATCGTCTCTTTCAGAACCGGTCCATGCAGCGGGCAGATGAGCTGGATCTCAAGACCGGCTACTTTCTTAAGCAGTGCCTGCACCTGCATTCCATATTTTCCTACAATATTGAAATAATACCGTCTCGCCTCGCAGTCCCAGTCCTCATCCACATCAAGCGCACCGAACTTGCCGAAACCGTCGGCGCTGAACAGCACCTTGTCGCAGGAATCATAGCTTACCATAACCTCCGGCCAGTGTACCATCGGTGCCATGACGAACGTCAGCTCATGGCGCCCCAGTTTCAGGGTATCGCCCTCCTTGACCGTCAGCGCACGGCTGGTATCAAGATCAAAGTACAGTTTCAGCATCGGAAATGTCTTCGCATTGCCTACCAGTGTGATTTCCGGGTACCGTTCTACGACTGCCTGGATACTTGATGCATGATCCGGCTCCATGTGGCTGATTACCAGATAATCCGGGGTTCTTCCAGCCAGTGCGGTTTCCAGATTTTCCAGAAATTCCGTCTGTTTGCGCTTGTCTACCGTATCCATGATCGCGATCTTTTCATCCATAATCACGTATGAGTTATATGAAATACCATTTGGCACCTGATACTGCCCCTCAAATAAGTCAATGTCATGGTCGTTTACACCGATGTAGCGAATATCTTCTGTGATCATCTCCTGCTTCCTCCTGTTCTTTTCGCAGCTGCTCCATCTCTTTACAGCTGCCTCTTTTTGTTCTCACAGGCATCTCGCATCCTGCTGCCAGCCTGCCTTATGATTTCATTCGTTACCTCTGACTCTGAATCAGTCTTTCTCCTCAATCGCCATAATCATATCCACGCGTCTCTGATGGCGTCCGCCCTCAAATTCTGCATTGATCCACTCGTCAACGATCATCTTCGCAAGCTCACTTCCTACCACGCGGGCGCCGAAGCAGAGTACATTGGCATCGTTGTGGCGGCGGGACATCACCGCTGTGTACGGCTCGCTGCATACGCAGGCGCGCACGCCTTTTACCTTGTTAGCTGCCAGTGAAATACCAAGACCGGTACCGCAGATTGCGATACCCAGATCGGCTTCGCCGGAAACAACTGCACGACCTACCTTCTCTCCATAAACTGGATAATCACAGCTCTCGCTGCTGTCTGTACCCAGATTTAACACTTCGATTCCTTTTTCTTTCAGGAAATCCACAATAATGTTCTTCAGTTCTACCGCCGAATGGTCATTTCCAATCGCAATTTTCATCTCATCTTCTCCTCATCTGACTGACTTCCGGAACAAATGATATAGTCCGGTCATTATGGAATCATTTTAGTAAAGTTGCCGGGCAATGTCAAGACTGTGAAAATCTCAGAAATACATAAAAAGAGCGCAGAGGAAGCTCTTTCGCACTTCTCCGCGCCCTATTGTTTCTTCTATATAATAGTTATAAATCCGCTGTAAGACGTTTTCCGCTTACGCGCTATGGACAGCCGAAGCCGTCAGCTTGCCATCCGAAAGCCCGATCTCTATCGTATCGCCCGCACGGACGCCGTCCGCCAGAATCAGCTTCGCTGCCAGTGTCTCAACGTTCTTCTGCAGGTACCGTTTCAGCGGTCTTGCACCGTAAACCGGATCGTAGCCATTTTCAATGATGAAATCCTTTGCCTCGTCCGTCAGGGCAATCTTTAACTCCTTATCCGCCAGACGTTTGTTGACATCTGCAATCAGAAGCTCAATGATGCCTCCGATGTTGCCTTTCGTCAGCGGCTTAAAGAGAATAATCTCATCCAGACGGTTCAGGAACTCCGGACGGAAGTGAGCTCTCAAGTCATGCATAACGGAGCTTTCCGCCTCCGGCTTGATCTGTCCCTTTTCATCGATGCCGTCCAGCAGATACTGGGAACCGATGTTGGAGGTCATAATCAGGATCGTATTCTTGAAATCGACAGTTTTGCCGGTCGAATCCGTGATACGTCCATCATCCAGAACCTGCAACAGGACGTTAAATACATCCGGGTGCGCTTTCTCAACCTCATCGAAGAGGACAACGGAATACGGTTTGCGCCGTACTGCCTCGGTCAGCTGACCGCCCTCGTCATATCCGACATATCCTGGCGGCGCTCCGATCAGACGGGAAACGGAATGTTTCTCCATGTATTCACTCATATCGATACGAACCATGTTGTTCTCATCGTCAAACAATGCCTCCGCCAGCGCTTTTGCAAGCTCTGTCTTGCCAACACCGGTCGGACCTAGGAACAGGAACGAACCGATTGGTTTCGTCGGATCCTTGATGCCCGCTTTGGAACGGATAATCGCCTCCGTTACCTTGGTAACGCCCTCATCCTGTCCGATGACACGTTTATGCAGCAGTTCGTCCATATGCAGGGTCTTGCTGCGCTCGCTCTCGGTCAGTTTGGCAACCGGAATACCGGTCCACTTCGAAATAATCCGGGCAATCTCATCCTCGGTGACACTCTCATGTACCAGACTGAGATCCTGATTTTTCACTTTCTCTTCCTCTTCCGCCAACTGTTTCTGCAGTTCCGGCAGCTTGCCGTACTGGAGTTCAGCCGCTTTGTTGAGGTCATACGCCTGCTGCGCTGCCTGAATCTCGCCATTTACATGTTCAATCTCTTCACGCAGCTTGGACAGCTTATCAACGGAAGATTTTTCATTCTCCCACTGGGCTTTCTGGGTCGAAAAGCTGCTCTTGAGTTCTGCCAGTTCTTTTTGCAGTTCTGCCAGGCGATCCTGACTTAAGTGGTCAGTCTCTTTCTTAAGCGCAGCCTCTTCAATCTGCAGCTGCATGATACGTCTCGACAGTTCATCCAGCTCCGCCGGCATTGAATCCATCTCGGTCTTGATCATCGCGCACGCTTCATCAACCAGGTCGATCGCCTTATCTGGAAGGAAACGATCCGTGATATAACGATCCGAGAGGATTGCCGCCGATACAAGCGCAGAGTCGGTAATCTTGACCCCGTGGTAAACCTCATATCTCTCTTTCAGACCACGCAGAATAGAAATCGTATCTTCCACGGTCGGCTCATCAACGTGAACCGGCTGGAAACGACGTTCCAGAGCTGCGTCTTTTTCGATGTATTTACGGTACTCATCCAGGGTCGTCGCACCGATACAGTGCAGTTCACCTCTCGCCAGCATAGGCTTCAGCATATTCCCGGCATCCATCGCGCCCTCGGATTTGCCCGCGCCGACGATCGTATGCAGCTCATCGATAAACAGAATAATCTGTCCCTCGCTCTTCTTGACCTCGTCAAGCACCGCTTTCAGTCTCTCTTCGAACTCGCCGCGGTACTTCGCGCCCGCCATCAGAGCGCCCATATCCAGGGCAAACAATTTCTTGTCCTTCAAGCCCTCCGGGACATCGCCGCGCACGATACGCTGTGCCAGTCCTTCGACAACGGCTGTCTTACCGACGCCAGGTTCACCTATCAGAACCGGGTTGTTTTTCGTCTTTCTGGAGAGAATCATAACCACGTTACGGATCTCACTGTCACGACCGATGACCGGATCGAGCTTCTGATCTCTCGCACGTTCCACCAGATCGTAACCGTATTTATTTAAAGTGTCATACGTTGCCTCCGGATTATCGCTGACGACACGCTGGTTGCCGCGCACGGTCGAAAGCGCCTGCAAAAAGCTCTCTTTCGTAATGCCGTAGAGACGGAACAGTTCCTTGACCGCCTTATTCGGCTGTTTTAACATCGCCAGAAATAAGTGCTCGACGGAAACATACTCGTCCCCCATCGCCTTGGCTTCGTCCTCCGCGTTCACCAGCACCTTGTTGGCATCGTTGGAGAAATACACCTGACCGCCGGATACCTTCGGCAGCTTTCCAATCGCCTGCTGCACCTCATCACGGAACTGGTCGCCCGAGATTCCCATCTTTGTTATTAATTTAAAAATCAAGCTGTCTTCCACAGTCAAAAGACTGTACAGCAAATGTTCCTGATCAATCTGCTGGTTTCCATATTCATACGCCAGCTTTTCCGTATTTTGAACGGCTTCCAGAGACTTCTGGGTAAATTTACTGATATTCATAAACCTGCCTCCTTTCGAACAATCTGTGAAAACCTTTTGGTCTTCTTTTGTTCTAGCAGTAATATAACGCTTGTTGTTAGCACTGTCAAGAGTAGAGTGCTAATTTTTTATGAAGAATTTGTGAAAATTTTTTTTTAAAATTTTCATGTAAGCATATCTTTCTTGCCGATTTACCTGTTTTATGTTACATTTATTATCAACAACTCGATCTGTTTTTTAACTATAAACCCTGCATTTACATGAAAGTTGAATCTAACTTATGAACCATCCATCCAACGAAAATATCCCATCAAGAAGCTTTTCTTATCATGCCTTTAACTTTACCTTTTTGCTTCTTCTGGCAGTATTTTTCATTTCCTTATACACCGTTGACTGCTGAAAAGCAACAGCCGCATCACCCTGAGCGCCGCCGTAGAACGGAATATTTCCTGTTCGGACGCGGTTCACCGGGCGATATCGAGCCGGCTGACGCGGGCAGATTTTGAACAGATCAATACAAAATCCGATATGAACTCCGCGCAGTATCGAAGCCTGCAGTCTTATTTAAATGAGCTTCGCAGCCTCAATTCGACGCGCTACTTATACACTGCCAAGCGTGGACCGGGCGGAAAACCCATCTACCTGATCGATGGCCTGGATCTGGAAGCACCTGATTTTGCTTATCCGGGCACCTACCTGGAAGAGGAAATGGTTCCGTATCTGGAAGCTGCCCTCTCCGGCAAAACGATCCACTCACAAAAGATCATTGATACCACATGGGGGCATATTTTTACCGCCTGCTATCCGGTCATTGCCTCCGACGGAACCAATGACATTCTCGGTGCCCTCTGTATCGAGATTGATATGGAAGACACTTACCGATCGATTGAGGCGATCAACCGTTCCTCCTTTGGGATCGCCGCTGCCGCGAGCATGATAGCACTTCTGCTAATTGTTATTTCCTATTTTTATACAAAGAAACAGAAGTCCAGAGAACTCACCCAGCAGCAGCTTCTGGAACAGACCGCAAAAGCAGCAGAGGCAGCCAACAAGGCGAAATCGACCTTCCTGTTCAATATGTCACATGATATCCGGACACCGATGAATGCGATCCTCGGTTATGCAGAACTTGCCAGAAACCATCTGCAGGAACCGGAAAAAATCGGTGAATATATGGACAAGATCCATATTTCCGGTGAAAAGATGCTCTCTATCATCAACAATATTCTTCAGTTTTCACAGATTGAGAATAACCAGATACACATTGAAGAAACCTCCGTCCAGACTGAGAAAAGTTTTGATTCCTGTATCGTCATGGTTCAGACTGCCCTGGAAGAAAAACAGCAGCATTTTCATGTGACCAAGGACATTTCGTACCCATATATCTACATTGACATGACGTATATGTCCGAAATTATATTGAATATTTTGAGCAATGCAATCAAATATACCGCCAAGGGCGGGACGATCTCCTGTGCCCTCCGCCAGGAGCCTGGTGAAACGGACGGCTGGTGTATCACAGAAATCGCAATCACCGATACCGGCATCGGCATTTCCGAGGAATTCCAGTCGCATATTTTTGAATCATTTTCACGGGAGCGTTCTTCCACCGTCAGCGGCATTGAAGGCACCGGGCTTGGCATGGGAATCGTGAAAAATCTGGTGGATCTGATGCATGGAACGATCGAGGTAAAGAGCAAGCTCGGAGAAGGTTCAACGTTTACTGTCCGGATCCCATGCCGGATTTCCTCGCGGGAGGAAACAGAGCCTACCGCATTCGATGAAACAGCTGCCCAGACTCTATCCGGCTGCCGGATTCTTCTTGCGGAGGATAATGATCTGAACGCCGAAATTTCCATCGAACTTTTGACCCGCGAGGGGCTTTTGGTCGAACGGGCAAATGACGGGGTTGCCTGCCTGGAAATGCTGCAAAAAGCGCCGGAAGATTATTATGATTTGATTCTGATGGATATCCAGATGCCGATCATGGACGGCTACAAGGCAACGCGGGCGATCCGGCGGTTTTCGGATAAGAAGAAGGCTGGCATTCCGATCGTTGCGATGACAGCGAATGCATTTACAGAGGATAAAGAGCGGGCGCTGGAATCCGGAATGAATGATCATGTGGCGAAGCCGATTGATATGAAGGTGCTGATGAGTGTGCTGGAGGAGCAGATTTGTGGGCATAAAGGTTTATAAATGATGAAAAACGGCACACCGCATTCTCATCACTAAGTAACGAGAATGCGGTGTGCCGTTCTTCAAATCCTATTTTGTAAAATATTTTTCTTTAATGATCTCCACCGGCATCTGCTGTCCTGTCCAGAGTTCAAAGGATGCAGCTCCCTGATAGAGAAGCATGTACATACCGTTGCTGGTCTTGCAGCCTGCCGCTCTTGCTTCGCGCAGTAAACGGGTCTCCTGAGGATTGTAGATGACATCGAATACGAACAGGTCTTTGTGGAACATCGTTGTATCAGTAATGATCGTGTTGTCTGTCTTCGGAGCCATACCGACGGAAGTACCATTTACCAGAATCGCGCTGTCTGCGATAGACTGGCGCAGGATCTCCGAATCGGAGTAATCATGCAGGGTTACCTTGCACCCTGTGCGCTCGTTCAGTTTCTTTACAATCTTCTCGGCTCTCGGATAGAACGCGTCCTTGACGTTAAATACGTTAATTTCTGCCACGCCATCTAAAGCTGCCTGTACAAGAATCGCGGTTGCGGCGCCGCCAGCGCCTAAAAGCGTCATTTTCTTGCCAATGATGTCTACACCATTTTCTGCAACTGCACGCATAAATCCGACGCCATCGGTCGTATAAGCAGTCAGAACACCGTCGTCGTTGACAATCGTATTGCAGGCGCCGGAAATCTCGGAAGCCGGTGAAACCTTGTCTGCCAGCTTGCACATGATATTTTTGCCCGGCATCGTGATATTCCAGCCGCGCGCGCCCATCGTCCGCAGTCCCTCAACCGCCTGCGGCATCTTCTCTTCCGGCACATCAAACGCCAGATATGTATAATCCAGACCCAACTGGCTGCACGCCTCGTTGTGCATCTCCGGCGAAACACTGTGTGCGACCGGGCTTCCCAGTAAACAAAGTAAACCTGTGTGTCCTGTGATATGATTCGACATCTTTTTTCCCCTTTCGTTTTCTCTGTCAGAACTTTCTGAGCAGTCACCTTATTTAAACTTCTTCACCTGTGCAATGATCTCCTCGCAGATCTCATTCGCTGATTTTCCATCGGTCGCGATCACAATATCCGCTGCCGCTTCATACGCCGGTCTGCGCTTCTCCATCAGTTCGGAAACATATTCCACTGTCTTATTATTTTCCAGAAGCGGACGGTCATGGTTCTCTTTGACACGCTCCAGAATCGTCTCCGGCTTCGCGGTCAGAAGTATAACCTTGCCGCTCTTTCGCATCTCCTGTACATTGACCTCCCGCATCGCCACACCGCCGCCGCAGGATACAATCTTATTTTTCTCTTTCCCTACTTCCTTCAGCAGGTTTGTCTCCTCGTTGCGGAAATATGCCTCGCCGTGCAGATCGAAGATCTCGGAAATGCTCATGTTGTTCTTTTTCGCGATCATTTCATCCATTTCCACCACATCCATCGCAAAGGTATTCTGCAGTGCATTCGAAACGGTACTCTTTCCGACTCCCATAAATCCGATCAAGAAAATATTGAATCCAAACAACTCATGGGACTGGATCCGTTTGCTCCGGTAGAGGACGCTGTCGTAAACTGCCATGATTGACTTTTTGTATTCATAATCATCCAGCTTCGCAAGCATCTTGCTCTTCTTGCGCTCTTCCTCCTCTGCCTGGTAAATCGGAAGTCCGTTTTTCTGTTTATAATTTGTAATCTCCTGGATAATCTGGCAGCGCATCCGCAGGGCATCGATCAGAATCTCGTCGCACATGTCCAAATCATTTCGCAGCTTCTTTAATTCATCCATCTGTCTCATCCTTCTTCACTTGTATTCATTCAAATCACTTTTGCACTTTACATTGAAAGTGTGTTTTATTATTATACCCGAATCAGGATATGAACGCAAGTGCTAATGCGGAATAGCAGGTATAACTGTAGGGGCTATCGTTTAATTAGATTCCCAGCTTCTCCTTCATGTAATCCACCGGTGTTGATTTTCCTGTATACAGTTCAATCGCGATCAACGCCTGGAACAGCATCATGCTCATGCCGTTGTATACGCGGGTGCAGCCAGCTTCTTTGGCCTGCTTCATCATCACGGTCTCACGCGGTGCATATACCGTATCAGTTACGATCAGATCCTTGCGGAAATAGGACGGATCCGGAATATTGGACAGATCCTCCAGCGGGTGCATACCAACGCCGGTTGCATCACAGAAAATGTCTGCTTCGTGCATTTTCTCTTTTAAGAGTGCCAGATCGCCCAGGTCATGCATCTCGGCCTTGCAGTTAGAGTTCTTGTTGATGATATCAACGATCTCCTCGCCGCGTGCATAGAATTTATCTTTGATATTGAAGATATGCAGCTCTGCAATGCCGTCCAGTGCGCCGCGTACTGCGATAGCGGTTGCTGCACCGCCAGTACCGATGAGAACCATCTTCATTCCCTTGAAATCAATGCCTTCTTCCTTGATTCCCTGCCAGTAGCCCATACCGTCAGTGTTGTAACCCTTCAGGTATCCGGTTACATTGCCGTCTTTGTCACGGGTGTTGACTACAGTGTTGATCGCGCCGCACAGCTTTGCAGCCTCGTCTACCTCATCCAGATATTTATGAACGACGGTCTTGTTCGGCATGGAGATGTTGGAACCCAGCATCTTCAGCGCACGGATACTCTCAACCGCTGCTTCCAGGGTATCGTTGTCTACCTCGAACGCAAGCTGGATAACATCGTCGCCATTCTTGTCATAGGCAAGGTTGTGGGTGGTCGGAGACTGTGTATGACGGATCGGGTAAGCCATTAATCCTACTAATTCGGTATGTCCTGTAATGTTTGGCATGATAATTTCCTCTTTTCTTCTCTATTTTTTATAATCAAATAAAATGATATCATTCGTTCAGCGAACAGTCAGAATCTTTCAAATACGATATTCAATTTCTTACTCCAACGGTGCCAGCTCTAAAAATCCTCTCGCTTCCAGCACGTTCAGAATCGCACGTCCTTCCATCGTTCCCTCCATGATACGGCGGGCGCGGACAGAGTCTCCGATCGGGTAAATGAAGGTATCTGTGTTGTCAAATGCCTCTTCAAGCTGTGCCAGAATCGGATTGTTGGCGCGCATTCCCAGACAGTTGAAGCCGAGGTCAAAGTTCAGATCCTCGATCGTGCCATCCGGCAGCTTCACGGTAAATGCGTTTTCTTTGACTTCCTGCAGCGCAGTATTCACATACTCTTTCACACCATATTTGTCGTGTGTCTCACGCATGGAACATTTCGTGATCGGATCTGCCAGCATACCAATCTGCGGGAGCATATCCACGATGGTACACTCCGCGCCGCGCGGTGCGAAATACTCCACAACATCCAGACCAACGGAGCCGCCGCCGACTACAACCACTTTTTTGCCCTTGCAGAAATCATCCGGGTATTCTCCGGCTTTTACTTTCTGAATCATCTCGAAAATGGTATCGACATGACCGGCTGCGATGTTTTCCTTGAGTCCCTTGATCGGCGGAACGACTGGAACGGAACCGGTTGCGTTGACAATGATATCCGGCTTGAACTGTTTGATCTTGTCCACGGTTGCCTCGCAGTTCAGGAAAACATACAGGTTTTTCAGTCTCTTCGCACGTGCTTCCAGATATTTCGGGAAGTCTTTCATACGGTTCTTGCTTGGCAGGTCGGAGATGAAGGTGGAAAGTCCGCCTAATTTACCACTCTTTTCTAATAAGAATACGTTGCATCCAACCTCGGCTGCCGTGCAGGCTGCTTCCAGACCGGCTGTACCGCCGCCGACTACAACTACGTTGCAGTTTTTATTGACTTTCAGCTTCTTGTAGATATCGCCCTCCGGAACAGCCGGGTTGACGGTACAGCGGATCGGGCGGTTGACGCCGATTCGGTTGCCCGCACAGCCGACGTTACAGGAGATGCATTTACGAAGAATCTCTTCCTCACCGTTCTGCACCTTGCTGACCCAGTTCGGCTCTGCAATGAGTCCGCGTCCCATGCCGACAATATCGACATCGCCGCTCTCCAATACTTTCTCAACGACCTCCGGATCGCGGTAGTTGCCCGCATTGATAACCGGTTTACCAAATTTATCCTTCACGGCCCTTGCCATGTAGGAACGCCAGCCATCCGGCAGGAAGTTCGAGTCAATCTGATACTGTAAGGACGGGTTCAGACCGCAGGATACATCGTACATATCTACGTACTCATCCAGATATTCGAGGTATTCCAGTGTGTCTTCCAGCGTGTTGCCGCCCGGCACGCGCTCTTCCGCAGAGATACGAACGATGATCGGGAACCACGGACCTACATTTTTCCGCACCTCTTCCAGAACCATCTTCGGGAAACGGAGACGATTCTCGACAGAGCCGCCGAATTCATCGGTTCTTTTGTTGTAATACGGGGAAATAAACTGACTCATCAGATAAGAATGACCGCAGTGGATCTCAATCGCATCAAATCCGATCGCCTGTACACGTTTCGCCGCCTCGCCGTATTTTTTTACGGTCGTCAGGATCTCTTCCTTTGTCATCGGACGCGGAATCTCGCCGCCTGCCTTGGTCGGGATATTGGAGGAAGACACCGTCTCCATACCGGTTCTGGCAGAGGATGCAGAAGCACCCGCATGGTTGACCTGAATCGCTACCATCGCGCCATTCTTGTGAAGATTCTCGACTAACTGATAGTAACGCGGCATAAAGCTGTCGTGATCGATGCGGATCTGGCTTGTGCCATTGGAACCAACCGGATATTCAATATTGGCATTCTCCAGAATAATCAGACCAGTTCCTCCCTTGGCACGCAGGGAATAATAATTCATATGGCGGTTGCTCATCTCACCGCTCGTCTCGCCATAGTTAGTACCCATCGGCGTCATGGCAACACGGTTTTTGATTGTCATGCGCTTAATGGTAATCGGTTCAAAAATTTTCGGGTATTTGCTCTTCATGATGAAATTCTCCTTCTCCATTGCATGAGAGGCATCCCTGTGTTTGTGACACTTTTATCATAACCGTTTTGCTTAAAAATTAACAATATCTTTCAGGTAAATTTTCAATACGTTTTTGCTATCGGTTTCCCGTTCCGCCTGCAGACCGTCCTGACGCGCCTGCTGTTTCATATATTCAATAAAGCGTTCCACCGCCGGAAGCCGGTAGCGTTCTTTCATCCAGAACATAAAAATCTGGTGATAAATGTCCAAATTTTCAATCGGATGAATGCAAACTCCCGGAGCAAGCTCCAGAATGTCCGTGCGCGGCATCAGTGCGATGCCAAAACTCTCCCGCACCAGCGCGACGATCGAATATTCGTCCGGGCACTCCACGACAATGTCCGGCTGGATGTTGTATTTCGCATAGAGCGCGCGGGTGCGCGTCCCCATCCAGGAGTCCTTATCGTATCCAATTACCGGATACCGGTTCAGCTCCGCAAATGGAATTCTCTCCCGCTGCGCCAGCGGATGATCCTTCGGTGTGATGATAACAAGCTTCTGGTTCGCCACCGGAAAAAATTCCATGTCATCCTTTTCCAGACAGCCGCCAAAGCCTACATCTAATTCACCCGTTTTTACCTTTTTTGCAATCGCCGGTGTGTGATTCTGCCAGAAATTAAACACAACCTTTTGATTTTCCGGCTGTTCTAAAAAGAGCTTGACCCGGTGCGGGATATAGTGACCGGCCAGCGGAAACACGTAACCGATGTCGATCTTTCCCCCATCCATCGAAATCTCCCGCATTTTTCCGACCGCGATGTGGCAGTCTGTGAGAATCCGGTCCGCGTACTCCAAAAACATCCTCCCCGCCTTCGTCAGAGTCACCCCGCGCCCTTCTTTTTCAAAGAGCGTCACGCCCAGCTCATTTTCCAGTGATGCCATCGACCGGCTCAGGGATGGCTGTGATATATATAATTCTTCCGCCGCCTGATGATAATTTTCCAGATTCGCTATCTTCTGAAAATATAAAATCTGATTCAATGTCATTCCTAACGTCCCCCGTCTTTATGTATCTTCGTATTAACTCTTCGCAATATCAGCCGTAAATGCATCACACCAAACTTCCACTATTAATGTAATGGCTGCCGTAAACATGACTCTTTTGTGCAGTTTATATTTCATTTATATGAATTGATTTTCATGTTTTTGTGTCCATTCTTTCGATTTTTTCTTTTAACCGAGTTCCGGCAAAATCTTCTTTTACATATACTATACCATATTTATAACACATTAATGCTTAAAATGCATTGTTTTTTTGCTATAAAAGTATTAGACTTCGGCTATAATAATTGTTAGAATAAGGGCATCAAACGTGTTATTTTTCTAACACTAAAACAGAACTTTTTATATCGGCATCTCCTTTGTGTTTGTGACAGAACATCATCCATCATCCGCCCGGTTTCCGAAACGGCAGCCCGACAGGCGGATCTTGAATTAAGGAGAAAATCATGAACAAGAAATATCTGCCAAGTGCACTTATCATGTACTTAAACTACTTTATCCATGGCGTCGGCTGTTCGATTCTCGGACAGGCAGTCATCAAGGAAGCGCTTGCCGCAGCCTGGGGCGTTGAGGCAATGGCGATCACCGCGATTTCCGCTGCTTTAGGACTCGGACGTCTGATTGCACTTCCATTTGCCGGACCACTTTCCGACAAACTGGGACGCCGCATCTCAACCGCGATCGGCAGCGCCTCCTATGCGGTTTACCTGATTGGACTTGCTTTCGCATTCAGCGCCGGACAAAACGGCGGCTATCAAATCGCTTATGTATGTGCAATCATCGGAGGTATCTCCAATTCGTTCCTTGATACCGGTATCTATCCGGCGGTTGCCGAGATTATCAGCAGCGCTCCGGGTGTCGCTACCATGGGAATCAAATTTTTCATTGCGATCGCGCAGATGCTTCTGCCGTTCGTACTCGGTGTTGCTGTGACAACCACCGCCACCGGCATGGTATCTTACAATCCGTTATTTATCGGATGCGGTATTATTTACGCTGTTTTATTTGTACTTATTTTCCTGTTCCCGCTGCCAGATTCTGAGCAGAAGGCAGAGGGCAAATCCGAGGGACTTATCGCCAGCTTAAAACACACAAATTTTTCGTTTGAGTCCATCGCCATGATCGTGATTGGTTTCACCTGCACCGGTACCTTCCAGTTATGGTTAAACTGCGCACAGAACTTCGCAAAAGAAAATGCAGGCTGGGCGAACCCGTCCATCATGCAGACCTACTATTCCGCAGGTACCCTGATGGCGCTCGTTGTTACCTCCCTGCTGACCCGTAAAATCAAGGATGTACGTTTCATCCTCGTTTACCCGGTTATCTGCCTCGTTACTTTGGTTGCCGTACTCATCGGTCACAGCCAGACCCTTATGATTGCAGGCGCTTTCATCATCGGCTGGGCAGGCGCGGGCGGTCTGTTACAGATTGTAACCTCCGTCTGCAACATGCTGTTCCCGAAGATCAAGGGAACCGTAACCGCACTGGTTATGATTGCTTCTTCCTTATGTAATTACACAATTTTGACTGCCGCTTCCAAAATGGCACCATCCCATGTTATGATAATGAATATCGTACTGACTGCCATCGGCGTTCTCTTAGGACTCTTTGTCAATGCCCGCTACGCGAAAATGGTGTCTCTGGCAGAAAGCGACGAATAAATATTTATTGATAAAATGAAAGGATTCTCTGATTATGAATACTATCAAAGTTAGAAATATCGAAATCGGCTCCGGCACACCGAAGATCATCGTTCCGATCGTAGGCGTTACCAAACAGGAAATCATCGACGAGGCCAAAACGTTTGATTCTATTCCGATTGATGTGGTAGAATGGCGTGTAGACTGGTTCGAAGGTGTCTTTGATTTTGAGAAGGTAGAAGACGTCTTAAAGGAACTGCGTGCCGTTCTCGGCGAGACTCCGATTCTGATGACCTTCCGTACCTCCAAAGAGGGCGGCGAGAAATCCATCGAGCCGGAAGATTACGCAAAGCTGAACATCAAGGCAGCTCAGACCGGCTATGTCGATTTCATTGACGTAGAGATCTTTACCGGCGACGCGATTGTAACCAAGATCATCGACGGCGCACATGCGGCTGGCGTGAAAGTCATCGCTTCCAACCATGACTTCCACAAGACGCCGGAGAAATCCGACATCATCTACCGCCTGCGTAAGATGCAGGATATGAATGCAGATATCCCGAAGATCGCAGTTATGCCGCAGAACAAGAAAGATGTTTTAACACTTCTCTCTGCCACTGAGGAAATGACTTCCCTCTATGCGGACCGTCCAATCATTACCATGTCGATGGCTGGCACCGGCGTTATCAGCCGTCTCTGCGGCGAGGTATTTGGTTCTTCCATGACCTTCGGCGCTGCCAGGAAAGCATCCGCACCGGGTCAGATGGGCGTAAAGGAGCTGGAGACTGTACTGGGACTGCTTCACAGTGCGATGTAATATCTGGCTTACCCAGTTATTCGGTTACTGTTCACGCTAACGTGCCCAGTAACTGAATTTGCCGTGGCTTCGCATTTAAATACGGCAAATTCCAGCTGCCACCACGCTATCTTACGGCACTTTCGGTTCCAAAAGTGCCTATATTATACTTTTAGCCACCTATTTTTTTACTCCCGGAAATCCCTGTACCTGCGGGTACGGAGGGATTCTCCGCGAGACACTCAAGACCTGCTACCTCCATCGCAGGTCTATTATTGTTATCAAGCGGCACATCCGTTTTCAAACGTGCCTGCATAAACAGCAACCCATTATCCGTATTTACAAGGGGATTATTCATGAAAAAAACACTTCACTGGCTGGATGAAAACCTGGAAGAATTTCTGCTGGTTGTCATGCTGGCTGCGATGACACTCATTATGGGAATCCAGATATTTTCCCGCTACGCGCTTGGGCAGTCGCTGTCCTGGTCCGAGGAGGTTACCCGTTTTCTCTTTATCTGGAGCGGTTTTTTAAGCGTCAGCTATTGCAGCAAAAAGTGCCTGTCTATCAAGATCGAACAGTTCGTCGCTGCCTTTCCACGCAGAGGTAAGGCTCTTTTTAAGGTTGTCAACCACACCTTTGAGCTGATTTTTTTCCTCTATATGATCCCATTTGCATACTCTTACATGATGTCCGCCATTCACAGCGGACAGTTATCCCCCGCCTGCGGGATTCCGATGTACTATATTCAGGCAGCGCCGTTTGTTTCCTTTCTTCTGGTAACATTCCGCATTCTGCAGCGCTGGATCATCGAATTTAAGGTTGCCCGCGGCGAAGATGTCTACGATCCGGCCCACCCGGAGCGCAATACACCGGAATCCTTTATCCATGCAAATGCAGATATGCCGGAAAAGGAATCCAATGAAATCGAATCTCTCATCGAGGCAAATACACCATCTGGAAAGGAGAAACACTGATGCCTGCTGCTCTCTTATTTGTTATCTTTGTCGTGCTGCTTGTCATCGCGATCCCGGTATCGATCACGCTCGGTATCGCCTCGGTTCTCCCTTCCGTTTTTGACCCGTCCTTCACGGTCGGCGCTAAGTATCTGATCCGCGCCATGTTCGGCGGACTGGATTCTTTTCCCCTGCTCGCCGTGCCGATGTTCGTCTTATCCGGCATCATCATGGCAAAGGGCGGTATTTCCAAGAAGCTGTTTGACGTATTCGCCTTCTTTCTTGGCAATTTTACCGCCGGTATGCCATGCGCGGTCATCGTGACCTGCCTCTTCTACGGCGCTATCTCCGGCTCTGCCCCGGCAACCGTCGCAGCCGTCGGGAGCATGACGATCCCGATTTTAAGCGCCCTCGGCTATGACCGGACTTTCTCTACCGCGATCGTGGCAGTCGCAGGCGGTCTGGGCGTTATCATTCCCCCGAGTATCCCGTTTATCATGTACGGCATGGCGTCCGGTGCCTCTGTCAGCAGCCTGTTCTTAGCCGGCGTCATTCCGGGTCTGATGATTGGTCTGCTCCTGATGCTGTATGCCATCTATCACTGCCGGCGTTACGGCGAAGATAGAGAAAAAATCCACGCTGAAATCCATCTGCTGCACGAAAAAGGGCTGTTCCGGGTGCTGCGCGAAAGCTTTTTCGCTCTCTTAAGCCCGGTCATCATCCTTGGCTGTATCTACAGCGGCATCGCCTCCCCCACGGAAGCAGCGGTTATCTCCGTTTTCTATGCCCTGTTTGTCAGCCTGTTCCTCTACCGGACCATGAAATTCCGGGATATCCCGCCGATTTTTGTGGAAGCGATCCGCACATTCACACCGATCCTCTTTATTCTGGCAGCTTCCACGGCATTTTCCAGAGTCCTGACCCTGATGCAGGTGCCGCAGGCGGTCAGCAGCTTTATCCTGGAGCATTTCAACAGCCCGGTCATGATCCTGCTTGTCATCAACCTGTTCCTGCTTATCGTGGGAATGGTCATGGATACAACCCCGGCGATCCTGATTCTGACCCCGATCCTGCTCCCGATCGTGACAGCGATCAACATGGATCCGGTCCAGTTCGGTGTGATCATGGTTGTCAATCTGGCAATCGGCTTCGTAACCCCGCCGATCGGCGTCAACCTCTTTGTCGCCAGCTCCCTGACCGACGTCCCGATCATGGCGATCGCCAAAAAAGCGATGCCGATGATTGGATTGTTCCTGGTGGCGCTGCTGCTGATTACGTTTATACCGGCTTTGTCGCTGGGATTGTTATAATGCTGAATGGACGCTTGGAAATGTTGAAGTTCCGAAAGATTTCATATAACGACCTGCTTCACGCTTTCAGGCTGTGAATGGAATATTTCACATATGAAATGGATGTTTTTAAATTTGAAAGGATCTCCCATTATGATTTATATTTCAAACCTAGTGTCCCGCCGATGCCGGACTTCTTCCCGATTCGCTGCGGCGCTCATTTCTTCCTCGGTTCTTTTATTCGGCGCCTCGCTCGCGCTGAGCGGCTGCGACTCCAGCCAGGAAGAACAGCGCTATTCCTGGCCACTGGCGACCGCCAGCCCGGAGGACACGGTAACGCAGCTGTTTGCCGAAAAATTTGCGGAGGAAGTACATGACTTAAGCAACGGCGCAATGCGGATTCAGGTTTACGCCAACTCCACACTCGGCGGTGACCGCGACCTGCTCGAAACGTGCGCGGACGGCGATATCCCATTTGTCGTGCAGAACACCGCCCCTCAGGTTTCTTTCATGAAGGATCTCGCCGTTTTTGACCTTCCATGCGTCTTTGATTCGCTGGATGACTGCCGCAAAAAGCTGGATGATCCGGATTTTTACAATCTCATCAGCCAGGTGTACACCGACGGCGGTTACCACCTGCTCGGCATGGCAGATCAAGGTTTCCGCATCATGAGCACAAATAAACCGGTTTACTCCCTGGCGGATTTCAAAGGGCAGAAAATCCGTACCATGGAAAACAGCTATCATCTCGCATTCTGGAAAGCAATCGGCGCCAATCCGACGCCGATGACCTTCAGCGAGGTGTATATCGGTCTCCAGCAGCACACGATCGACGCGCAGGAGAACCCGTATGAGGTCATCGTCTCCAACCGTCTCTACGAACAGCAGGATTATGTGGTCGAGACGAACCACCTGCCGCATCTGATCTCCCTGATTGTCAATGACGATTTCTTCCAGAACCTGACTCCAGAAGAACAGAAAATCATGACGCAGGCAGCCAAAACCGCGACCGAGTATGCCAGAGAACAGTCCGACGCGCGCATCTTTGACCGTATCGCTACGATCGAAGCGAGCGGCACCGCGATTTTAACTCTCTCGGATGAAACGCGCGATGCCATCCGGGAGGCGGCTGGAAGCGTATATGAGAGTATCCGCGAGAATATTGATCCGGAAATTTATGACGCATATATGGAGCCATAACCTCATCTTCTTTTACCGTCTGCAAAAAAAGTTCATACAAAATTCAAAAGCGGATATACCGACCATCTGGTCAGTACATCCGCCTTTTCTCATGTTTCAATCATTCCGCGAAACTTTTTATCTTCCTTGCGGACAGCATCCCGTTTCGCTTCATCCTGGCACTGCGCTTCAATTATTTAGCTTCTTCTGCGTCAGCCTCTTCATCGGTCTCCGGTACATTGTTGTGAACCGCTGTGACGGTAGCAACTACTGCCTCCAGATCGGTCAGAATATCAATGTCTTTATCTTTTGCGATCGAAAGGTCTTTGACACGAATCGTATCACCAATCTCCATCTCACCAACATCAACTTTGACTTTCTCAACCAGTGCAGCCGGTAATGCGCGGTACGATACTTCTTTCAGTACCTCCTGCAGAACGCCAGCTTCTACCTTGTCGTGGTTCTCGAAGATAATCTCAGCAACGGAATGAACCTTCTCATTGCTTACCAGCGCCTGGAAATCTATCTCTACAACCTGATTTGCCATTGCATCATAGTCAACTTCCTTGATCAGGACATCGTAGACTTCGCCTTCTACATCCAGCATAATCTGTCCGCCCTTGGTCTCGGTCTTCAGCAGACGATCCACGTCTTTCTTTTCCATCTTAACGGGAATGGAGCCCTGAATCTTCTTGCCAAATACGTTGCCTGTTACATAGCCTTCTCTTCTGAGTCTCTTTGCCTTAACATCCATGCTTCTTTTTTCAGCTTTTAAAGTAGTCATTTGTCTTTTCCTCCAAAAATCTGATCTGCGTCTTCCGCACACCCTGTGTGGAAAACACATTGTGCTTAGCAGCCCTCAGCCATGGGGTTTTGTTAAGTATCTATCTCCTTGTTACGGCTCATATTATAGCAGGGTTCTCTGAAAACGATTCACTAAAAATAAAAATATTTCGGCTTTATTTTCAGCATTTTTAAGGTTGAAATTTAGAATTTGTATATTTTTCTTTCTGTCTTTTTTATACAAGAAGTATCTCCCTAAATCCGCCACCCGGTTTCAGGGCACACACACTTTTAAATCCACACGCCACCGCCAGCTCCTGCGCCTGCTTAAACCCATATCCGATCGTGTCGGTACTGTGGCTGTCGGAGTTGATGAGGATACGTCCGCCGCAGGCACACAGCTCTTTTAACAGAGCTGCGGACGGGTACGGCGCACTCCGGTAGCCGCGGGACATGGCGCCTGTGTTGATCTCAAACGGAATCCCCAGAGCCGCCAGTTTGTGCATCGCCGTGATCGCCGGTTCCAGATAGGCGTCTTTCGTCTCGTCAAAATGTTTATATCCCTCGTTAAATTTTGTCAACAGGTCAAAATGTCCGATGAAATCGCATTTTGTCCGGTCATAAATCTGCGCCTCTGCCTCGAAATACTCCCGTGCAAAGGCGTACCAGTCGCCATGCCACAGCGTCTCGACTGCTTTTACCAGTTTCTCTTCCGTATCATCCACACAAACATACTCGCCATCCTTGATGAGCGCATGGGTCGAGCCGATCGCGTACTCTGCTTTCTGCACCGGTCCCAGTCCATCCAGCTCGATCCCGATATAGAGATTCATCTTTCCCCGGTATTCCTCCCGGAGTTCTTGAAGTTCTTCGGTATACTCGCGAAGCTTCTCGTCGTCCATCCCGAATCCCGGCTCAAACATCGAAAAATCAGCATGTCCTGAAACACCAAAATCGGTCATTCCCATCCGGTATGCCGCCTCCACCATCTCCCGCGGCGTACTCTTTCCGTCGCAGAACGTGGTGTGGGTGTGAAAATCTGTATGAAGCATCGGTAATCTCCTTTCTTATTTCACTCTGCCAAAACGGTTCAGCCTCTTCACAGCTGCGGGAAAACATCCTTGCGGATTTGTCTTCAACAAGGGATTTATCGCAAACTCCGCTCCACCATCTGCATCCGCTTTTCAAACTGCTCGTAAAAGTCCTTCTCTCCATCATACGGAAGCAGATAGAACAATTTCATAATCAACAGATTGCGCCGTTTTTCGCGCTCGGCTGCCGCAGCAGCACGGTTTTTCTTCTGTATCTCCTGTTCCTCCGGCGTTCCGATGCATGGTTCTGCCAAAAGGTTCTGCGCCGCCTCCGTTTCCGCCATTCTTATATCTTTTAAGAAATAATGCCACCGGCTGATATACGCCTCATACCGCTTTAAATCTGGCGTATCGATCCATTTTTTCACTTTGACTTTCGTCCGGTTTTCCTTTTTACACTCATGAATCTGGAGAAAATACTGGAAACTTCCATTTTCATAAAAGCGCCCCAGTGGAAACAGGCGGCAGATGCCCGGCCGGTATGCATGGATCCGGCAGCGCCCTGCTTCATCGAGAAACCCACAGGCTTCATCCGCCCCGCTCCGGAGCGCCAGATTTGGCAGAATCTGTCCGTCCACGACGTTCCACTCTACCTTTTTTTCCTCCAGCAGATGTTCCAGCGTGTCCCCGCGCAGAGCGGTCAGACGGTACACATCATATGGATCCAGCACGATCGAATTACCCATTCCGTGGCAGCACGCCGAACAGCCCCGGCAATCATCGCATCCGGCTTTTACCATATCGTCCCGGCTGTACAGCTTTCCATCTGAAATCTCCGCCATCGTTACATTACGTTCCATCTCTACTTCTCTCTTTCTGCCTCAATCCGATCTAAAATCTCCCACAAATGTTCCAGATCCGCCTCTCTGGTCGCCCAGCTCGTCGCAAAACGGACAACGGTGTGATCCTCGTCATACCGCTCCCAGAAGCTCACGGAAACCTCTTTTTCAATCTGCTCCATCCGGTCATTTTCCAAGATCACAAACTGCTGGTTGGTCGGGGACTCACGGAAAAACGTATAACCGCGCTGTTTTAACCCTTTCTTTAAAGCCGCCGCCATCTCTACCGCATGGCGTCCCAGGCGCTCGTACAGCCCGTCTGTAAACAGCACGTCAAACTGGATTCCCAGCAGGCGTCCCTTTGCCAGCAGCGCGCCCTGCTGCTTGATCCGGGTAATAAAATGCGCCGGAACATTCTTCTTCTCACCAAATACAACTGCCTCTCCGCAGAATGCGCCCACCTTCGTGCCACCGATATAAAACACATCACACAGATGCGCGATCTCCGAAAGACTCAGGTCATTTTCCTCTCCCGCCAGACCATATCCAAGACGCGCTCCGTCCAGATAGAGCGGGATTTCATACGAACGGCAGATCTCCGAGATCGCCTGCAGCTCCTTCCGGCTGTATAAGGTTCCGTATTCCGTCGGATGGGAAAGATACACCATTCCCGGAAATACCATATGATCATTGTTTGCGTCCGCCTCGAAATTTTGCAGATATTCCTGCAGATCCGCCGGATCAATCTTCCCATCTTTTTCCGGAAGCTGCAACACCTTATGCCCGGTGTACTCGATCGCCCCGGCTTCATGAATACTCACGTGCCCTGTCTGCGCTGCCACTACGCCCTCATACGGTGCAAGCATGCTGCTGATCACGACCGCATTCGTCTGGGTACCGCCCACCAGAAAATAAACCTCCGCCTCCGGGCATCCGGTCGCCTCCTGTATTTTTCTGGCGGCACTCTGGCAGTACCGGTCCATGCCATATCCCGGCAGACTCTCCCGGTTCGTCTCCGCCAGCTTCTGGAGTATCTCCTCGCAGGCGCCCTCTGTATAATCGCTTGCAAATGAAAGCATCGTAGTATCTCCTCCTGTTCTTTCTTCGAGCAAACACAATCCTGCGTTCTCGAAATTGTTTGTATTCTTATGTCCTCACCAGTGCCAGAGAAGCCCCCGCATCAGCATCGCCGTCAAATTTGCTGCACTGTGAAATAACACAGGTTCCCACAGACGGTTCTTTTTTTCATACAGCCACGCCAGTATAAGTCCCATGAGCGCCGCATAAATCCCCTGCGCCCAGTTTCCATGCACCAACCCGAAAAATGCCGCCGATCCAAGTGCCGCCCAGAAAAATGGGAGCGCCATACGCAGGCGCTCAAATAAAATGCCGCGAAACAGCAGTTCTTCGGAAAGTGGGGCGGCAATGCCCATGAGAAAGAACTGCTGCCACAGAGCGCCGGAAAATAAAGCGGCGGCGCCCTCCGATGCACCCTTTCCCAGCGCTGCCGCAAGCATATCCCCCTGAGGCATTTTCAAACACAGAGACACCGCTTCAGCTGCCCGCCCAGTCATCCGAACCTTTTGCACTGCAATATGCAGCACTCCCAGGAAAATCTCCTTTTTTTCTAATGCCCAGAAAATCATGTTAAACACAGCGCTGAACGCAGCTGCCCCCAGCAGGATTTTCCACATATCCGGCACTTTTTCCCAGAAATATCCACTTTTCTCTCCCTTTGTCGTCTTTATCTGTGGAGAGACCTGCTCTTTCATCCCGTCTGCCTCTGCTATGCGCCTGTTTTCTTTCTTTTTCTGGATCCTCCGCCAGTAAAATGGATAAATCACAACAACTGTAAGCAGCGACGAAACGATTCTTCCCATATTTCCATTCAGATGCCCCAGCACCTCCACGCATCCGCCGATTAAATCGCTGATGACGCATGGAAAAAACATCTGCCAGACGATGCGCCAATCCGCTGTCTCCTGCCGTTCTTCGTCCATTTTTCTGCCTCCTGTCATTCTTTTCCTATCTGCATCTGTTTCCATGACTTTTTCAGACTTTCTACTCCACGCCTGCCTTCGCGCAGATATCCTGCAGACAGCATTTATCACAGTACGGTTTCGTCCGCGCTGTACAGACTTCGCGCCCGTGATACACCAAACGATGACAGAAATCACTGCCTTCTTCCGGCGGAACCAGCTTCCAGAGCGCCATTTCCACGCGCTTCGGGTCCTTGATTCCTTCCACCAGCCCTATCCGGTTTACCAGGCGGATGCAGTGCGTATCCGTGACGATCGCCGGTTTTCCAAACACATCCCCCATAATGAGGTTGGCGCTCTTTCTGCCGACTCCCGGAAGCTTTAACAGAGCGTTAAAATCATCCGGCACATGCCCGCCGTACTCGTCTCGCAGCATCTTCATACAGGCGCTGATGTCCCGCGCCTTACTGTGTCCCAGACCGCACGGCTTCACAATCGCCTCGATGTCTTCCACCGGGGCATCCGCCAATGCCGCCACATTTGGATATTTCTCAAACAATCCCTTGACTACCACATTGACACGCGCATCGGTACACTGCGCCGCCAGACGGACACTGACCAGCAGCTTCCACGCCTGATTGTAGTCCAGCGTACAGCCCGCATCCGGATATTCTTTTTTCAGGCGGTCAATTACCTCTAGTGCAAGCTCTTCCTTTGTCATATTCCTGTCTCTCCTATCTGCTATCCTTCACTTTTCAATTTACAGTCTGTCTTTGTAACAGCTGACACAACACTGATTGTCATATCAAGTGCAAACATTATTGCAATCTTTTATTCCATACCAGTCACAGCCGCTTCTGCAACTTTTTATTCTCATACGAACCGCATATGCTTACTATTCTTCCGCGTCCGCATCCTTCTTCCGTTTTCCGCCGCGCCGTACCTTGGAAAGTACCGGCTTTTCTTCTTTCTGTTTGACACGCACATAGATGATCGACAGAATCTTATTGTGCGGATTGCGCGCTGACCGAACCTCAACGGAATCAAACAGCTCGATAAACTGCTTCAACTTAGTGCATTTATAATTTCGCGGGTCAAATCCCGGCACACGCTTTGGAAGATTGTCTCCCAGCTCCGATAAATCCACCCATCCGTCATCGTCCGCATGTGTGTTGATGATCGAGATAATCTCTTTCTCCATCTCCTCCATGTTCGGAATATTGCTGACTGCATTCGGATCGCTTTCTTTCTCTGCCTCTTTTCTGGAACCATCCGCCTCACTCTCCTTGCGCGTCTGCGGCAGGGACGGATTCTGCGACGGATTTTCATCGTTTAATAAAATATCCAGGAATTTAAATGTCTCACACGCCGAGACAAATGCATTCGGCGTCTTGCGCTCTCCCATGCCGATCACCGTCATGCCTGACTCACGCAGGCGCAACACCAACTTCGTAAAATCACTGTCCGAGGTGACGATACAGAAGCCATCCACATTGCCCGAATATAAAATATCCATCGCATCGATGATCAGCGCCGAATCGGAGGCATTTTTCCCCTGCGTATAATTGTACTGGAAAACCGGCGTGATCGCATAGTCGCGCAGGTTCTTCATCCACGCCCGCACGCTCGGCGTCTGAAAATCGCCGTAAAGGCGCTTGTATGTCGCACTTCCATAATTGCTGACCTCATCTAAAATCAGCTTGATATACTTGCCGGACACATTTTCCGCATCGATCAGTACGGCTATTTTTTTGTCATCCATCTCCTGTTTCCTTTCTCAAATACCGCTCAAAATATTCTCTGCCGCTTTCATCAGGACGCACTTTCCTTTGAAATAAAAAGGCACCGGAACTTTCGCACGGTCGCATGATCGTGACTCTGAAAGCCTCCGGTGCCGGAATTTCTCATTTTCACACCGCCGAAACGGTCGTGATCGACAGCCGATACAGCTTATCTATAAGTGTATCACGTTCATGAGAAATCAGCAAATATTCTTTTTATTGTTCAGGCAAATGGATTCTCCGCCTTATAAAGCATTCCCTTCGGCTGGTTAAAGCCAATCTCCGGGATGGCAAAAATACCGATGAAACCAAAGGAATGCGTCGCGACCGGAAGCACCTCGCCCTGTGCGATATACGCACGCAGGATACCCTGAATTTTACACTTCTCTTGTCGCTATCTTTTTAGTTAATAAAGCTACCGTCTCAACATGCCCGCTCATCCCGAACATATCACAGCATCTCACGCGCTCCACCGCGTATCCTCTTTCATCCAGATACTTCACATCGCGCGCCAATGTGGCGGAATCGCAACTGACATAGACTACCCGCTTTGGCTGCATCCGGACGATCGTGTCGAGGCAGACGCTGTCACAGCCTTTGCGCGGCGGATCGACGACGATGACATCGGCATAGACCTGATTTTTCTCATACTCCCTTGGAAGTACCTCTTCAGCTTTTCCGACGAAAAACTCGACATTTTCCATGCCATTTAATGCCGCGTTCCGGCGGGCATCCTCGATCGCCGGAGGGACGATCTCTACACCGTACACTTTCTTCGCTTTCTGCGCCAGAAACAGGGAAATGGTTCCGATTCCGCAGTACAGATCCCATACAGTCTCCCCATCGGTCAGCCCCGCGTATTCCAGCGCCGTTCCATAGAGTTTTTCCGTCTGCACCGGATTGACCTGATAGAAAGAAAGCGGCGAAATCTGGTACGATACATTTCCGATTTTATCTGTGATATAGCCCGGTCCGTATAAGTTTACAAGCTCCGCACCAAGAATCACGTTTGTTTTTTCCTGATTGATGTTGTAGGAAATACTGGTCATGCCAGGGACTTCTTTTAAGCGTTCCACAAAAATATCCGCGTGCGGCAGCTTCTTTCCATTGATGACGAGACAGACCATCAGCTCGCCGTTTGAAAATCCCTTCCGAATCAATGCATGGCGAATCAGACCCTTGTGCGTCTCCTCGTCATATGGCGCAATCTGGTATTCTTCCATGATTTTCTTGATAATATCCAGAATTACCGCATTTTCTTCGACACCCAGCAGGCAATCCTCCGCTTCCACAATATGGTGGGTGCGTCCCGCGTAAAATCCGGCAATGATTCTTCCATCCTTATCACGCCCAAACGGAAACTGTGCCTTGTTGCGGTAGCGCCACGGGTGCTCCATCCCCAGGATCGGCTCCATCACGATGGTTTTATCCACAATCACACTATCTGCCTGCTCCGGCAGCCGCAGATTCTCCATCCCGCCGATCCGGCGCAGGTTATTGTAGACCTTGCGCTCCTTAAAATGAAGCTGCGCCTCATAACTCATCATCTGAAGCTGGCAGCCGCCGCACTGTCTTGCGACCGGGCATTCCGGCATCACGCGGTCTTTGGATGCTTCCAGCACCTCCATCAGACGGGCAAAGCCGTAATTTTTCTTCATTTTCATCGCCCGCGCCCGGATCCGATCCCCGATCACGGCATCTTTTACAAACCAGATATAGCCGTCCTGCTTTCCGATCCCGGCTCCATCTTCGCTCATATCTTCGATTGTCAGTTCAAATTCATCATTTTTCCTGATTTCCACGTTTTTTTGTACTCCTCATTTTCTTTATTTCGCATCCAGATAATGCGCCCGCTCTCCGCCAATATATTTCAGCCTCGTTCTCGCACACGTCACATGGGCGCCGCCGATCGCACGGATCGAGGTCCGCACCGGAACTGCAACCGGGCGCAGGTGCATACCGATGAAAGTGTCTCCGATATCGATGCCCGCGTGTGCCTGAATCCGCTCTACGGCTGTCGGATGTTCAAATCCCGCATAGGCTGCCGTTGCAAAGGAACCGCCTGCTTTTAGCTGCGGCACGACGTTTACCATCTCCAGACCATATTTTTCCGCCGCTTCTTCTTCCACAATCAGCGCCCGGTTCAGATGTTCACAGCACTGTGCCGCCAGATAAAGCCCCTGCGACTTGGTAACTGCATACAGCTCCTCAAACACCGCTTTTCCAATCTCGGCGCTGGAATAGGAACCGATCTTATGCGATGCAATCTCGCTGGACGAGCATCCGACCACCAAAATCTGTCCCGGCTTCATATTTGCCGCACTGAGAAGTTCCTCTGCGGCAATCCGTACCTCCTGGCGCAGCTCCTCTAACTGTCCTGCTGTCTCTATTTCTTTTGAAATTCCTGTTGCACTCATCCTGCTGCCTCCTGATTTAATGCCAGAAAAAGCCGCGGACCAAACAGGCTGAGCCCGCCGCAGCTTTTCCAAAATTTTTATTTGCATTCCCTTACTTCCGGTAAAACTCCTGAATCCGATCCAGCCTCGCCGTCATGCCGCCCAGCAGCATATCCGCCGCCGCAAATGCCGCCATCGTCTCAACCACGACAACCGCTCTCGGCACAATGATCGGATCATGGCGTCCCTTGATGCTGATGCCGATCTCCTCGCCGCTCTTATTGACGGTTCTCTGCTCTGCGGCAATCGACGGGGTCGGTTTAAATGCCGCACGGAACACAACTTCGCTTCCATCCGTCATACCGCCTAAAATGCCACCTGCATGGTTCGTCGCCTTGCCGACACTTCCATCCGGATTCATGACAAATGCGTCGTTGTTCTCGCTTCCTGCCATCTGCGCCGCATGGAAACCCTCTCCGATCTCGAAGCCTTTAACGGCACCGATCGAGCAGATTGCCTTTGCCAGATTCGCATTAAATTTATCAAAAACCGGTTCACCAAGCCCTGCCGGAAGACCGGCAATCACGCATTCCACGATACCGCCAGCAGAATCTTTCTCCGCCATCTTCCTTTCCAGATACTGCTCTGCCTCTGCGGCTGCGGCAGCATCCGGCATATACAGCTTATTCTTTTCGCATTCTGCCAGATCAAACCGATCCGGCGCCACTTCCACCGGTCCGATTGCTTTCGTGTATGCTTTTACCCGAATGTTCAAGGATTCCAGCAGCTTTGCCGCGATAGCGCCTGCTGCCACGCGTCCGATCGTCTCGCGTCCCGAAGAACGTCCGCCGCCCCGGTAATCCCGGAAACCGTATTTTTCATCGAAGGTATAATCTGCATGTCCGGGACGGTAATAACTGGCGATCTCACTGTAATCCTTCGAATGCTGATCCTGGTTCCGCACCAGCATCGAGATCGGCGTGCCCGTCGTCCGCCCTTCAAAAACGCCTGACAGGATCTCCACCGTATCGCTCTCGCTGCGCTTCGTCGTAAAACGGCTCTGCCCCGGTTTGCGGCGGTCCAGATAACGCTGAACGTCTTCCTCACAAAGCGCAAGCCCCGCCGGACAGCCATCTACGACCACGCCCACGCCTGCTCCGTGGGATTCGCCCCACGTTGTCATTGTCAGTATTTTTCCGTATGTTGATCCTGCCATTCTCGCTATTAACTCCTTCTGCCATTTAGTCTGCTTTCTTTCCTCTCGTAGGTACCTTTGTAATCACACAGCAGTTCGGCTCATTCACCGAAATACTGCGTCCGCTCATCACCAGCAGTTTCTCCTTATATTCCACCTGGAAGAAAGAAATGCTGTTACTGCCGTGGTTGATCGACGCCAGATGGTTTCCATCCGGGAAAATCGCGATATCCTTCGGGTAATCTCCACTGATCGGCAGACAGCAGAGCAGCTTCAAAAGCCCCGTCTGTGCATCGCGCTCGTAGACACTGACTGAATTATCGCCCGCATTGCTGCAGAACAGATGTGTCTCGTCCTCGGACATCCGGATCGTGCACGCTGCAGTCAGCTGGCTGGTGCGCTCCGGTGCGGTCGATGGAATCGTCTGGATCTTCTCGATCTTCGGCACACGATCGCCCGTTTCATACGTGTATACATCAATCACATTTTTGATTTCATACATCAAATACAAGAATTTTCCATCCTTGCTGAACATGAAATGTCTCGGACCAGATTCCAAATCACAGCGGATCGCGTCCACCAATGAAAGTGTTCCCTTCTCGCCATCAAACCTGTAAATCTTGACCTGGTCAATTCCCAGATCGGCTACCAGCAGGAATCTGCCATCCGGTGTGCGCTCCGCACAGCTCACATGCGGGCGGAACGTGCGCTCTGCCACGCTTCCAAGTCCCTTGTGGTAAACGCCGTCGGTCACTTCCCCGATAGAACCGTCCGGTTTCAGGCGGACCACCGTCTCCTTGCCGTCATGATAGCCGGATACGAAGATAAACTTGTCCTCCGCATCGGTCGCGATATGGCAGCCGCGCATCGCCTTGATATTTGCGCTGTTCACACGGCTGAGTGCGCCATTTTCCAGAATCCGGAACGCCACAACGCCCTCGTCCGCGATGGAATAGAGCATCCGCCCGTCATGTGAAACGGTTAAATAGGAAGAGTTGTCCACTTCCACCTCGCACCGGTAGATAAATTTTCCCTTTTTTTCATCCACATCATACACGGTAATTCCCTTTGCCTGACCGTTGTATGAGTAAGAACCCACATATGCCATATACTTATCCTGCATGAAATGTTCCTCCTTTGATCCCCCAGAACCGTTATAACGGTTTCTATCAAATTATCTGCCCCTATTTTATCATCATACCGCCATTTTTGCACCCTTTTTTCACACAATTTGAGAACCCCCGGATTTTCCCGTTTTTTTCCTTGACACCTCCCCCACATTCTGTATAATAGATACTCGGAAGCAAGTTTATTATTTCTAAACAAAAAGATTAATTTTACATTCATTTTAGAATTTCTAAACTTTCATCTTACTTTTGCATGCTTCTAAAAAACGCCGGACGGATGGTTTTCCCACCCGGTTTTTATAAAAAAGAATGTGCCCTAGCGCATCCTCGCGGAGCGTTTTTTGTTTCATAGGACGCAATTTCCTATGAAACCAGGAAAGGAGGTTCCCTCTGTTGAGTATAGGAGGAAAATTAAAGGAACTGCGAATTTTAAAGGGTCTGACGCAGGAAGAGCTGGCTGACCGCGCAGAGCTTTCGAAGGGATTTATCTCCCAGGTAGAGCGCGATCTGACCTCCCCGTCCATCGCTACTTTGATGGATATTCTCCAGTGTCTCGGCACAACCATAGGGGAGTTTTTCAACGAGGCTCCGGAAGA
>ERZ1106973.361-NODE-361-length-56899-cov-16.719056_pt1 | contig 56899 bp, 90 predicted proteins | sample MGYA00403686_ERZ1106973 | MGnify/ENA primary metagenome ERZ1106973 (study PRJEB35170, sample SAMEA104062408) | human gut metagenome | biome: human gut; feature: human-associated habitat; material: faeces | place: Denmark | collected 2012-11-06 ...
TTTTGCAAATTCTGCTCCCAAAGAAACATTGATACCTTGTACCGTTTCTTCAGCTTTGGCTGTAATAGAATAATTAATTTCCATGTTTTTATAATTTATCTGTAATACAATTGTCCTGTTGATCTATCTATGCATAAGTAATAATTACTTTTACCATTAACGTTTTGAACATTTTTAAAATATACAGCACCGTTAAATGTAGATTTTCCATTTACCTCAACATCTCCGTTAAATATCGATACTCCCTCTTCAACTATTAAAGCCGCAGTTGGAGCCATCTTTTTACTATCATCAACATAGTCTATGGCTCTTAATTTTAATGCTGTTATTTTTGATAAAGTTGCATTACCGGAAGTATTTTTGGCTATTATCTCTAATCCGATTATCTCTGAGTTAGTTCCTATTGCTGTTATTATTCCGGCTTGTAACGCACCTGTTGAAGGGGCAAGTATGCCGGATCCTGATGCATATACAGAAAAACCATTTTTAGCATAACAAGAGCCTACTTTCGAACTCGCATTGAAATCATCTGATTTCAATCCATTGTTACTTAATTTCAGTCCGGCAATTTCTCCTTCTGTCGCTGTAATTTTTCCTGTAAACTGTCCGTTAACTGCAATAAGTTTCCCATCTGTTGTAATCTGAACATTCCCGTTTGCACTGATAGCTCCATTTAGGTTAATATTTTTGGCTTTGATGGTTGTGTTTGTTGCATCCTGATTAATATAGGAAATCAGCTCATTCCCGTTCTCCAGCTTCTTACTTGCATAAAGTGTATTTCCTTGCGAAGTAGTAATATATCCAGCCTTCTCAACCGTCTGTAATCTCGTGTTAAGACTGCTTACCGTACCGGATATGGAGTTATAGGACGTTTGCAGCTTTCCTATAGATTGATTCAGGACCTGATTATTCTTGTCATAATCCGTTTTGGTTACCCTTAGATCAATACTATCCTTTAATTGTGTTATCTGAGAATCAAATTCCGTCTTCATTACATTCGTAAGAACAGGCCCGATTACCGAACTCTGTGGATCTACATGTTGTCCACCATATCCCGTGTATCTGCTATTATGTTCAATTGGTACACAGTTATTCGTAATCCTGAATCTATATTTCCCTCCTCCGCGAAGTAAGATATATTCTTCATTGTTGTTCGTCAATTGTCCTATTGACCCGAATGGAATCTTCAATCCATTCGGAGAAGATGGATCTAGTTCAGTCCATCCCCATTGGGAAGATTCTATTACCCTCTGGACAGTAATAGAACCCCATCCGCCTCCGTTTACAGTCCACGCGCATAACATTGAGTATCCGCCACTTTCATGAGTTCCCCATGACACATTGACATAATCCAACGGGGTATCGACTTGTATTCTTGTCTTTATTGTAATATCAATTTTAATCGTCACCGGATAATACATATCCCGATTCCACTTTTCTGCTGTAAGATCAATCCATGTTTCACGATATGATTTAAGAGTTGCATATTCATTTGCAGTATCAATTGCCTCTTGTTTGGCTTCTTCCACTCTCTCAGAAACTTCGTTAACCCTTAAACTTATTTCTCCGTTTTCGGCTTTAATTTCGGTCAGGGTTTTCGTTATCGTTTTTATTTCTGCTTGCTGCTCGGAGAAAGAAGGAGTCCATACGGAAGCAGGCAGAAAACCTTCGACTAGCATCACTTCGGTGAACCGGACTGAATTCCCTGTGATATGCCCGGATTCTCCAGCGTAACAAAGTAAATACCCTTCTTGAGCTTCAAAATCATTTTTGGTAATCAGAATACCACCGTTTTTGTCATAAAGATGATGATAAGTAGTCGTCAAGTATTTTTTAATAGCCTTATCATATAAGATAAAATCACACTTGCTAATATTGCCTGATAAGAATTCTATATTTTGGGCATTCACATAATAAACTGTATTGGGCTTGATTACAGGAATATACAGAGCTTTATATGCATAAGCATTTGTCCCCTCCCCTTCAACCGTAAACGGTCCTTTTGTCCCCTCCGCCAAATTAACGTTATTAGCCCCGGTTTGGTCTTCTGCTGCTACAGGAAAGCCTTGCAGGGGTTTATTGCCTTCGATTAGGGAGATATTGTAGATTAACGCATTAATATCACCATTACCATATCCACTATATATTTTGCTTATAGTTTTACCTGCCTCAGATATTACATTTGTTATTGTTTTAGTCTTTATATCTTTTGTAAGAAATACATTACTTCGTGTTCCATCGTCATATTCGATGTAAAATGCTAATCCAGTATTATCCGGATTAGGACTTTTGTGCTTCCATTCCACAGACAACACATATTGTGTATTTGCCTTGAATTTAATGTCAAAAACAGGATTATACGCTTCAGTTGTAATATTGTTAAACAACAATTTCGGTGCTACGTCCAAATATATTCCGTCTTCATCTTGTCCCCAGACCGCAATATCCTTGTTCTTCTCATTCCACTTTAGCATCATTTTCTTGGATATGAGGTTTTGGGAACCGATCTGTATCCCATCAACAACCTTTCCCGCTTCATCTATTGCAATCTGCCTCTGATCGTTGATAGAGGGGGTCCACAATAGCGAAGTTTTATTGCCTAATACTAGTTTTACCCACTCTATTTCAGATTCAACGGATACACTATTAGGCATTGGATATATCCGAATAAATGTATTATCAACAGCAGGCGTCCCTAACGTCCATTTAAAAGTTTTCAAAGCAATATAATCTGTATCGGGACCACCAGGATAAAAACTAGCCAATACAACATTCCCTCCAGAATTGTAAACAGCCCAGTTTGTTTTATTCGCCCCTAATTTGCCTTTAATAACAATTGTACATTCTTCTCCTTGTTTGGGTTTATAGTCTCCTAAGTAAATTGTCGCTATTGGATAGCCAGTATTCTTCCATCCCTTGTTACTATTGTCAAGGAGATTGGTTTCTCCTACCTGTAGGTTGTCCAGATTACTCTGCACGTCTCCGATGGACTCTTCCACCGTTTTGCCGGACAATAAACGGAAGATACCTTTTAAATAAACATTTTTACCATAAAATCCGCTACCTTGAAGTTGTCCGAAATCAGGATCATTAATACCTCTCAAATTACCCTCACGAACATCTTCTTTCCCTTCAAGAGAATAGCTGTTTACGTTAGAATAATATGCAGTATAGGGAGCATCCAAACCATAAGAGGTAGTAAGGACTGCATTCTGTCGGCTTCTGTCGGTTCTGTTGCCGAACTGGATTATTTCATCTTCTACTTTTGGGATATCACTTCCTGATTCACAATCCGTTTTGCTCAGAACAAAATAATTATCACCAACTTCCGTTACAAGACGCCAGTATCTGCTAATATTTTTTCCGGTAAATACCTGATGTAAGGCCTGGTCTCCCACCACAAAAGGATTCGGTATTGTCCCGTCATCATTGTTAAAGAAACATTTGTAACCATCTTCCAATTCCTCTACTTCTGATATCCTTATTCCTCCACCTGGTGTCGTAAGCATACTACCGTTCACAGAAGTAATTTTTTGGACGATTATTTCAAAAACATGCATTGTCTTGCGGACTATGAGTTCGCTTACCTCCAAAACTCCATTCCAAAGCCTGTGGCCGACACCTAATAAGCCGGAAGTAAAGTTTTCGGATACTACTTCTTCAGCAGTGACTTTCCCCGTCTTTATACTCTCTTTGGCTACTACAGAGTTAAATTTAACGTCCGCGTCTTTATGTAACTTTTGATTGAACCACTTCGGATACCACGCATTGATAAGGTTATAGAAGAGCCTTTTTATATCATCTATATTGATAAGCTGCTTTAAGGTGAATTGTATCTGCTCTATTGTATTATTTACCTTAGTGTCGTAGGTATAAAGCATCTGGTCGCCCAATTCAACCCTTATATCATCGCTTGTTTCAGTAGTACCGATAATTCTTGTCGTGATATTCCGCCTGCCTATTTTTACGGTAATTCCATCACCGATATTCAGTGATATTCCTTTCTTCTTGATATAGTGTTTTTGAACTGATAGAGACGGGGCGTATTGCGGTTCACACTTTTTGTTCAGCTCATTTTGTGTTGCCTCCCTCAATTCCTGTGTTGCTTCATCTATGTAAGATTGCGGCATATTGATGTTAAGGAGGACAAACACGTCTCCGACACGTGGCTGTCTGTTTGCATTCGGAAGATAATACCCGTCTTCTTCCTCTTTTACGATAATTGAAAGCGTCTTGTCGGTATTGTTCCAGCTGTTTTTCACTATCTCAAAGTCCAACCCGGTTAAATCTCCTGTCTGAAATTTTACAACCGGAACCTCGTTGTCTGCATAATAATCAGATAAGTTGAAAGGAATATCGAGTTTTATCTTCCAGCTTCCGGCTTCTTCAATATTATCCGGTATCGTTACACCTAACACCGTCTTGTTAATCAGGCGTGGATAGATGTTTTCATTAATATATACACCCGTAATTTTGCCGTATTTGTTTACATTCTTTTCAAGAACTTCGTTGCCCAGATTCAACCGCTTGGGGCTATCCGGAGAAACATAGTCGGCAGGCAGATTTAATGTACCTCCTTTACCTATCATTCGTGTGGTAATGGAAGCGTTTGCGACCTTTGCGAGTTTTACTGAATAGCTACCTTTGTTCCTCCCATATTCAAATACATGGTCAGTCTCTTCCCCGATTCTGCTCTTTACGGTTATGATAGTGCCCGTAATATCCCACTCCATTTTGGCATTCTCGCATACCGTTTGAAGCGCGGCCATACAATTACTATTATCAAAACTCAAATCAAGGATACTTCCGTTCTGAATGGTTCCAAGGGTAAATTCCGGATAGTCCTCGTTCAAGGAATCAATCAGCAATGTCATGAAGTCGCTGACCTCTCCATGGTAGGCAAATGTTGTCGCTCCTTCGTCCGTTATGATGGAATTGTTCAGCTTATATCCTTGAAAATAGAACGTAAGCGGATAGGTAAACACTCCGTTACTTTCCTCTATATCAATAGGCTCGAAAATCTCGTACTTTTCATTCCCGACTAAAACATAGTCGCCTATCTTTAAGTCAAGATCATTCTTTGACGAAATAGTGAACGAAACATATTTATTTCCGCTTAATGACTTCGAGATGGTATCATCAACGACAAATTCGTAAATAACGGTATTATCTCTATATATGCTATATCCTTTCATTCGATATTACGATTAATTTGCAACTGAAATCAGCGTATACTTTCCCGATAGAAAAAACGTTTTGTACAGAAAATCCATTCGTGCAAAAACATTTAATCTCTCTTTCTCTGTAATTGATAGTTCTTATTCCGGCTTTCCCAAATAGGGCATATAATGATTTGATTCTCTCCTTGAATTGCTCTGTATTTTCAGCTATTATCATACCGGAAACGGTTATCTCCGTCTTCTCTTGCCCTCCTTTTGAATAAAGTGAATAAGACGGATTTTGGGTTGTGCTCAACGATTTTGGCGCACCGATTCCCTGATAGTTTGATATTTCTTTCAGATATAATCCGAAAGAAGTCCATTTGTATCCGTCAATCTCCCCGTTTTCGGTGGGAGAGGGGAGTGTCCCAGATAAATTAACAAGAGGTTCTATGAATTTAATCGTTATTTTGCAAGCCGATTTTGTAAAGGTTTCGATGGTCGTACTTTTGCATTTTACACTCCAGCTTCCCCATTTGCATGACAACGTAAATAACTCCGGCAACTCGTTCATGAAATCATTTATTAAAGGAAGAGAAGAGTCAGAATCAGACACGATATTTCCTGTTATTGAAATATCCCGGCTGTCAAAATCCATATCTTCACTCTCCACATAAGGCTCCACGCTGTTGTCTGTAACCCAATCGTAGTAAGTAGTCCCTTTTCTTTTCGGAAGATTGAAGCATCCAGAAATGGCAATATTGCCATTTGATTTTGTTGGAATTATCCCGAATTGGGAAATAGGAGTATTATTAATATAATATTCTGCCATGCCGTCCGGTGTTGGGTGGTATGTGTCATCACATACTGATGCAAATATAATTATTATTTAGAATTATTCAAAATAAAAATCCGTCATCTTGCGTATCTTTTACTTGATTCACTTTCAATTGTTCGTAGTCTTCCGTCCATGTTTTTCAATGTGTTGTGCATATCAGACAAGACGGAAGTATTATTCGCCGTTTCTCCGGTATTCCTCGCTATCGTGTTCAGTATGGAGTTGCATGTGGCCATTGTAGACTTGTATGTTTCATGAAATATCGTTGTCTGCTGGCTGATAGCCTTTAATGTATCGTAGGAACCTCTCCATATTCCCATTGATTCATTTGCAGTTTTCTCCGTAATTGTTTCGGATATGGTGCCGGTTTGGCGTTTTAATTCTTCCGGAGAACTTTCCCAATTAAAAGTTTTAGCCAAATTATCCCGGTCTTTAATCATATCTTGGATTATATCTTGATAATCATCCCTCAATTTTTCTGCCTCTTTTGCAGTAATCTTATTTTCGCTTTCTGCTGCTTCTGTCCAACTTTTATACAGATTTTCTATTCTTCCCTTGTACTGACTTGCGATTAGACCGGCTATAATCGATTTTCGCAAATATCCTTCAAAGTCATCACACATATCTTCAAAGGAAGCATCCATATCCGAAAGTGAATCAATAAATCCATTATAAAAACTATCGAAGGATATGCCAGTTAGTGCTTCTTGCAATGTATTCGCAAGTTCCTTGGCTTCATCGTTGCAGTCAATGATTGCATCTAAATTTTCAGTTATTTCAGAAGGTATTTTACTCCACGCTTCGGGGAAATCTCTTCGTATAATCTCTAACTGTTCCCCGGATAATTCATACATTTGTTGTACACTGGAAATATTTTGTCCTATAGACTTTGAAATATCATTCCATGATTTCTTAAGCCTTTCGTTGGCCCGGTAAGCATAACTATGTGAGCCTGCACTTGATCCTGCTTTACCTCCTACTTCCGCTAATCTTCTATAATTTTCTATTTGCTTTTCTAGCGCTTCGTTAGCTTCTTTCGCTGCCTCTACCGATGCAAATCCACCTCCAAATACAATTTTTTCCTTTGATTTATCAATGATTTTTTTGTATAGATCATTTATAGCCTCTAGTTGTTCTCTTAACGCCTTATATTGTGCTACTCCGTTATCTGATCCTAACCCGAATATACTGCCAATCGTTTTTGTAACGCCTGCTAATGTATGAATTACACCAGTTACAGCACTCATTGGCTTGGTTATATCAATTTCTGCTAATCCATCCACTACCTGTCCCAATCCGCTTAATGCTCCAGAAATAGATTCAGGGATTTCAATGCCTAAATTAGTAAGCATATTTACAAGATCATTCCCGGCAGAAATTACTTGCTGACCCTGTTGTCCTATTGCATTAACGGATTGTGTTATTTTACTAAGGGATTCAGCTCTTTTCTTCTCAGCAGCGGAAAGATTTTTTACAGCTCTTTCTTTTGCCTCTGGATTGTCAGCTTTATCCATCTCTTTTTTTGCCTTTGTAACCTCCTCTACTGCTTTTCTGTAATCTCTATATCCGCTTACTAATTCTTCAAGGGGCTCTCTGTTTGTAATAGTTGCGTCAAGGTTTTCAAAGGCATCAACAACAGTTTTAAAATCTTCTTTACTAATAGAATCATCTACCGTAGAAAGGTATTCCTTTATTTTGTCCCGGAGTTTTTTTAAAGCATCAGTAGATAATTTGTCAAGATTACCGAATACAGATGACCAGTCGATTTCTTTTTGAAATTGTTCAAGGTCAAGTCCGGATAATTCGGTTTTCTTTTTTTCTTTTGCTACCCGGATGGATTCTTCAAGCCTGTTTCTTTCGCTTTCTTCTGTTGTTTTTGCAAGTTCTTCTTGTAGCTTTTCAATATCTTTATTATATTTTCTTTCTATATCAAGGCGTTGTTGCTGGTATGACTGATATTGTTTTAAAAGTTCGTTTAATTCATCGGTCTGTTTTTTGTACACATCAGATTCGTCTTGTTCTCTTTTTCGCTTTACAGTAGAATAAGACGTAGAAATTTGCACTGTTTGCTCAGTCGTGAGTGTTCCGCCTTGTTTTGCCGCCCAATCGTCAGCAAGTTTTTTAATTTCAGCAATCTTTTCCTGATAGTCTAACCGGATTTGTGCAAGTTCTTTTTCTGTACCTTCCTGCATAAGGTCGATTTGGGCTTGCTGGTTTTGCTTACGGAGAAAGAGAAGTTCTTCATCAATTTGCTTGATTGTTTTGATTCTTTCTTCCTCTGCTTTTTGGGTAGCTTTAGAAGCTCCGGTTATAGTTTCTTTTTCTTTTGTAAGCTGGTCTATCTGTTTTTGATAGTCATTGAATTGTTTATTTGTTGTTGATGTTTCCTGAGCTTCTTTGAGGGTTTTTATTTGTTCTTCATACCATTTTACGGTTTTTTCTACAGATTTTGCATGTGCTTCCGCTTCTTCTTTTGCCCGGCGTTCGGCGTCTTCCTGGGCTTTTATATCAGAATTTACTTTATTCAATATAGAATGCTGTCCGGCCAACTTGTCTTGTAATTCTTGAAGTTGCTTATTGGCTCTGATTAATCTTTCACCACGCCCCTGTACGGCATTTTTATTTAGAAAGTCAATTTGCTGCTTAATTGAATTAATACTTTTTTCTGTTTCTTTTATACTTTCTTCAGATTGTGCTTTTGATCGTTCTCTGGTCGCTTTTGCAAGTTGATTATTTAATTCTGTCAGATTTATCACCTTTAAAGCCTCCAAATTCATGTTATCAAAATAACCTGGATACATTTTTCTTAAACTATCTAATGCAAGTTGTCGCGCAGCAATGGATTGGTTCTCGTCCCTTGTAATAGTTATAAATGTAGCTGTATCATCTGCATTTTTTTTACTTTCTTCATTGAATTTCTTTAGAGCATCAGTTGCAGCATCTGTTTTCTTTGTGAACTGATATAAGGCTGTACCAACACCAATTAGGACTGTAGCCAATAAAACGTAAGGATTTGCCTTTGTAGCAAGATTGAAAGCAATCTGGGCATCTTTTGCCGTCCGGATCGCTTTAGCAAGGGAAATCCATGCAGAGATATTTTGAATCGTAACGGATACACGTTGCGCAGCAGCTACGGCTATCAATGAGGCTTTGTATGTTCCGTAGGTAGCAACAAGTACCTTTAATATACTTAATACTTTTTCGTAATTTTCAACAAGATATGAAGCTCCAGAAATTGCATCGGAAATAATACCTTCATTCGCCTGTCCGATTTCGTTAAACATCATATCTATCGCATCACCAAGATTTGATATTTGACCTATGATTGTTTTTGATTGACCCTCCATCAAGGCATAGAATTTACCCCCCTCGTTTGTCATTCCCTCAAATACTTTTTTAATGTCATCAAACCCAATTTTTCCGGCCGTCACCATGTCATTTATTTCGCTTGTAGTCTTTCCATACATCTTGGAAAGCTCTTGAAGGACAGGTATACCAGACGACTGGAATTGTAACATATCTTTTGCATACAATCGACCTTGTACAGCCGTTGTTCCATATAGGTATGTTAAACGTTCAAGCGGCAATCCAAGACCGGCAGCTACATTTCCTAATCTTATAAGAGTATCGTTTATTTCATCAGCAGCAAATCCGTATGCAAGCAACTGCCTTGCACCGTCTGCTACTCCTTTTAAATCAAAAGGTGTTTTAGCGGCTGTTTCGACTAATTGATTCATAAGGTTTAGGGCGGGTTCTTCTGCTCCTAAAAGAGTTTTAAATGCAACTTCCAATTGCTGAAACTCGCCACGTGTCATAGCTATTCTTTTTACTATGTCCATTCCAAGATATGCCGTAGCAGCTTGTTTCATTCGCATCCATGCCGTGCTGATAACATTTCCGGATTCATCGGTTATCACACCCATCTTTGTTACTTCTTTCCGGTATTCTTCCGCCTTGCGCCTCATGTCGTTCAAATCAACATTGACACGTATATTCATTTGTCCGTCTGCCATAATTTAAAATATTTGACTTGCGTGTACTTGTTTCGGTTTGTCTTTATCGGTGGAGTAGGAGGGTTGGCACTTTAATAACATTTGGATATTTAGCCAGCTTATTTCATGCAACACTTCATGATAGCTTAACCCTAGGCCTTTCATGGCGCCGAATATTATTGCCCAAGGACTGTCGTTTTTGTCTTCTTCGTCAGATTCAAACCTTGAAGGAAAATTATATTGGTCAAAAAAAAAGGAGAGTTCAGGCGTTCTACATACAACTCCTGCAATTCGGTCATTGCCTTTTCATCGAGATTGTTACGGATAAACTTCTTGTTCTCTATCCTGTCCTCTTCATTTCTATATAATACGATAAGGGCGATGTTCAATTGCACTTCGAGATCGTCAAGGTGGTCTAACATTACCGTCAGCACGTCCTTCCCTTGGTCTTCCTCCGAAATGCCTTTTAGCTCTGCTATCTCCGCTGATATATCAATAATCTGACCGAGTGTGAGCGGTTTTACTTTCAGTTCCTCGCCTCCAATATGTATTACCGTGTCCTTTTCATTTATTTCTTTTGCTACTTGTTGCTCTAATGTTTCCATGTCTATAAAATTAGAGGGGGATTTATTTCCCCCTCATTAGTAATTAGGCGGAAACCACCTGTTTTCTTCTCGAACCCGGAATCTGCTTGTTGTCTTTATTGAAATTCGCCATGATGGTACAGGTCAATTCGAGGTTAGACAACCCGGATTTTCCCACAACACCGGTTTCTTTTACAACGACTTCAACTTTTGCCCACTGCCGGATAATACCGGGATATTTATCGGCTGGCATGGTTTCCAATTCCACAGCCTGCGGAGGTAACATGAAAGAAACCGGCTCAACTTCCCAGTCTTTGTTCGGGTCACTTTCTCCTGTCGGCTTTTGCCACCCAAGGAAATATTTAAATGCCTCTTCCGACATATCATTCGTAGACACCGTAAATGAGCGTGTGCCTTTTCGCGTCTGTATGCTCATAGCAATGTCTTCCACCTCTTCCCATTCAACATCCAATTTTTCCGGATCTTCCTGATTCATGTTGAATGAATCGGGAACAATCATTTTCATGTCGTATAACGATGCTAATGCCTCGGAAAAGTTCGGAAAAGAACCGGCATTTTCTCCGGTTATAACTGCCGGCATAAACTTTAGGCTTTTAATGCCATATACAACTCTATCTGCCATAATTATAGATTTAAATAAGTTACTTTTACTCTTAAATTTCTGAAATGCGTACCGTTGTCTTCCTTGTAATCCTTGCTTGACACAATGGAAAACTGGAATCCACTGTAATTCGTGTAATACTGACCTGTTGCGTCTTTATCTCTTCGGAATATCGGCCTTATCTCGTTGTAAGCACTATCAAGCCGTCTGGAGTTCTTTATGCCTTGTACATCGGGGATATGGATATTGACGTTTACGATAGAAGAATTGAACAATCTTTCTTCGCCAAATTCAAGCGGGAGGATTTCGATGTATTCTCCCCTATAATTAGGGTCGCGTGTATCTTCCTTGAAAACTCTTAAATTAGAGTTTTTCAGAAGATTATATACTTCCGTTTCCAACTCGCTCTTTTTCATTTCTTGAATCCTGCTTGTTTTAATATCCTGTCGATAACGTCATTTATCTGGCTTACTAAATACAATTCGGTTTCAGTCAAGACATTATATCCCTTTGCTTCGACATACTCTGCGTAATTCATTCCGGCAACGATGATAAGTGTGTATCCTGAGCCGGAAGACTTTCCAAGCTCTTCCGCGTATTTTTTCCCCTCACTTATACCTTCTCCATTGTTTCCCTCCGGACCTGAAATAGATTCAAATCCTCCTACATCAATAATATCACCGTCTTTTGCCAGCACATAACCGATTGAACTGCGCAAATTACCTGTCCGGTCTGTGAAATTTCCGTATGATTTCGCATGAGCTACAGCCTTTCCCCCGACAACGGTTTTCAATGTGAATTTTATTGCCTCTTCCACACGGCCAATTGATTCATCAAGTATGCCAAGAACTTGATTAAACTCGTTTTTACTATATGATAATCCGCTTTTCATGTCTTTATCACGTAGTTAAATTTTGTCGATCGGCTATCGACTACCGTAGCCTCAACTTCGTTCACGGTCTTATCTTTCTTTGTCAATCTTATTGTTGCCCCTTTTTTAGGCAGCTTTCTAGCATCAAAAGATTTAGGCAGGTAGACGTTGAAAGAATAGATATAAGTCCCGCTAAGCGAATATGAGTTGTTCTCCTCAATGCGGCAATCGGACAAAAACTCAAACCCTCCACCGTCTTCTCCTCCTCCACTGTCTCCACCTCCGAATATCGGGTCTCCGTTCCCATCATAGTCAATCGAACCAGGTGTTCCTCCTCCTGAGCTTGACGTTGATAACTCTATTTTGTCCGGATAATTGTACATCAATAATACGCTGAATAGTCCTTAATCGTGTTATTTTCCTTTGTCATGTCCGGTTCTCCGAGTTCAGACGCTAACAAGGAATACCATAACAAAACACTCTCCATGTTCCATGATGTGGATGCTCCCCCCTCGCTCATATTCGCTACCGGAATGATTTGTGAAAACTCCTTGTACATCGCCATTTTGGCAATCTTGGGGTCTACATCTTCATCCGGCGTAATATTCTGATTCAACATTATCACATCAATCTCTTCCGGAGATATATAGAACTTGGATAATGTAGCAGTTATGTATTCCTTGTAGGTCATATTACATCAATTTTAAGCATCCTTGGTTTTTCTTCCCTTCCCGGTTGTATCCTCTTTCTCTTCTTCGGTTGTATCCTCTTTCTTATTAAAAGGCTCAACCAAACCAAGTGCAATAAGTTCATTCCCACGCTCTTCATTGAGCGTAATGACATCCCCGGCTTTATATAACCGGGAATAGTCATATTTGTCTCTGAAATCCGATAAAATCTTTACTTTCATGCCTGTACGGTTGTGGTGTCCATAGTATAAATTCTATCAACGTTCGCGATTACAGGAACGACACGAGCCTGTGAAGTGGTGTATTCGCGGAGAGAAGGACGATTTTCCCGGTATTTGGAAACGAGCAAATACTGGTCTACCGTCTGATAGTTTACTCCCTGTACAGGGTGATTCATTTCTGCGAGACGCGACCACACCAAGGAGCCTAACTGACGATCACAAACAAATACAATCATCCCTTTCTTCCATGGTGTATTGTTTGTCTGTGTCCCGTTTTTCTCCGTCTTGATAGTCCTGTCAACTTTAGTAACAGTGAAATTAAACTTACTTGACATTACCCTGTTTGCCTGGGTGTTGTCAAGTACAGGGATATTGGTACCGACGAAACCCTGCAAAAATGCGAACTGCTGGCGTACCTGGTCGGATGCGTTGAAGTTGTCAAACCATGCTTGGTCAGCATAAGCTCCGATGATAACATTGCCGTCTTGTTCAGCTTTTTTAAGAACTTTCCGGATATCATCAATCGGCTTTGAAGTTGATGTGTTTCCTTCCCAAACGACCTTAACGCCGAATTTATTTTCGGTAAGATATCCGTAATCCACACGTACACCGGTGCCTATATTGTCGGTATCTGCCAATGCCACACCGGTAGACAGGCCTTGCAAGAACATCAATTCGATACGCTCCCAGATACCGGCAATCACGCGCGGAGTGTCCTCGAAGATTTTGGCGATGATGGTTTTTTCATCAAATCCCTGTGCGAGTAACGTATCAATGTCCGTCATCTGCTTTTCGTTAAGGAACAATTCCATGCCCATCTTTGGAAGTTCTCCGCTTGCTTTCTCCAACGAATCACGCTTTTTCAACGGAAGCGGTGAATCCATTGCAACCACATCGGCGGCAACCCGCGTATATTGTCCCGTAAGGGATGCCCAACGGCCATCTACGGAATAATCCGTTTTAAGCAACTGCTTGAACATATAAGACAGCTGCGTCTGATTCTTGTCGTTCAGTTTTTCCACAATAGCCAAAATCAGCTTCGGGAAGTTTTTCTGAATCAAATCAAAGTAAAGTGATTTTTCCATGTCTTAGTCCTCCTGATAATCGATTAACGGTAATGCGGTCTTCAATGCGGCGATAAGCTCGGCACTCATGGTGTATGGTGCTGCTTTTGGGTTGATGGTGCCTCGCGTCATGATAGCGGCAAACGGTTTGCTTGCCGGGATGGTTGCTACGAGAACCCCATAATACTTCGACGCTGATTCATTGCCAAGTGGGGTATATGCTTCCTCGCTGACAGGCAGAGGCTGAATCTTGCCGTCTGACGTTTCAATAAGAATGTGTCCGGCTTTTACAAATTTCTCCGTGTATCCTGTCAAGTCAAGCGAGCGACCGCCACGGATGCCGTCAAAGTAATTCACGATAACGATATTGTCGTTACCGGTAATGACTCCTTGTGGCTCATTCACTAAATTTACTACTGTCATATCCTTCTGATTTTAGATTAATAAACTATCCGCAATTTCCTTGGCTTGCTCTTGAGTGATTTCGCCTTTGTTTTGCGGAAAACCACCTCTTTCCGGAATGCCTTTGTCTACCATGTGCTGTTTATAGGCGGTTAGATGTGACGTAATCCCAGCGTTATCAAGTTCTGCCGGCACGTTGAGATACTTCAAGTCTGATTCGTCGATACCCAGCCTTTTGGCTTCGGAAGAGATAAAAGTGTTCCGGTCGGTATCTGCCTTGTCTTTTTCGTAAGATTGGATTTTCTCTTGAAAAGGCTTGACCGCTTCGGCAACTGCCGCCGCAACCATGGCTTTAATGTCGTCCGGTTTGGGTTCATCTTTCTTGCCAAGATCGCCCTTCTTGTCCTGTTTGGCTTTCAGTTCGTCGTACTGCTTTTGAAGTTCGGATTTCTCCGTCCTTACCTTGTCTACATCGCCCTGGAATGCTTTCAGCAAGGGTTCAACCCCTGCGATTGCTGCCTCGATTTGTGATTCTTCTGTGACGGTTTTAGATAAGTAATCAGCCACCCCGTCAAAAGCTTTTTCGCCAAACCCTAAGTTGGAATACTTAGTTTTCAGTTGAGATAAGATTTTTGTTTTCATTCGTGATGAATAAAAAAAGGCAAACGTCCGATAGTATAAATACAACTATCAGGCGCTTGCCTTTTCTGTTAGTAATTCCGTTATTTTAATGGGCAGTGTACATCATCATACACCTGATAGTATTGCAAATGTACACATTATTTTTATTTAATCCAAATAAAAATTACAAATCTTTGAACACCTTTGGATAAATGAAATACTTTTCCGCATATTTAGGATTATTTGTGACGTAGTAGGGTAGGGCACTCCATCCCGATATTTGTTTTTTATGAGTTTGTGACCATTTGATGAACTTATCTGGTATGTCGGTTATCATCTTTGGTTTTACCGTTGTCGGTTCTTTGCCGTCTAATATCGCTTGCGTCATAGCGGCAATGTCTTCTTGTGTAGCGAATATCGGCGTCATGATACATCGGCAATGCGGATGCCATCCGTACCATACGAAATCTTTTGGGTACCTGCCTTGTGCATAGTCGCATATATCAACAAATGGCTCCGGCTTTCCTGTTTTCGGGTTCTTTAGCGTGTGGTTGTTCGATAATCTGATTTGAAAGCCTACAATTACCGGATTGTTTTGATAACTTTCCCATTCAGCCATCCGGTAAGAATTGTTTATTTCTGTTGCTGCAAGTCTTCTTGCGTTCATGTAGGAAGACCGATATACGCCTTGCCCGGGGTGATATTGCTTCGCCGCTTTGCTTAGCTTCAATTCTCCGGTTTCCTTGTCTCTTACGCGGCGGAATAGCTTTTTCGGTTCTTGTAGATATTCCCTTAAATCTTTGCTTAATTTTTGCGCCGATTCTCCGTTTGACACGGCAAGTTGTACGGATTCTTCAATTTGTGCCTTTATCCCGTCTTTCCATACTCTTGTGGATATGTCAAATTTATCTTTATTGAATTTAAAGGCATCCATCGCCTTATTCCGGTGCTTAAACAATCCGGATTTCCGCAAATTATCGGCTAATTCTGTAGAAATCTTGCTTAATACAAGCGTTTCCGTGACTTTTTCACCAATTCTCCATGCCGTTTCTTGGGCCGATGTGACAATAGAGTATATTTCATCGATAAGTTTGTCTATTTTCCCGTCGATGCCTTTTATTCCGTTAATATCAGAGAAAGATTTCAACTTTTTACCGGATAGATACGATTTAATACCCGGAATATTTGCTATCTCGCTTGAAAATTCGGAATACAAACGCTTCAAGCGGGATGCCGTTTGGGCGTCTAATTCGAGCAACAGGTTATATAACTGCTCGAGTGTTAAATCGTCTGTCTTCATCTTTTCTTTCTTCTTTCTCTTCTCTTTGTTTTGCCATCTGGATAGTCTTCAAGATACGAATTTCTGAACACGGAAAGGATATGAAGCCAAAACCGGTATAAATTACTCCTCTTCTTCTTCATTTTTTTGGGACCGTTGAAATTCTCCTAACAAAGAGCCTTGTGTTTCTATCTGTTGCTCGCGTCTTTCCTTTAATTCTGTCAGGATCTTGTCAAGCTCGACGCTCGGGTCGTTGATATAGTCAATCAACGTAAGTGCGGTTTCCCGGCTTATCAGCTCGGAGCTGTAAAGATTAATAATGTCTGCTATCTTTTCGCTTACGTCGTCCTGGAATGGTTCGGCAAGCTGGCATGAAACCGAAAGATTTTCAACTACTGACTTTAAAGATACGTCAAGCACATTCCCGATAATCGCCTTTATAATGCTTGCTTCTCGCTCATGTGCAATGTAGTATATCTCCATATTCTTCGCCCTCTTCATGTAGCCTAACGCCATAGCCCTTTTTAACGCCCTGCCTGTCGGTGCGCCTGCTGCTACAAGTGCGTCAAATGATAAGTCCGGCGTCATAGATAGCATATAGATACACTTTTCGAGGTCTTTAATCTCCTCTCTTTTCAAATCGACAGCAGTATCTACGGAAAGATAGTCAAATTTGCTGTCTTTGCTCGGTACGCCGACCACTTTACCGCCTCCTGCTTTTTCAGTGTCCGGCAATCCTGCCGTGTCTTTTTTGCTCTTTAAAGATTCGGCAACGTCAGCAGACATAACCAGTATCGGGTCGGCAACATAATCGTTTACATCGGATACGCGGGAACGGAGTGCCTCGATTCTATCTATTAAAGGCTGAATGCCGTACCAAGCCTTGTTTTGTGTGACATAGACAACAGGGATTTTACCTATCTCGTTTTTTTCTGCTACAACTTCCCAAGCTCCATTTGTTTTTTTGCATCGGTAAATAATAGTCGGGTAGTATATATCGAAGTGGTAAACCGTTTTTACCCCCTCCAACAGGTAATATCCATGCCCGAAAGAAAGCATGTTGTCGTATTGGTCGAAGAGCGGCCTTAATTCATCCCCTTTGCTTTTTGCGAGGACTTTAACACCAACCTTTTTCTCTCCAGCATCATTTTTGTAAACATAGTACAATTTTGCCGCCTCTGTTTCCGCGCCGGCTAATCTCTTAAACTCCCTCTGTGTGGTGTTCCATCGCGTGTTTTTCAGTACATCGGAATAAACTTGGAAAGCTCTATCCGCTCCGTCTGAATCCTGCTGCCATGTCGGAGGGTTCCCATACATGAATGTCAGTTCTATTTCATTTATGATTTGCTGATAGGGAGCTGATAGTTTTGCGAGGACTTTAGGAGGTCTCCCGATTCTAATTTTGTCTTGTTTACGCATAATCTTATGCGTATCTGGATTGTACTCTAAAATAGCCTCGTTTACCTCTTCGTCCCTGTTTTGTAACAAAGAAATGACCTTTGAAATGTCCCTATCCCGGATCAATTCTTCAACAGTCCGATTAATCCCTATAGCATTCTGAATAGTGTTTGATGCCGAATTGAAAAAAGTAGATAATAGATTCATGGCTTGCCGTTCTGTTTTGGGTGCCTTGTAACATCACAAGACAATGCAAATATAGTGATTTTCAGTTATAATATATCAATATCAAACTCATCTTTGTCGTAAAATACTTTCCGGTCGTAAATATGTCCTAATATTTCAGCAAGCACCCAATATCTTACTGCGTCAATGGCATGGTTGAACTTGTCAATCGGTTCATTTAGCCATTTTCCAGCCTTGTCTTGCAAGTAGGTATAATTATTAAACTCCTTTATTACATTCGAACTTCTGCGAGTAATACATATCTCGTATTCTTGCATTTTTTGAATGCCGGCCATCACACTACCTTTGAACTTCTCAACAGGGTAGATGTTTATTCCAGCATTATATATTTCTTGAATCAGTCGAGGATCTGCACTTTCGGAAATAACTCTCATCTTCGGCACGCCTTTGAACTCTTCTATTATGTCGCCGGCTAACATGTGCGTCTTATAGCATATTTCATCTATGTATAGCTTATTGTCAAGCAAACCAACATCCACTATAGCTGTAGGGTCATGAGTATATCCGAAGTCGTTAGCGTATCCGCGCTTCTTGCAATAATCTGGTATTGAATCAACTAACGTGTATTTAGGGAAAACAAGCCCCTCTACTTGGCATTGCAATCCAAGCCCGTAAACCCTCCATAGGGATTCATTCTTATATTGTAAGCTCTCTATTTCATCGATGATTGTTTGTTCTAGAAATGGGTTATCCTTGTATGTAGTGATGAAATGGTAGGTGCGTGGGTCTCTATTTATTTCACAAAGCCAATGGTCGTCAGAGAAAGATGGATTATAGTCAATGATGGCAAACTTTGTCGTTCTCATTTTAAGCTGCTGCCATTCAATAAATGATATTTCGTTAGCCTCATTCACGAATAATATGTCGCGCTTACGCCCTCTTATCTTCTGCTCATCATCAGTAGAGAAAAAATCAATCCATGATCCGTTGGGAAATGTATAGATGAAGTCTGTTTTGTTCATACATCCTCTCTCATCATATATTCCCATATTCCGCATTATCTCCTTGAAATCAACAAATACGGTAGCCTTTAATGCCGGAAGTGTCTTTCTGACGATAGATAATCTTAAACCGGGATTCTGTAATAAATAGGTGATAAGTCTTATAAGGATGTTGTATGTCTTACTCGAACGACTGGAGCCTTGCGCCGATATCGTGGTATATTTGCGCTTTTTTTGTCCGTCTACAATATCAAACTGATTAATAGCATTATCAACAATGGAGAATATTTTAGTAGTTTGTATCTTCATGTTCTACATCCTCCCTTTTGTCAATAATCTCGATGTCGATTTTGGGGATTAAGTCTTTCCCGTCCTTTCCTGTTATCTCTGTTGTGTTTGGAATTTTTCCAAATATGCGTTCTGTGATGTCGTTTAAGGTTTTGACCTCTCCACGTCCAGAATCTTTATACAATGCCCGGCACACGTTTACAATCCAAATCGGCGTGTTTTCATCTTCTGCGATGCTATTTATCTCTTTCTTGGTGCATTGCATCAGATAGGCAATAACATCTTTATATTCCTCGTGGGATATGTTGTATTTCTTTTTGGCGATGGTGTATAGCTTGGGTTTTCTGCCACGATTTACAGGCTGATTGTCACTTGTAAAAAGTGTTTTATATCCTTTTTTATTTCCTTTCTCAAATTTTGCCATTTTTCGCCGTTTTTTCGCCGTTTTCAATAATTATTCATCTAGAAGCACGGGTCGGGATGTCCTTGTTGGACAGTAATTGTGTTATTGTGCTATCGGTGAGGGCTCTAGATATCTTTGCCGTAGTTTATTTCTTTATTGTCATCTCTTTGCTTTTTTATATATCTTAATATCCATTCCTACTGACCTTGCAACAGCAACGGGACGACTACTTAAAAAAGATATATTATTTTTTAAGTCGTAGTATCCAATATCAACAGGCTTTGAATGAGGATAATATACCTTTCCGTACAGTCTTTTTTTGTCGTTTTTTTCCCATAATTTCCATTCTATAGTACCAACAGGTTTACCATGAATGTCTATATGAAGTTCTGGGACCTCAATAATTCCATCTTTTGTATTATATGTTTTAAATCCTTCCCTTTGTTTTATTGTTTTCCCTCTGCTACTTGATGAACTACTACTTCTAACTTCTCCGCTTGTTTTAGCCATTTTCACCTCCTTTTTTTAACTCTGTTAGCCATAAACTGCTCCACATACAGCACATTATTCTGTATGCAAAGCTCTTTTATCTTATCTCCTCCGCCGTAAACCATCATGTTAGGATTATCTTTCCCTGATATTTCACGGGTGATTTGGATTTCTTCTTTCAAATATTCTTGTCTGTCGGCATATCCTCGTGTGAAGAATGCGTTATATCCGTTAGGGATGCCGAGACGGTTGTACTTCTGAAATTTCCTCGATACGTTCAGGTCGACATAAATATTGGCTCCGCATTCTTGCCAATATCTGGCAATCCACCTCTTTTTATATATTTGTTGTAAACCGTAGGCGATAGGGGTTGTATCGAATAGAGACAAGTTGGGCTCTACCAAATCCGTACATCCGCTATTCAGTACCTCGTTAGGATTCTTCCATATCGCTTCAAACCGATAATCTTCCACATAAAAATGATAGGTGGATATGCCTTTCTTCGCTCTTTTATCACTTCCCCATCCAGAGAAAGGCAAAAGAAGACCGCTTTTGGGCTGTCCGTCAATCTTTAGGTTGGGTATGTCAAATTCATTATTGCTGTCATAAATCCGATCGCCCAACATCATCGCATAGTAATCGGCATTTTCATCCTCTTCTTCCTCATCCTTTTTCGGATCTTTGCTTTTTTTCTTCGGCTCTTGCCATACATCAAATCCCCAATCGTCCAATTCTTCCATATCCCATTCATTGGCTATCATATCCCAATCAGTTTCACCGAATGAATTGTTATCTTGAATCACTATTTCACGGAGTTTCTTTGTAGGCATGTCCTCTGGAAGAATACATACAGGCACTTTTTCCCATCCTAATTCAGAATAAGCATTTAGGCGCATATTACCACCCAAGGCAATATAATTTCCGTTGAGAGGGTAGACGATGATTTCACGGGCTTCTGTCAGTTCGGGAAGAGCCTTTATGGATTTGCATAGTTCCTTGAATTTCTCTTTGTCAATGCGCCTCGGATTTTGCGGTATATCGTTTATCTGTCCCTCATTAGGCAAGACTAAAGAAATATCAACTTTATCATGAATTACTTTTTGTTTCATGCCAGCCGTTCAGATTAGTGTGTGTTGCTACATAACAACAAAACAAAAATAGCGATTATTTATAATAAATCCAAATAACGCATTCAGAGAATATTTTTGAAAGAACACAGTGGCGCACTTCCTAGAGCTAGCCATAAAAATCAACCAAGACTACGTTAATGTCGATCTCGACTTAATAAATAGAGTAAAAGACATTAAGAACAAGAGCAGATTCTTCAATGCTTCCATTCGGGAAAAGTTGGAGCGGATAGAGACATTTATAAAAGAGGCAAACGAAATAGAATAACGAGGTTGATCCCCGTTATCCTACTTTTAAAGTTACAGACTTCCCGCAATGCGGACAGGTAATACGGATACTACTACTTTCTTCTTTAAATAACTCAGGAACCGGTACATCTAAAGCCTTAGCTATTTCGTATAACTTTTGTAATGTAAGATTCCGGTTCAGCAGCATAGATAAACCAGGCTGTGTTATTCCCATCCGTTTGGCTAACACCTGCATGGTTATTCCTTTCTCCTTTGCAATCTCTTTTACTCTTAGCATATATGTTATATTTAATATTATCGACAAAGATAGATAAATAATGTATATCCGGAAAGAATTTTATATTTTTCAATACATAAGTGAAAAATATTTTTGTTTTTTCTTGTGTAATATTAATATATGTGTTATATTTGTATCGAAATAATAATACATGATTTTAAAAAATAAGGCTATGAAAATTTATAACTACAAAACAGGTAAGGCAGTTTTCGTAAACAACGAAAAAATAGAAATTAGTAATAAGGTTGCTGAAATTTTGGAAAACTACACTATGTTTCCTGAAAACATGTATCAGGATTTGGGTATTGAAAAACGCCCGTTTGTACAGGATAAGGATGGAGACGTATTAAAAATGGCAGAATCTACCGAAGTGGAAAATTTCGAAAGTAATGGAGAAAATAACTTTAATGTTACTTTTATGCTCTACAAAGGGGTTGTATTTGGAGTTTACGGTGAATATGAGGGACAGGATGCAAGCTGTTTAAGACAGTTTGATCTGAATCAGGTTTATAATGAATTTAAAAACACAAACAAATAAACTATGGATTTAATCGTACTGAAAAGAAATGAAGAAGATAATATAATGTATATTATCGAAGAAAATAAGTTTGAAACGACTCGCCTATCGGAGTGCTATGACAAGTTTGGACAAAAGATCGGCAAAGAAAATGCCGAGGATTATTGCTTAGAGAATAGTTATTGCACTGAATTACGGGAAAGATTTTTAAATGACCTGCAGACGGCCGGTTTTGAGGTAGAAAATAAATCTTGGGAAGATTTTGTTGAGAGCGATGACAACTCCATCAAGGAGTTTGTCGAAAACTGGCGTGATGAAAACGAGGTTTACACAGAAGCCTTAGCCTACAATTACTGGGATGGAAATAACTGGAGGTCTGTAATTTTAGACGATGACGCTAATGGTTATAGCGTTAACTACGAAAAGGTAGAGCAAGAACTTGCTCAGCAAGTTCTTACAGCGTACAAAAATGTAACTTTCCCTGATTACAAATTTGGGAAGAGTGAAGTAGAGTCGGATGGTTTTGTGTTCTTAAAGACTCAGTATCCAGGTGATCCATTCCTGACTACTGTTGAACTCTAAAATAAAGGAATTTGCCTGCTTAGGGTTTAGGTGCCTGAGCATATGTTAATCTAAAAACTTATGTCAGGCAGTTTGTTAGCATAAGTTTTTGAGGCATAAAAATAATTTATTTTACCTTTATTGGTGTATTTTCTTCCAATTTTATATATTTGTGGTGTCCACTGTAACCGGAATTGAAATTTGTTTTTTAAGAGGTAAAGTGTCCCTTTTAAAAATTTTAATTGAACCGTAACAGTGGACATTTTTATTTCAACACTACTTACAATTCCAAATAATAATGTATATTTGTAATCCCTTCTGCATTGGAATTGAAATATGTATGTGGCTGTTTTATTATGCCTTGAATTGTACCAGCAGAAGGGATTTTTAAAAGAACATTACTGTAATGGAATTGAAATATATATAGGGTTGATTGCCTTTAATTGTCTTAAATCGAACCAACAGTAATGTTCTTCTGTTTTTTTTAAATTTAAAACGATGGTAACTGAAGAAAAAATTGTCGACCTGTTAGGGGATTATGTTTCATGTATATCCCTAACCGAAGAACAGAAAGAATTAACACCTGAACAGAAAGAGTTTTATCAGGCTGCGGATGTTTGCCTTGAAATCCTGAAAAGGACAAGGTTAATATCCGGAATAGTAATAAAGCGGCCGGATGAATTTAAAGAGGCATGGGAAGAAGATAAGACTGAGTTTGATTTTATGTCTAAATACGCTATTTCTACCTGCGAAATAGCTGATGAAGTCATGAAAAAAATCCGGGAATGAGAATAAAAGTAATCCTAAATGCTGATCCCGGAGATTTTATTGATATTAATTATCAATACAGCTTAGCAGCCTGGATTTATCGCGTTATGGATAAATCGAATTCGGGATCGGCAGAATTTTGGCATAATTCCGGGTTATCATTTTCTGAAACAGACAATCGGCGTTATAAATTTTTTACATTTTCTAATCTGTATATTCCGAAGTTCAGGCTAGAAGGAAGGAGAATGTATATTTTGTCGGATTATATTTCATTTATTTTCTCTACATATATAGATGAAATTGGATGTGATTTTATCGGGGGATTATCTGAAAACCCCGGATTTTATGTTGGTAAATATCTTAAAGTAAAAGAAATACAGGTATTAAGAGAAGACGATATTAAATCAGGCGTAATACTAAAGGCCAAATCTCCTATTTACGTTCAGTCAGATAGCCTGCATTTAAATCCGATAGAACATAAAGATATTTACTCTGCTGCAATACACAAAAATTTATCCTCTAAATATAACGTATTTTATAAGTCTGACCGCGATTTCATTCAGACCTCTGTAACGATTGTATCTGGAATCAGACAAAAACTAATTACTATAAAAGAAGGGAAGGATTCAGAGACTAAAATTAAAGGATTTCTCTATACATTTAAAGTCGAAGGTGATCCGGACCTGATCGAAATAGGTTACAAATGCGGATTTGGGCAAGGGAATGCGATGGGGTTCGGTTTTGTCGATGTGATAGAACAAAAGGATGGAATATAATTCTATAGATAGTTAAAGGACCGGGACTATTCCCCGGTCTTTTTATATAATACATAGTCTATTACTTTTCTATTTGCTTCGTCTACTTGTGTGTAGTCATATTCACGGTATTTCTCAATCATTAATCCAGTAACTGAATGCATTAATCCTTTGTCTATTGTGGAATCCGGTATTCTTAATTGTCCTGCAATTGTTGCCCATGAATGTCTGGCATAGGTAAAACTAAAATGAGGGATTTTATCTTTTTCATTTTTAATATTCCTATTCATTTCTTCTATGTCCGATTTTATCCTGTCATCGATAAAGTGTGTTAGCTGTTTGTGGTTTTTGTATTTAGTTTTAATCATTCTTATTTTATTTGGATCAGCATACTTTTTAATTATTTCTAATATTTCAGGTTGCAATTTTAACTTTAGACGTACCTCTCTTGCTGTACGTGCTGTTTTTAGACGACTAATATCTATATAATTTTCAAAGTAAGGTAAATAGAAAATATCCTTCATATTCATTCCACATAGAAAGAAGGATAAAAAGAAGAAATCACGTCCAATCCCAGGGCGTTGATAGAATTTTCGTAAGACTTCTATGTCAAGTTTTCTTATCTTTGCTTTATAATCCGATGGAATTGAAATGGCATCAAATGGGTAAAGATCCCGGCTTATTACCTTTTGTCCAATTGCCACCTTAAAAACTCTTCGGATACAACGGAGATATTTTGTAAACGACACTTCTTTCTTATTTGTTCCTTTAAGAAAGAATTTTTTTAATTCTATAAGAGTATAGCTATCTATGTTCTGAAAGTAAATTTTATCAGTTTTAAAGAACTTTATTAATAAATTTTTGGTCCATCTGAATGTATCTGCGTACGCCTTTCTTTTCATTTCTTCAGTAACCTCTTCGGATTCAAGGTCAAATATAATTTTATCAATGGTTCTTATAAAATCTGTTGATTGTTCGACTGGTTTCCCTAAATTCAATCTTATTCTGTCATAAGACATGAAAATTTGCTTTAAGGTCATGACTGACATATCCTTAACGGATTCTCCCAATTCTTTATAATAATCCTGATATCTGCCTTTTTGAGCAAATAAATCTGAGTTCCATTTCGCTGCCTCTGGAAATTCTTTCTTTATAATTCCATTCCCCTGATCAAAAAAACTGGGCTCAATATAGTAGTTAGTCGGAATAAAAGTAGGATTTTCCCCCTTTTTCTTAATCTTAATTTTAATGTTTCCTTTTCCTGTCTTTCCTGAAACATCCCTTAGCACGACACTTAATTCCATGATTTTTATATTTTTTTAACTATAAAATGAGCTAAAAATAGCTCTAAAACTCAATTTTGAACGTCATTTTTTATGAATTGTTTCAAAAACACTGAAAAATTTCTACTAGATTTCTACTGGAATAACCCCTTTTTTAGCACAAAAGTGTGTTTTTTGTTACTTTTTACTTCGGATGTAAGGAACAAAAAAAGGAGTTAGATTATATCTAACTCCTTAATTTTCAATTTGTACCCAGGGCGGGAATCGAACCCGCACGTCTGTTGAGGACACTGGATTTTGAGTCCAGTTTTGTGATCTTCTTTTATAAATTGAAAATTAAGGAGTTGGATATATTTTTAGTAGAAATTTCTACTGGTTTTCTACTGGTTTAACATTTCCGTCTAAGCCACTACCTGATTCTATTGTTATATTTTCTTTTTCGGTCATTTTGCCTGATTTTTGGCTTATATTTAAGTATTAGTCATTCAAATAGTTTTTTGCACTTTCAATAATTTCTTTTGAATAATTATATAACTCTTCAAGAGACGTAATTAGGTATTTTGTTCCTTTTTTATTTTCATCAAATACTTCAAGATATTTATTCGATCGATTAAAATGTAAACGACAGATAGGTTTTCTATTGTTATCATCTAGTAATATGCCAAAATAAGAGATGGTATCTCTATATATAACTCTATTTAAATCAACAATCCCATGTAAAATTGATTTTACAATATAGAATCCTTGCAATTCTTCTTCTGTAGTTACAATTAAATCTTCTCGGCTTTCTTCTTGTATTTGTTGTTCCTGATCTTGAGATTTAATTTCATCAGTTTGTGATTTTATTACCGATTTAAGTTTGTCGCTTATGTAATCACTGTTATACTGTTGAAAAGCTCTTCTTAACATATCTCTAAATTGTTCAACAATTGGTTTCGTGAGCATTGACGGATATACTTGTTTTGCAAAGTATTTTACAAATTCATCAGAAGGATCAGCTATTTCTTTAACGATTAGATTTCTTAATTCTGTAGTATATTTTAACTCACTTGCAGTATTTAGAATAGATTCAATATCAAAGTAACTTTTATGAAATTCTTTTAACTTTTCAACTTGAACCTCTTTTAAGTCTTCTATGTTAATCTCAAAAAATGGTTTGTCATCCATTTTATTTGGCTCTACTAGGTCAGCATAGAACTTATAAATTATGCCGTTTGTGAGTATACCAAATTTAGCTTTAGATACATGATAGTACCTTAGAAGCTGCCCACTATGTAAATTTAAATCTTGCTTCCAGTGTTTGCATTCGATTAATATAATAGGATCTCCATCTTTACAAATTGTATAATCAATTTTTTCACCTTTCTTTGTTCCTATATCACAAACACATTCTGGTATCACTTCTGTTGGATCGAAAATATCATATCCAAGAGATTGTATGAATGGAAGTATAATAGCTGTTTTTGTGGCTTCTTCTGTTGCAATACTTTCTTTTAACTTGGATGCACGCTCTCCAAGTATTTTAATTTGATCTTTAAAATCCATGTATTATAATTTTAAATTAGCACACGACTTTTTTCAATTTTGTTTTCTCTGATGGCAAAACTCTATAACCTTAGATATTTTCTTATCATCTCCACCTTCCATGTGATCGAATATTTTTTTGAGAAATCCATTTTGATCATTTATTATATCTAATTGTCGATTTATTGCCTGATTATTTAGGCGAGTACTTTCAGCACTATTTTTTTCTTGATCCTTAATAATACTTAACTGCGCGTTCATTGTATCAGTTAGCATTTTTACAACTTCGGTGAAGTCACTCATAATATCTTTTATTAATATTAATACTTTTTCATCAGTATTAGTTATACGTTCTTCACTAAAATTTGTTTCTTTTTTACTCATGTTAACCAACCTTTTTTTGTCCAGGAATATTATTTTCAGAAATAAGATCATCTATTTTCTTGCACAACGTTTGAAGATATTTTCCTTGATTATCAAGTGATTTTTGTAAAGATTCAATCTTATTAAACATTTCCTTCTGTTCTTCAATATGTTTTTGCTCTTTACTATTAGTCACTTGTTTTAATATATTAGCCTGATCACTGATCACAGACAATAAGGACTTGATTGTTTCGGTCTCACTTTTATTTGCCTCTGGGACTTCGGGAAGCTGAATGTCATTTTGTGAATCTGATTCGGAAATATTTTTAATCATTTCTCCTTCTCCACCAAGAAGCCATTCAGCAGATATATTCAATGATTTATCACCAAATATTTTTTCTAAAACATCAGCTCTTGGAGTACTAAGCTTACCTCCAACAATGTCTTTTAAAGTTGGGTGTGGTACATTTATTTGTCTTGCAAACGAACTAGTGTTTCCATTAAATAATTCATTCACAATTCTTTTAATTCTATCATTAATTGTACCCATATTTGTTATTTATAATGTTTATAAATAAATGATATATCACTATTTTTAGCACTATATGTTTTGAATTAATGAAATATCACCATATCTTTGCCTTGTGATTAGATGAAAACACTAATCCATGAGCATAAAAAATAAATAATATACAAACATAATAAAAATGGATGAAATAGCAATTAATAAACCAAAAACTTTAAAAAGCCAGATTTTAGATATGCAGGCTGGAATGTGTCTTTTTGTCCCATTCCGGGAATATACAGAGATGCACGTAAGAAAAATAGTAAGGTTTCTTAATCGGGAAGGATATTCTTATAAAGCAACGAGTGCGGGTGTTATAGACGGGATAAATGTAATAAGATTGAAATAATTATGAACCTGATCCTCCGAAATACCGATCGTATCGAAATGTCGATGGCTGAATTTATTGATTTCACCAAGAGCGTTGTCAAGGAAGCCGTTGCCGAAACTTACGGGGAATATATTAGCCGGAATGAAGCAATTAGGCATTTGGGCAGTCGGAAAAAACTGGAGCAAGCAATCAAAATGAAGTTGATTAATCCTGATAAGGGAAATGGGAATCAGAAATGGCGGGTAAAAACCCGGGAAGTCATTGAAGCATATAAAATAATTGATAAACTATGAGAACTTTTTCAATATTAGCCTTTCTTCTTGCCCTTGGAATATTAGGATGCAGTATTTACGGAGGGCAGTACCATAGTCTTCCTTTCGCAATAATGTCCGGTATTTTGGGTTGGGCGATGTGGCCGGAGAAGAAGCAGGTAAAACCATACCGAAGTTATAGAAGTTGGGACACTAAAGATACGTAATGGCGGAGGAATTTAGCAAGGTTTGGTCCGGCTTAAACAAAGTAAACCTAACACCGCCCCGGGTGGAAGTAAGGGGCAGATGCGACACTGTAAAGCCGTGAGTTCTTTGGTCCGGTGACATTCTTTTCTTTACACCACAATATCTCCATTCACACCGGACCTTTTTTAAGTGACATATAAAGTACATTGTAGCCCTAGTCCTGTCGGGAGATAGCACGAAAGGCAAAATTTTAAAAGGGAAAAGTTATGAACGACAATGCAAATGTAAATGTAAGTGACAAAAAGGATAAAGAAATTGAAAACTTAAAAAAGCAGCTCGATGCTGCAAATACATCCTGGAACAGATACTTTCAGGAATGTGAGACACTGAAACAGGAATTATCGAGATATAAGGAACTTGTAAAGGCTCAGAGTGCTATTATAAACAACAATTAATCAGTCCGGGGCAGCCAATTGTAACTGTGGCCATATATATAGGTTGCTCCGGCAAAGGGTCGGTTGTCCGAGTGGTCAGGAGCCAGTCCGCAAAACTGGGTACGCGGGTTCGAATCCCGCACCGACCTCAGAATTTAAATTTTAACAAAAATGAAATACAAAGTAGGAGACAAAGTAATAATTAAACCAAAAGAAGAGTTTGTACATTCTAAATATCGAAATCCACATGGATCCATGGACATATATTGTGGGAGAGCGGCTGTTATTGTATCCCAAGGTTTTGATTATTATAGAATAGATATAGATGGAGGACTTTGGAATTGGTACGATGATATGCTTGAAGATAATAATGTAGGAATGTATGGGGAACTAAGAGGATTTCCACAAGCTTATTTTTCTGGGACATTCTCCATGACAGAATCGAATAAAAAAACACATTCTATAGACCTAATAGGCGAACATAAATTTTTAACCTTAAAAGTGGAATCATGAAAAAACTGAAAGCAATTTTATCCGGAGCTAATTTTATCGACAGATTATTCGATCTGAGGGAAAGAGATGTTAAACGTTCTTTAGAATCCGCGAGCGATGACGCAGAAAGACAAATGACGGAAGCCGAAATCCGATACGAGGAACTTTGTAAAAAATTGGGAGAAAAGGAAGTCAACTACACGACAACAATCAATCAGATGTTGGAGCAAAAAGACATCATCCGCCGGGCAAAAGAAACAATTGAAGCCGTGAAGGCAATCAAAGACGATTTGGAATCAGAGGTTGAATTAAAAGAGGAAGACAAAAAGAAAAAATAACTGGCAGCCCGGGAAGACGGGCAACCCGCCTACTTAGCTCAGTTGGTAGAGCATCGGTTTTGTACTCCGAAGGTCATCCGTTCGAACCGGACAGTAGGCTCAAAAGTAAGGCCGTTTAGTTTGATGACGTGACGGCCTTACAAAAAACTCCAAGCTCTTTGACATGTTGACAGACAATAAAAAACACGCAGTTTGTCGCTGCGGGCTGGTGAACTACCGGGCAATACTCCGGTAGTGGCGAAAGTCGCGTGTCAAAGGCGCATTAAGCCAGCAACGGGTTGTACTGGAGTACTTAGAAAGAGGTTCGATTCCTCTTACCCGTCACATTTCAAACAACAAAACAAAAGTATGGAAAATAATCAAAAAACACAAGAGCAGCATCTTACCCATTGGAAAAGACTGGTAAATCCTGATTATCTAGGGGTATATTCTTTGGATAACGGGAAGGACATGACATTAACTATTGACCGGATCGTCCGGGAAGTAGTAACAAGTACTGGAGGCAAAAAAGAAGAATGTACAGTAGCTTACTTCAAAGAAAAAGTAAAGCCGATGATCCTAAACCGTACCAATTCAAAAATGATTCAGAAAATATACAATACCCCTTACATTGAAGAATGGGCAGGGAAAAAAATAACTGTATATGCGTCCGCGACAAAACTTGCCGGAGAAGAAGTTGAATGTCTTCGTATCCGTCAGCTGGTTCCACAAAATCCGGTTTTGAAAATAGAGGATAAAGTGAATTTCGATAAATGTAAATCTGCGCTGCAAAACGGATATACAATCAGTCAGTTACGGACCAAATGGACAATTACTAAAGATGTAGAGCAAGCTTTGACCAATGAAGGAATTTAAAATCAGATGTTCGCAAATAGGGAAAATAATCGGCACTGGAAAGGGAAATCCGCTAACCAAAACTGCCATGTCTTATTGCAAGACATGGCTAAAAGAACAACTATACTGCCGACGTTATGAGTTTCGTAGCAAATATACGGACAAAGGGCATATTGTTGAAGATGAATCAATCGACTTTATCGGCGATCAACTCGGGTTAGGATTTTTGATAAAGAATGACAAACAGTTCGAAAATGACTACTTTACCGGAGAGCCGGACATAATACCGCCTAATATTGATTTGGTCATAGATGCTAAAAATAGTTGGTCTTGGGAATCATTCCCCATACTTGAAGAAGAAATTCCCACATTGGACTATTATTGGCAATTACAAGGATATATGAGCTTAACAGATAGGCATCATGCGAAACTTGTATATGTATTGTCGGATACTCCTCAACATCTTATTGAAAGAGAAGCTCGAAGATACTGTTATGACAACGGTTTTGAAGAACTTGATATTGACATATACAACAAGTTCTTAGCAGATATGACGTATACAGATGTTTCAAACAACTTAAAAATAAAAGTATTTGACATTGAGCGTAGTAATGAAGACATTGTACTTGCCAAAAATAAAGTAATTGAGTGCAGAGAATACATTTCAACCCTATTAAATCAAATAAAATGATAGAACTACAAGCTATAGGTAACATCGGCAAGGATGCCGAGCAGAAAACAATAGGCGGCAAGTCATACGCCTCATTTTCAATCGGTGTAACAGAAAAAACATCAGACGGGAAAGACAAGACAACATGGCTCCGGGTAATGAAATACGACAGCGAAGGTAAGTTGACCGCATACCTTACAAAAGGGAAAAAGGTTTGGGTACGTGGCAATCCCTACTTTTCTGCTTATGTCAGTAAAAACACAGGTGAAGCCATCCCGGACACGACTATATGGGCTGACAAACTCGTGTTCTGTTCTTCAGGAGAAAAGCAGAATGGACAGCAAGACACCGGACGGCAACCGCAAGAACAGCAAACAACGGATAACTATTACGACGATCAACTTCCTTTTTAATCATGAAAACAAAAATTTGCATTAGATGCGGCATTGAAAAATCTATATCTGAATTTTACGTTCATCATGAAATGAAAGATGGTCATCTGAATAAATGCAAGATGTGCTGTAAAAAAGATGCTGCTTTTAACTATAAAAAGAAAAGCAAAAATGTGTGGTTTATCGAAGCGGAAAGAAGAAGAGGTCGAGAGAAATACAAACGATTGAATTATAAAGAAAAATATCCTCCAGATAAATTAAAATCCAACGCAAAAACAAAAAACCTACACAGATATCTAATATCGGCAGGATATGATATGAATATGAAAGAAGCTCATCACTGGAATTATGACTTACCAAAACAAGGCTTCATTTTGACGAGAAAATGCCATAAGTTAGTCCATAAATTTTTGACATTTGACGCCAAAACAAGATGTTTTAAATGGGGAGACATAATTTTGGACAGTCTTGAAAAACATTATGATTTCATAAAACATGTGTTCGATGAAAATAATGTTAATTCTGATATCATTTGCTTTAAGCTATGAAAATCAAACTCCTTAACACTTCCGTCGGTCTGAAACCGTTATACGATGAAGATTTCGAGGAAAAGAAAAAGTTGAAAATCGGAGAGGTTTACGAGGCCACTATCAAGCGGCCTCGAAACCTTTCCTTTCACCGAAAATATTTCGGACTCATTAACCTTGCCTGGGAATATCAGAATGAGATAGCGGTAGAGCATTTCAAGCACAGCATCGAACTATTCAGAAAAACGGTAGAAATGGCAGCCGGATGGTGTGAGCCGATATACTCGATTGCCCGGAAAGAGTGGATTGAAGTTCCGAAGTCTATTGCTTTCGATAAAATGGACGAAGACGAATTTCAAAACCTATACGAACGTGTAAAGGACGTATTATTTAAATACTTCCTCAAAAACATTTCAGTTGAAGAATTTGAAAAGAACCTTATTAATTTTTGATGAACTCATACATGACCAGCTCCGGCGAATATGTTCTTAAATCGGTCATAGACCGCCGGATTAGAGCAGCCAAAGAAAAGAAGATAGCCCAGATGATTGAAAAATATGGCTATCTTTTCTGTGAGGAATGTCATAGAAATGAGGCTGCAGGTATTCCACTTGATTGTTCACACGATATTCCAGTAAGTGAATGTCAAAAAAGAGGCCAATCGGAATTAGCCTGGGATGTAAATAACATTACAATCAGGTGCCGGGAATGCCACCACAAACATGATCATCAATCACAATTTAGTTTTCCATGAAAATCCCATCTACCCTTTCTGCTCAAATCCTTTCCTTTCTATTTAAGGATAAAGCCGGACTAATCAGGCATCTCAAAGAGATACAAGATAGCCCGGTTTCTTTTTCGGATGTAAAAGGGAGGGAAAGACAAAGGAAGGCGGGGATACTGGTTAAGAAACTTGAAAAATTGAAACATTAAAATTATGACAGCAACCTATTTTGAATCCACAGTAAAATACGAAAAAGTAAATGAGGATGGCAAAGCAAAGAAAGTGACTGAATTATACCTCATAGATGCAATGAGCTTTTCGGAAACAGAAGAAAGGAGTTGCAGGCAGTTATCCGAAATAGTTCAGGGGGATTACCTCATTCAATCCCTGAAACGGTCAAAAATAACAGAATACATTGAATCAAATGACGAAAACGATGACCGACTCTACAAAGCAACAGTTAAAATAACCGATAGCGATAACTTCGGCAAAGAGAAAGAATCCTCAATTCATTATCTAGTTGCCGCATCAAACATCAACCGGGCATTGGATAACCTCGAAAAATCACTGTCAACATTTGTAATACCCTATGAGATAGTAAAAATCGAAGATACGAAGTTTGTAGAAGTGATCCCCTACATACCGGACGACAAAGAACGCATACCGGACAATTTAAAACCACAACAATAACACTAAAACTATAATATCATGGAAAAAATCACAGACAAAATTAAATCCTTCGAGGATGCTTGCAAGCATCTCAGACTTAACCCTAACGACCTGCCGGTTGTAGATATGCTTCCGGAGAAAGATAGGAAATCAATTATCGCATTCTACAAGCTTACAATTATTATCAGAGCATTGAATGAAGGTTGGGAACCAGATTGGTCAAATTGGGATGAATGTAAGTATTACAACTGGTTTTACGTTGAAAAAGGAGAAGACCAGCGTTCCTCCGGTTTTCGTTACTGCGCTACGAGCTACGCGCCTACGGGCACGCGCACCGGCTCTCGGCTTTGCTTTAAGAATAGAGAATTAGCCGAATACGCCGCAGAACAATTCAAAAAACTATATCGTGAATATTTACTCATTCTTTAAAAGAAAAAACATGAAGAAGACATTAGAGATAACGGAAGAACAAGCAAAGAAACTCTACTTTGAAGCATCCGAAAACTTCAAAGAAGTACTTGAATCGAACTTCGGGAAGACAACATTTCTGAAAAACTTTCAAGACGCAGTAAAGACATACTATGATGCTTGTGAAATCATAGGAGAAAAGCCGATTGACGAACAGCATTTAATGGACTGTGGACTCGGAAAGTCGGAAATCGCATTCATGAAATTGAAAACAATCTTCAAAGCTGCAAATAAAATGAACAACGATTGGAAAGCAGATTACTCCAATTCAAGCCAGTATAAATATTATCCGTATTTTGTTTGGCGTTCCTCCGGTTTTCGTTACGACGTTACGTACTACACGGATACGGGCACGGGCCCCGGCTCTCGGCTTTGCTGCGGTACATCTGATGATGCAGAATACATCGGAAAACAATTTAAAGATTTATATAACGATTATTTTGGATAAAAAAAACAAGATAAAAAGGGGAAATGAGCAATAATTTATTTACACCAGAAGACAGCGAGCGCATCGAATTACTCTGTCAGCTTAATCGCTTAGAGGCTCCCGTAGAAAAGTTACGGGAGCTTGTTGTTTATACAGAAAAATATAACCGCAAAAAGGAAAGGGAAGAGGGAAAGAAATGAGCAATCAGAATCAAGCCTCTAGAGGCATCGGATTTATAGGATTACTAACAATAGCATTTATTGTCCTTAAACTAACTAGTGTAATTGCTTGGTCATGGTGGTGGGTACTTTCTCCAGTATGGATCCCTCCATCTTTAGTCTTATTGGTTATATGGTTATGTTTTTTAGTGCGGATAATATTTTTATTCTGTACCCGAAAAAAGTATAAGAGATACCAAGAAAACTTGAAAAAAGGAATGAGTGGTTACTCTGCGTTTCGCGAAGCTTATAAGAAAAATAAGCAATCTGCACCGATAAGGGAAAGTAAATTCCAACAAAGGCTTAAGGAAATACAAAATCGGCAAAAGCACCAATAACCTGCTCCTGTTCTACTTAGCCGTGGTGCGGGGAACTAAAACAAATTTCTATCTAATAAAGAATCAGCATGAAAAATAACTACACAGAAGAACAAAAAGAAAAGGTATGCGATTTAGTTTATAAATGGATGGTTGAGAATAATTGTCATTCGGCAGAACATGCATCGCAGGATGACGATTGTACGATCAATGCCATCGACTTAGTATGTGAATTAGCTGAAATAGTTGGAATACCTTACGATGAAGATTAACCTATGCCCCGCACCCCGAAACCCAAACAACCAAAACCGATCATTTCCCGTCTGTCAACAAACTATTCCGACTGCCGGAAATGTATCTACTACCAACCGTGGAAATTCGGATTGGTTGATTGCCCGTTTTCAGTGGTGCCGCATGAAAATTGCCTGACTAGAAAAATTGAATGTGTAAAATTTAAAATAAAATAATATGGTTCTTACTTGGATATTAAATATAGTACTACAAATTATATGTTTCTATCTTCTTTTTAAAGCAGGAGAAATAAAAGGCTATAAAAAAGGATTAGAAGAAGGTTTCGATGCCGGATATGAATGTTTTCACAAATTTATTGTCAAACAAATAAAACATATTAATGACGAAAACAAGAATTTGAACAATTAAAAAAAACACTAAATATAATTGACATGGAAAAAGGAAGCAAACCAGTTAAAGCATATAAAGGATTTAACAAGCACATGCAATGTACGCCCAATGGGAAAATTTTCCAGTACGAAATTGGTAAGGAATATAAAGAAGATGAAGCTGATTTATGTCATTGCGGTTTTCATGCTTGCGAGAACCCTCTTGACGTTCTGAGTTATTATAATAACATTGATGACAAATTCTGCGAAGTAGAATTAGATGAAATTGATCCGAATAGAAATAGAGATTCGAAAATATGCGGAAAGAAAATAAAGATTGGTATTGAAATAGGATTCCTAGGCTTATTTAAAGCGGGTATCGAATGGATTAAGAACAAAACAATCTTTACAAAAGAAGATTTTGAAAAATTACCTTCCGGTTATGACGCTCAGATCGGCTCCTCCGGTGATGGCGCTAAGATCGGCTCCTCCGGTTATGGCGCTAAGATCGGCTCCTCCGGTGATGGCGCTAAGATCGGCTCCTCCGGTGATGACGCTAAGATCGGCTCCTCCGGTTATGGCGCTAAGATCGGCTCCTCCGGTGATGATTGTGTCATAATGTGCGCTGGTATTAATTCATCAGCTAAAGCAAAAATAGGGTCATGGATTACTCTTGCAGAATGGAAGTATTCAGAAGAAAAACAAAGATATATCCCATTTTCAGTTGTAACAAAACAAGTAGATGGAATTGAGATAAAAGAAGATGTGTACTATACCTTACAAGATGGTAAATTTAAAGAATCAGAACAACAGTAAAAAATTGAATAAAAACTATGATAGCACTAATTATCACATCCTTATTAGGAGACTACTCCGGTATTGCTGAAGAAGTAGAAAAACAACCCCAATACCAGGACAAAAAGAAAGAATCCGATGAAGTTGTAAGTATCCATCAGTTCTACATGCTTTCCAGGTCCTATGATGCAAAATTTGACGAATGCGAAAAACTCAAAGCCCGAAATCAGGAATTGGAAAAGTCAAACATTAAACTCATGGAAACGGTTAACAAGTACCGGTACTTTATCGAGTGCCAACGAAACGAAATAGATAAACTATGAATTTTTAAACATGAAAGCAGAAGATTTAATAACCAGAAATACTTTATCCAATATTATTTTGGATAAAAATCAACATGTAGTGTCTATTCCAATTGCAATTACTGCTATAAACATGGCTAGGTCCGAAGAACGTAAGAAAGCTATTAAGGCATTCAAAATTGCAACAGATGGTTATTTGAACTGTGGAGGGACTAATCGTAAATCAGAGGTATTAGCACTATTTAAAGAGATACTAGGGTGTTCTAATATTAAAATTTGAAACATGGAATACGACGAATTACTCAAAGACCCGCGCTGGCAGCGTAAACGGTTAGAAGCAATGCAAGCGGACAAATTCACATGCCAGATGTGTTTTCGTTCAGACAAGCCTTTAAACGTCCATCACAAAAAGTATATCCAAGGCGCTGCTCCATGGGAATACGATACAAGTGATTTAATCACCCTTTGTGAAAAGTGCCATGCAAAATATCATCGGGATGTAGCCAAAACAAAAATAATGATTGACACACTATTAATTATATCAGAACGGTTAAAAGCTGCAATATGACATGGCAAGGCAATTAAAAGAAGGATTGGATTTTTTTTCTTTTGATGTCGATTTTTTTGATGACGAGAAAATAGGTGCAATTTCGGGAGAGTTCGGGATAAAAGGAGAAATTACGGTAATAAAGCTGCTATGTGCGGTATACAGAAATGGATACTTCATTATGTGGAATGAGCCGTTAAAAATGAAACTTTTAAAATCCCTTCCCGGAATAAGTTCTGAACTGCTGGAACAAATCGTGAATCGCTTAGTTAGGTGGGGGTTCTTTGACAGCTCCTGCTTTAACTTGGAAAAGATTCTGACAAGTGAAGGCATTCAGAAGCGATATTTCTCGGCAATAAAAAGAAGAAAACCAAAGGAAGAATATCCTTATCTACTCATTAATGTAGACAATAATCCTATTAATGTATTCAACAACGACATTAATGTATACAAAAGTACACAAAGGAAAGGAAAGAAAATAAATAATTCCCCTATAAATCCCCCTTTAGATTTTTCTGGGGACGAAATCATGCACATCCATGAATTGAAAAAAAGAATATTTTCTGACGAAACAGCATGGATGGAAACTGTTGCCATGAAAAAACACATCACACCGGACGGCATAACAGAGTGGATAAACAATTTCTTTGACGAGCTTGAATGCACCGGAGAAAACATGAAAAGCGTGAAAGACTTCAAATCTCATTTTTTTCGATGGCTTAAAATCCAACTAAAAGACAGAAAGGAGGAAAACAATGACAGAAGACTTGAAAACTGGTAGATCAAAATCGACAATTACAGAAAAGGCTGTTTTAGGGGCGATGTTAGTGTCCCCTGATATAATTACCGATGTCGTATCGAAATTAAGCGCAGACTCTTTCTTTGATGTCGAAAACAGGATAATTTTTGAAGCCATTCTAAAACTGAATGACGATAACACGCCTGTAGACCTGATTTCCGTTGCCGAACAACTGAAACAATCCGGTAAAATCGAAGAAGCAGGAAATTACAGCTATCTGGCAGAACTTACCAACCAGTCAGGATTAGGAATTGCGCGGATAGAATATTACTGCAAAATACTCTTACAATTACAGGTCGAACGCCTGTTGATAGACATGAGTATGGAAATTATCCGTATGTCTGACGGAACAAACGACGTATCAGATACGATTTCATTTGCTGACAGGCAACTACAACGCATCAATGATGTACTTTCCTGCAACAACAGAATGGAGCACATTTCAACGGCAATAGAGAAAGCAGCCGATGAATCAATTATCCGGACAAACAATCGAAGGCAGGGCAAAATGACCGGTGTAACATCCGGATTAAAAGAACTCGACACGATGACCTCCGGATTCAAGGGTGGAGAATTAATAATCCTTGCCGCCCGTCCGGCGATGGGCAAGACGGCAATGTTGTTGTATTTCGCAAAAAGTGCTGCAAGACAGGGTATTCCAGTCTGTATATACTCCCTCGAAATGGACAGCATTAGTCTTGCCGACAGGTTGATATTATCAGAAACGAGTATCGAAGCAGACAAGTACCGGAACGGATACATATCAAACGCAGAGTTTAACGAAATCGCAGGAGCGAAAAAGAGACTTTCAGAACTACCGATTTACGTAGACGACAATCCTATCGTATCAATGCGGTACATTCGCACACACTCTAAAAAAATGGCTAGGCAAGGGAAATGCGGATTGATACTTGTCGATTATCTCCAGCTTGCCGATATGAGCGAAAAAGGTAAGAACAGAGAGCAAGAAGTGGCACAGGCGAGCCGGCAGGCAAAGATAATTGCAAAAGAGCTTAATGTGCCGTTTATCCTCCTTTCTCAGCTTAATCGTGCTTGTGAGGAGCGAATGGATAAGAAACCACAACTTTCCGATCTTCGGGAATCTGGAGCCATTGAACAAGATGCTGACAAAGTAATATTTGTTTATAGACCGGAGTATTACAAGCTGGAAGACCAGCATGGAAACCCAATAGTCGGAGAAGGAGCGTTGATAATGGCAAAGCAGCGTAACGGTGCTGTCGGAGATGTAAAGTTTAGGTATAACGAAAGTCTGACACAGATATATGATTACAATAACGCCAATCCATTTTAATGGTAAATCACTAAAGAGATAAAATGCCGCTATATTTACCCCGAGGCTGGTAAAAAAATACGATAAAAAACATAAGCATGGAAACAGGTAAGGATTCGGATATGCTGTATCAAACATTAAAGCTTATCATTGACAGATGTGGCACCGATGATGTAAAGCTTTTCAAATTCTTCAATTACATCAAGACATTCCCCTCTCAGCTGGATATGGATATTGATGATACGGTGTTCAACGGAGTATGTAAAAACATAAATTAAAAAATTATTGGTGTGTGCTATGGACAAATATGGATCGATAGATCAGAACTGGTATTCTTCCGAAAACCAAAAACATGAAAGGGAGAAAGCGACAGAAGCTTTGAAACAAATGAAAGAACTAGAAAAACAATATGAAAAATCACGTACTGTGATTATTGAAAGAACACAGTACAAAGGAGTCAGGAAACGGTATTTAAAAACAAAATCATGAATAGAGAAATATTATTCAGAGGGAAGCCTATTGATAAAAAATTCGGTGAATGGGTTGAAGGATTTTATATGGAGGATTTGGATAATGGCCGGGTAAAATCGTTTATTTTTAATACCCCTTTACAGATAGAAGTAGATCCGGAAACAGTCGGACAGTTTACAGGGTTAACTGACATAAAAGGGAACAGAATTTATGAAGGTGATATATTCGAAAGTATCTGCGGAATAATAGCAGTCGTAGAGTGGGATAAAGATGCCAGATTTTTAGGGTTTACATCACAACGAAGAATACTATATGTTGGACGAGAACCTAAGGTAGAGATTATAGGCAATATCCACGACAATCCGTCACTACTCAAATAATGTCTATCACATACCCATCACATTAGTAATGTTTTGATATTCTGTTGTTTTGGGTAATGAGTATCATTCCTGATTGTTAATTTATCACATAAAAACTATTGCAGTACGAGAGTGCTGTTAAATATTATTGTCCTATGGACTTAAACAAAAAGATAGAAGACTCCATTAGAATCATCCGAAAAATGGAGAAAATGGCTTTTAAATACTCTCCAGATGGTTTCCATGTCGCATTCTCCGGAGGTAAAGATTCACAAGTTATTTATGAACTTGCAAAAATGGCAGGAGTGAAATTCAAAGCATATTTCTACAAAACATCTGTGGATCCACCAGAATTACTAAGGTTTATTCGCTCGCATTATCCCGATGTTATTTGGCTGAAACCGGAAAAGACAATGTTTCAGATGATATTACAAAAGAAGATGCTACCACTTCGGAACCGTCGATATTGTTGTGAATATTTGAAAGAAAGACGTGGATCGAATGAAGTTGTAATTATTGGGATTAGGAAAGAGGAAAGCACACGCAGGAAGAAGAGAAAAGTTTTTACGAATGACTGCAAGTTAGGATGTGATAAACCTCTATTGTCCCCGATTCTTGATTGGACAGAAAGCGATGTTTTTGGATTTCTGTCAAGTAGGAACATTCAAGTTTGCGACTTATACAAAAAAGTACACCGAATCGGGTGTATCGGATGCCCGATGAATTGTAAAAGCCAGCGCAATGGATTAAGGATGTTTCCAATGTTCAGAAGAGCATATATCAATACTATTGAGAAACTTCGTATCCTTTATGGAAAATACATGGAATTTGAGAGTGCGGAAGATGCTTTTAACTGGTGGTGCTCCGGAATATCAAAGAAAAATATCTGGCAAACAAGAAACAATTAAAATTTCCCTGGTGGGATGAAATGATATAATTATGAAAATATGGATTGTAAAGAATATTTTAATTAAATAAAATGGACGCCACCTAAATGATGACGTCCTTGCCAACTCCACTACAACAGACACCACAAAAAAACGTGTCTGCTTTATCTATTCTTACCGAGGTAGACCAATACCCTTACAGAAATAAACTCGCAGACACGTATATACGTAGTCCAACGAGCTTAGTATCTGTATTTCTTATTTTGGTCTTTTCGGTAAGTACTAAACTCAACTACAACAATTACAAAACAATATGCGCAACTCTTTGCGCATGGCAAATATAAGAATTATTCCTGAATTTAAATTAATAGAATAATGGATAAAGAACTACTAAACAAAATTCTGCCTTATTGCGGACATGGCCTGAAAGTGATATATGAAGATTATTTGTGTTGAATCGTTAAAAAATAATCCCTATGCAGAATGATTTTGATTTGTCGGAAAAATGCCGTATGTTTGTAGTGCTTATCATACTAAAGGGCGAGTAGGCTCGCCGTACTGCGGGCATTTTTTATGCCTTTAAATACACGGTTTCACAACCCCCGTGTGGAGTATTAATGTACCCACAGCCCTTTAGGTGATAAGCAGCGGGAAAGAGTGGAACCGTTTTTATATTTCTACTCATCATTTTAAATAAATTCTTAGGGATAATGCTTATCACGGAAAAGAATTTGTCAACATCGGTACAAGGTATTGATGAAGCACGTTATGGCCACGAAACGGCTAAAACTACTGTAACTATTCCTTCAATCAACGTCGAAGAACTATTGGAAATCTCTTCAACACTAAGAGGCGACGAAGCAATTATCGAGGTGTCCAACCTTGTCGAATTTAATCATGATGAACCGGATCTTGAATACGCTTTGAGGTGTGTTTGCCGGTTCTATGCGAAAGTTTCGTATCTTGTTGACAGAATGAAGCAGATATTAACCGAAGAAAAATAACCCACCATGGATGATTATGAAATTATAGAACAGTACGCTGATTACCGTATTGTTCAAAAGAAGTATAATGGGATACCATGTACTTTCCGTCATGATTATTTTGATAATTCTGTCAGAATAAAATTTGACGACAATTTTGCAAGGTGTAATGGATATAGGAATATCAAAGATATGTTCACAAAAAATCCCGACATGAAGCAATCAATTCTAGCTGCTAATTTGGGGATAATTCCCGATTGGATTCTCATAACACCCGATATGGGATTTGTAATATTGGATAAAACTAAATTGAATTAACAATGGGAAATAATATTCAGATATTTAAAAACGAACAGTTCGGTGAAATCCGTACAGTAGCAAACGAAAATAACGAGCCTTTATTTGTTGCAAATGATGTTGCAACAATGCTCGGATATGCAAATCCAAGAGATGCAATTGCTAACCATGTTGATGAAGAAGATAAAGCTACCGTCGCCATTCACGACGGCAGCCAAAACAGGAATATGGTTGTAATTACAGAATCTGGTTTTTATTCACTTGTTCTGTCTTCAAAAATAGAAAAAGCAAAAAAAGTCAAAAAATGGGTAACAAGTGAAGTGCTTCCATCTATTCGTAAAAATGGAGGTTATATAGTATCTTCTGAAGACGATACACCTGAAATTATTATGGCTCGTGCCATTTTAGTAGCACAAGAAACTATTAAGAAGAAAGACGAAAAGTTAAAACAACTCGAAGCTGAAAAAATTAAAATAATAGAAGAAACAAAACCGTGTGTAGTATTCACGGAAAGTGTAAAAGTAAGTAATACAAACATACTTGTACGTGATCTTGCAAAAATTATCACACAAAACGGGATTCCGATCGGGGCCCAACGATTATATGATTGGTTTGTTGAAAAGAAATATCTGATAAGACATAAACGCTGGAGTAAATCCAAAAACAAGTATGCTACTTACTATACCCCCACACAGGCATCATCTGAAAGAGACCTATTTTGGGTATCTGAAAGGCCTATATCTAATCCGGGAGAAACACCTTTTACAGTGTTTACTACTTATGTGACAGGGAAGGGGCAAATCTATTTTGTAAACAAATTTCTAAAACAAAAAGAATTGGTATAAACACAGAGGGGTGTAATGCCCCTCTCTAAAATTAATATGTATGAAAAAGATAAATTTCTCAGATAGATATCGGCTTACGCAAGCCGTATTGGAAGGTAGGAAGACCATGACAAGAAGAATTATAACTTGCCCCAGGGAGTTCAAGGGCAAATGGGTGGCAGGTTTTTATGTTTATAAGCGCATGTCTGATAATGCGATAATCAACTGGCCTTGTATGTATGATGATAACGAGAGTGCATTTGATGAAGGCGAGATACTTCCAAAATACAAGATTGGCGAAGTCGTTGCCATTGCGCAGAGATATTCTGAAATAGGGATAGATCCTTTCCCGTTTTGCGAAGCTGGTTGGAACAACAAAATGTTCGTTCGCTCCGACCTCATGCCCCACCACATCCGCATTACCGACGTCCGCGTAGAGCGATTGCAAGACATTTCCGATGAAGATTGCTTGAAAGAAGGTGTTGTGCAAAAGTTCGATGCGGATGGAACGCCGAGATACCGTGTTCCTTGGGAGAAACATACTTGGGCATACGCCACAGACAGCGCAAAGGACGCATATCATTTTCTCATCGATAAAGTCTACGGCAAAGCTACATGGGAATCCAACCCCTATGTATTTGTTTATGAATTTGAATTAGTAGATTAACATGATACCCTACAAAACCAGCAAAGACTACAAACGGCTCAAGGAGCTGCTTGATAAAGGAGAAAAAATAACTGTATTTTTCTTGCATAAATCAGGGTATGGAACTGAGCATAAAATACGCAAAACAGCAGAAAAGAAATATAAAGAAATGACACACTGTGACGGATATTTTATAGGCCCAATGACCATATACCCTTTCAGTCAAAAACCTTTTGAATACTACTGTGAAAAATACAATGTTGAATTTATAGAGCCAAATTTATGAAAGACCAAGTTTTGTCAATAAGTCAGATGAGACATCTAAGAGACTTAGGTGTTGATACACAGGAAGCCAGTATTATACACCTCTTTAAAGATGAAGAGGGGTATTATATAGATTATGATAAAGCAGAAGCTTTAAGGGAAGAAATCGTAGTATCAGACAGATACTACGATGCTAAAATGGAGGACTGTGACCACTCACTTAGAATGGATTACGGAGTGTTTACTCTCCAAGATTTATTAAATATTATCCCTTCCAGAATACTCTCTGAATCAAATGAAGTATTTTCTCTTAGAATAGAAAGATGTATAGATGAGTGGGGAATATACTACGGGACTACTGAAGATAGTGACGGAAGTAAACTTTCCACTCCAATTTATGGGGATACGTTACTAGAATCTGCTTATGAAATGCTTTGTTATCTTGCTGAAAATAAACTTTTAGAGAGGAGGGGGAAATGAAATATAACAACCTGTACGAAAACAAGTTATGAAAATTTGTATAATTCTAATCCATGAAATACCTTTTGTTCATGATATTATGGATAAAGTAGACCTTACAGAAAGAGGGAGTAAGGTGTATGTCAAATTTAAAGCAATTAAAAAGGAATTGCATGGTGAAAACGAAGATGATTTCAAAAAAGTTGTAGAAGCTACATGCTTCGAACAGCACAAAGAATTGCAAAATCTGGAGGGAATAGGCAAACCTGTGTTTGTATATGCCGTATCAAACAAATCACATCGCATTGTTTATTTCCGGAAAGGCATAAATCAAGTGTCAGACGGTAAAAATATATATATGTTTGATGATTTGATTTCTCGTTTTTTATCTGTTCAAACAGATAACATGAGAAGAGTTACAAATGTCGGGAATGAAATTAATGGAAAATTTTGTCCGATAAAATGCTATAAATACTAATACTTAAAGATGAGAAAAATGACTAGTATAAATCTATGTAGATGTCCTTATTGTGGATCTTATCACTACGAAATAGGATATTTTACATCCGCAGCCAATTGTAGATGTTGTGATTGCGGAAGTCTGTTTTGGTATAATTTTAGCTTGAATGCTTAAGTAAAAAGTTATGACACAGGAAGAAAGAGATATTTTATTAAAAGATTTAAGTGCAAGACTTCCATATGAAGTTAAGGTTCAACTTAGTACAAACGAGGTTGGTGTACTAAGTGGGGTAGCAAAAAGAACCTGTACTGTATTTACAAAAGGCAGGATTACTCCTCCTGATTTTTACGATGTACGTATAAATGATATTAAGCTGTATCTATTTCCATTATCTTCCATGACATATGAGCAGATAAAGGAATTTAACAGCCTTAGTGATCTGCATGTTGATATATATGAGGCGTCATCAGAATCTAAAATTTTTACGATTTGTTCTAAATCTACAATAGGTCCTGAGGACGAAACAGAATTTGTAGAAATAACCCAAGATGATATAATCTCCGCAATCGACTGGCTAAATGCCAATCATTTTGACTATCGCGGATTAATAAACAAAGGCTTAGCAATTAATGCTACTAACTTAAATATTTATTGATATGAAAAACCAAGATACTGATCCACAACTTGAATGTCTATCTAATCAGAGGCAGATTGACACAGAGTTTAACTCTATTCCTTCCGGTTATAAGAAGGGTCCTTTATGGATCAAACTTAGAGAAAGAAAACCTAGAATAGGATATCCAAACTATGTGTTAGTTAAACATGGAGAAGACGCATTTACTGCTATGCTACAACTCCATGAAGGTGAGTTGTATTGGGATGTGTATGGATGTGGATATATCTGTGTTTCAGAAAATGATTGTTGGATGGAAATACCTAGATGAAAGACAGTCACAATAAAGAAAAGAGAAGATTATTAAACCTACATTAAATAAGAGATAATAGTGGAAACAAAAGAAAACAACAAATTTAAACCATTTGATCTCGAACAAGCTAAAGCTGGTAAACCTGTTTGTACAAGAGACGGGCGTAAAGCAAGGATTATTTGTTTTGATACTAAAACATTAGGTGATTATCCTATAATAGCCCTGGTTGAAAATGCAGATAACTCAATATATGAGGCTGCATATTCCTTTTCCGATAAAGGTGAATACTTGAGAGGTAATATTCGTAATATAGACCTTGTAATACCTCTGGAAGAACATGAAGGATGGGTTAATATATATAGAAATGCTGGAATAGTGTCGGCCCGGTGTATCTACAATACAAGGGAAGAAGCTATGGAGAGTGCAGAGGAAGAGGATTATATTGATACAGTTAGAGTAGTATGGTATGAATAAAGTTGAAGACTATGAGTGAACTAAAGGATAGATTATTGAAACAACTGGAGATAGACTATTCAGAGGATGCCAGAGACTGTCTTAAAATATATGAAGCCATTAAAGAGTTAAATAAAGGGAGTATCCCTAGTGATCAATGGATGGTATTATGCAGAGTTCAACATTTAGGAACCCATATAGATCCTATGAGAGTTTATTCCCCTTCTAAAATAGGTTACGTATTCCTAAAAGGATTAGAAGAAGATAACAAGATGAAAACATTACTAATAACAGAAACAGAGGCTAGGATTATTTATTCGAATACATCCGGAGAGTTTAAGAAAAAGCTTGAAGATACCTTCGGAATAGAAAGACTTATATTGAGTTTCCAGGAACTGGTGAAGACCTATAAGGATGCATGTGAAATCACAGGATCAGTTCCTGATATAGAATGTGATGATAGTTCAGAATTAGCACGCTTAAAACTAATACAGATTTATAAAGCTTGTAATATATTAAACAATGATTGGAAACCTGGTATTTCTAAAAATGGTTTAGATATATATTACCCGTCTTTTATATGGGATAAAGGTGAATTTAAATATAAAGAAGTAGAGCATGGTACATACATTAACTATGATCCTAAATTATGTTGTGGCAAAAGAGAGGATGCTTTTTACATAGGAACTCGTTTTATTGATCTATATAGGAATTACTTACTACCAGAGTAAAATGGAAATACAGGAAATAAAGATTGAGGGGATAATATATGTAAGGAACAAATATTCCCGGGTATGTAGTGATTGTGCTGTCAGGGATAAAGTGGATTGTACTATTCTCATTCAAAGTGACCAAGTTACGCTTTGTCATCTATTTGACGGATATGCACTTAAAGTAAAGGAGGAACATGAGAAATAATAAGGATCTTATTAAAATCAGTAAAGGTCATTATACCTATAAGGGTATTCAGATAAACTGCATTGGGTATTATCCTCCGGAAAAAAGAGTGGTATGGGAAGCTGTGGATAAAGATGGTTGTGGGTTTTGCCACTCCTTTTCCTTAAAAGATACTATTAGGTTAATTGATGAAAATATTAGAATTGAATTAAAAAAGCAACTATGTTTACCACACCTTGTTTTATAAGAAAGAATACTTTGGAACTTTGTAAAAAGTTAGAAAAATTAGGATATAAACGTTCAAAGATTTTCCTTGAAGATCCATATTTATGTATTGCCACTGCGGTAAATGATAAATACCCTACATATACTACAATTACTTATGAAATGTTTGATACTAAAGATCCTTATTCAACATGGAATTGTGCTGGAAGGATTAATTGTAAAACTAATGAAGAACTCTTTTTAGCTATTGCATCACTAAGAGATGATTCAGATAAAAATCAATGGTTTGTTATGGATGTAGAAATATATACAGATTTTCCACAAGGCAGTTGGTTTATGGCAACAGATCGCAGTGGAGGAAGACATGTTGGTACACAAATAGAACCTCTATACTGTCATAAAGCTACAGTAGAAGAACTTATAGAACATTTTGGTGGTGATAATGTCGGGAGCAAATAAAATAATCCTTTAATAGAAACATTTTCGAATATGAGAAAAGCAAAAATAATAAAAGGAGACCTATGTCATATCCTGTGTGATGATGAAGTATATGTACATGAGTGAATTTATTGAGGAATTAAATGAATAACCTTATTTATCTGCCTAAATTTCATGCTGGGCAAAAGGCATATCTACATTATGGTGTTGGTTCATGTTTCCTTGTAAAAATACTAGATATATACAGATATAATGAAGAGTGGTACTATGATGTTGATGCATCATCTTATAGCCGAGGTATGAAATTAGGATACGTGAGTGAGAAATATCTTACGAAAAAAAGTTATCAAAAACCTGATTGTAGATACTCAACAAAAACGATTCAAAAACTAAATGAATAAATATGAAAGCACTTGAAATTTATAAACCTCCATTCCGGATATCAGAACCATACATATTCTCATCTAATGGTGTTATGGCATTTATGATCCTTACAAGAAACAATGAACTTATCAGGAATATTTGTGATACACTAAGCAATGAAGATACACATCTGAATTTGGGAAATATAACGTATGCAAACGATGTGTTCATACAAAAAGATAACGAAAACATATTATTATTGCGTGGATGGGGACATTTAACCGGAGGAGGAGCTTTGAACTTACCAGATAAAGAAGCTATCCAGATACAAAATGAATTTCGGGACTGGGTTATTAGCAAATTAAAGGGAAAGAAGTAGCGAGGTTAGTCCTCGCTATTACTTAGTTTGTTTCCTTCTAGGTGGTATTTTGGGAGACTTCATTCCGTCAATATGTTCAAATAGAGAGTTATCTACATGAGCCATCATAGGATCCAAGATAAAATCAATGCCTTCCCTTCTCGCTAATTTAGATGCTGGAACAAAATCAGCATCACCAGATATAAGTACAATTCTATCAACAAAATGCTTTAATGATAAAGAAGCAATATCTACCCCTATCTTCATATCTATACTTTTTTGCCTTAATTCGTAATAAACATCACTTTCTTGTAAGTCCTCTATTTTCAATGAACCAGATAATAATTCCTTTATTTTATTTGGTCTTATTTGCCAATTGCCAGAATCCTTAAGATATCCTAGTCTAAGTGCAACTTTTCTTTTTTGTTTTAAGGCTTCAAATATTTTATTCCTAAATATAGCTTCAGGACTTCTCTCAAAAACAATACATTTTTTAGAAATAGGATTATGAACTCTTTTTGAAAAAGGTACACAGTCGTAGAAAAATATACGATAAAGATAATTTTCTTTCCCAACATGTGAATGAGCTAATGTATAAATGTCATCAGCAACTTCCTCAGGAGTTTTGTTTTTTCCCTTATTATATAAATAATTATATCTTTTAATAAAAAATCCTCCGTCTATTAGAACAGCTATTTTGACTGGTGCACTAAAATTAGATTCTGGCTTATTGTTTGATTTCATATCATTATAAAAAACAAAGGCTCTTGGGTCGGCATGCTCATTATTAAACCAAAATTGGTAGAACATACGAAGCCAAGAGCATAATTATGCCACAAATATAGATTCTGGAAATATGATTTACAAACAAAAAATCCAGAAAATCATTTTATAATGGCATTTTTAACATATACGCATCAACATTGCATAAAGTTACAAAAAAGAGGGGACACAACTCCCCTCTCACACCTTCCGATATGTTCACGACTAAATATTTACGCGGCCTTACAGGCATCTTAAAGCAAACAGGGCTATTTCGCTGATATAGCTGCTTGCTGCGTTGTCGGCAATATTGATTAATATTTCAAAACTATCGGGCATAATATTTTATTTCATAGTTGCGAATGAACCCCTTGCACAATAAATAAACTACAACCGGGAACATCATTTCAGCAATATCTCCGTTTATATAACAAATTTCCTCTCCTTGTAAATTAAATCCACTACTTACCGCAATATGAACTGACAGATGGTGCAGTTCATGCGTGATCAGATTAAAGTACTTTGCCGGACTAATAGAAATTGCAAATATGACCACTGATTCCCGGTAAAAATAGTTACTGAATGCAAGACCATTATTTACATTTCCGCTTGTCAGGTTTTTATATGCATTTTTTAAATCCGATTCACTACAATTTAACCCATACAAGGCGTTCATAATTTCATCTACGTGATACCTTGTAACCGGATAAAAGGCGGTTATATTCCATTTTTTACCTTTTACGTAAATATGGAATCGTTGTCTGATCATAGAAAATCACTCCATTCTACTCCGCATCCATTGGCTACCATCGTAGCGTACCATCTTCGCATAATAGTTCCATCAGCTGCATCAGGGTCATCGATTGAATCTTTTACAAATAAAGCAAGCGATTTATCGTCTGGGAGACTAGATTTATAAAAATCTGCTCTAGCCATATTTGCAACGTACACATAATCATAAAGTGTATTATTTTCCAGTTTCACACCGTGCTTAGCGAGAAGTTCGTCAACCTGATCTTTGCTCATTGGTTCTATTGGTTCAAGCCTGCCAGTTGCGGGATTTTTTTTCTTCATTAAAGAAATTGCATAATCGCATGTCTTTTTATCAAAATGCCATCCCCTGAAACTAAGATACCGAGACATTGCTATCGGTCTGTAAAAATCGTATGTATCTAATGCTTGTTTACACATATTATTTAATATTTAAGGAGGGATGTTTCCACCCCTCCAGGTGAACCTGTTTACATAAACCGGGGATCAAATCCCTGTCCGCCGAAATTATTCCGGAACCATTGTCCGACATTTTCGCCGTAACCACCTTGGCCCATATTCTGGCCCATGCCTTGTCCAGAATTTTGACCATATCCCTGATTGCCGCTTCTTTGGCCCATTCCCTGCCCCATTTTATTGAGCAGTTTATGTCCTTTTTTCAGGAAATCCTGTAATTCTTCTGCGAATTCTCTTATTTCTTCATTCATAACATGATAATTTTAAAGTTAATTAATTGAGGAGTTCTTTCAACTCCCCTAGGTCTTCCGACGTGAACTTAATACAACCCAAGCTACCTATAAACATATCTAACAAGAAATTATGAGGCATATCTACGATGGCCTGGCCTTTTCCTACTGTAACTTTAACCATCCCTAATTGATACTCCCTAACGTCCATTTCTTCAAATAAAGAGACAAGATTATCAACCATAACATCGCTGTCTATTGTTCCGTCTTCTCCGGCAATAAACAAAAATCCGGTATCAAGCCATCTGTTGATAAGTGCATCCTTCCTGGCTAGTAAATTACTTAACCCATTTTTAAAGAAAGTGCGCGTATGTGCTTTATCCGGAAAAAGAGAATCTATTTTACTATTTCCCCAGGATTGTACTGCGGTTTTAATTTCACCTTTAAACTGGTTCAAATCCTCTTTTTTCATTTCTTGCCTCCTTTCTGTCGTTTCATTTTCTGATACTCAGAATAGGGAATATCAGAATACTTTTCCTTATATTCCTGGAAATCGTTGATCTCCTTGTCAACCTCAGTAGCAGCGGATTTTCTAAGCCTTTTTACAAGCGTCAGATGATTCTCTAGGGCATCCTTACCTTCTTTTGAGCCTTCTACCACCGGGCGCATCATTTGCATGTATTTAGCTTGAAGAATAGACATTATCATATTCTGACTTTCAATAAATTCTTCATTGTTTGTTACGATTTCAAATTCCTTGTCAGTCATTGCTGATACAATGCTTTCGATTTCGTCCCATATAGGAGTCTGGCTTTGTTGTGGTTGCTGGACCATCTGATTTTTTGCTCTTTGCATCGCTTGTTTTTTCTGCTCCAAAGCGGCCTGCATCCGCTCTATCTCCTGATATCGTTCTTCCATGTTATAGGAAGATTGGTTTAAAAGGGGATCGCTGCTTCCGTTAAAGAAAAAGTTATTTCCTGGCATGGCTATTTAGTTTTTTGTTTTCTACGTTTATAAGCTCTCTTTTGGGTGAGCATTTTAGGCTGCCGGAGTTGATCCTCCACTTGTCTGGTTGCGAAAGCAGCAATAACTTCCGATACCCGTAATAGTAGGTTCGGTAGGTACTACTACTACACCTTCAACCATTTTGCAGGTCTTGCGGTCTACATAGTTAATTCCGGCGGTGAATGCTTTTTCAATTTCACACTGAATCAGTTTATCCTGATAGGGACGGACGGCATTGCTAATCGCTACTTGTGCTTTCAGATCACACAGTTCCTTCCGGGTTTCATCGTCTTTATCACGGGTATACTTGTACAGGCCGAACAATTCAGAATTCAGACGGTTATTAACCGCGTCGATATTGTCCCGGTTGTTTTTATACAACCCAAAATCGGCGTCTACCATCGTCTTGTACAAGCTGAATTTTTCAGCAATGTCTGTTTCACGGTTTGCTGCAATAGCCTGCATAGAGCCCAGTTTTAATCCCCACATTGCATTTGTCAATTCCAAAGCATCTTCACATCCTTTTTCCCATGCTTGGAAAGAAGTAGGGGCAACACAACCATTCCCGGCCCCAGTGCCGTATGCGTTAATGTTTACATTTGCAGGAGTACTAGCACCTCCGGAGAAACCAGCTCCACCGCCTAGGATTGAACCAATACCATTGCCACGTCCCCAAAGAGCGGCAGCGCCGAGGACAGTACCGATAATACCCAAGGTAAGGCCGGCATTCGCCCGCTCTCTCGTAGAGCGACGATTTTCACCGCCTTCCTCATACACTTTCTTTTCGATAATTTCCATATAATTAAAGAATTTTGATTATTCCGGCACTATTGCCGGATATCCCAAAATTCGACATAAATAGATGTTTTGTAAAAAGTTACATTCCTATATAATAGAAGTTTGAGGACTTTAAACAGAATAAATTTCCAATAAAAAAGAAAGTTTGATATGAATCAGTCCGCACAATAATAAATCTTTGCCCACGGACTAAACAAAAAAAACTCCTTCCGGAGAATCAGAAGGAGTGTATTGAGTAGTTGCGCTTATTCTTTTTCCATTTCTATTTCAACATAATTTCTATCATATTTGCAAGCATTCCCTGTGCCCAAATCTATAGCCCAAGCAATTATATTTAAAAGATTAATACAAGAAACACCGTTAAATCTTGTGTTTAGAAAGAACGGTTCATTTTTATATCCTTCTTTTTTAGCCATCATATTCACTGATGATAGCTCTTTACCGATCTTTGTTGTAAATGTCCCATCATTTTTAGTTTCCCCTAATTTTACTCCATCTTTATAAATACCTACTTCTGGCATTTTTGCGTCAAAAGTTATGGCTTGTCGGGATCCGGTAAATAAGGTCGCACAGCTTGAAAACAACAAACAAGCACAACAAATGGATATAATCTTTTTCATACTAAATAAATTTTGATTGTTAATTGCCGCAAATATAATCAAAAAATACCCCACCCTATTTGTTAAAACATATAAAATAATTGGGATTACATTTAATTTAGATTCATTCTGATTTAAATCAAGGAAAATATTATTTATGTGAAAGGTTTTCAATGCTTGAACGTATAGCATCTACTTGTTTTTTATGCCTTCTCCTTGCAATAATATGTATATATATGTCCCGGTCTGCGTATGCCGTTATGGTAGTATCTACAATATCTTTCAATGATTTTGCTTTTACATATCTTATGAACATTGCAGAAAAAAGGTCACTTCTGAATTTTTGAGGTGTTATTTCCATGTCCCTGCGCTTTACATCATGTACATCATCGCAATAAAAATATAGCATTGCATTCTCATTGTCAAGAAGCACCCCGGCAATGAACGTGGATATTTTTGACAATATGCCAGAATTTGTATATTGTTCGCCGGATATTCGCTCAAGAGTAATGTCCAATATTTTAATATTGCCCAACTCTTTCATTATCTCATCAGGCAAATTTTGACAATCTTCTATACGGATAAGATATTCATTCCCGAAATTGTCACTTATTGGATAAGTTATTATCATTTCGAAGTAGAAGCAGGGAAATAGATATCTTTTTTGCTACGCAATTCTTCAATTTTAGACATTTTATGATCACGTAGTTTGTTGAAAAAATCAACAAGGGCTGTCGATGTATTTTTTACAACGAATGTTTGCGAATATGATTTTTTCTCTTTCATTTGGATATCTGTTTGATGATACAAATGTATAAATTCTAATCCACATAAATAGTCAACACATCTACATTTTTGCAAATAATTCTCAATTTAGAATCATTCCAAAACATCATTCTGTTTTTTCCCTATGATTTAATATGTCAGCAATTGTCTTGTGACACAACCCGGTCTGTTCCTTTATTTTATCGTATATGAAAGAACGTGGAAGCAAATGGAAAAAATCTGAATATTTTTCTGAATTTTTTAATTCTTCATATATGCTGATAACTTGTTTGTTACGCACCATCGTACTCGGCCTTTGTAATTTTTTCATAAATTTTTCTCAAAAAAGTGCAACCAATAAAAATCCTGTCCGTAAAACTCCCCGAAAGAAGTCTTACAGACAGGATGTAGTGGTGGTACGCTATATTTTTGAAGTGGGGCTTCTTTTTATATTTTGCCCCGGATAAACCGGATAATCTTTAATACTGACGGTATACTGAATGCTGCTAGTAAAATGATAAGCCACCACATTATACCGGGTACTTTGTTTTTTACAACTTCAACCGGATAGGGGACCGCGATGCTATCTGTTTGGCTTATATTTACCGTATCATGCATAAGCCTATCACGATACACAATATGATATTTGTCTCTGAAAACTGTATCGCCTTTAACAAGAACAAATACACTGTCGCGTACATAGATACTATCCCGCTTTATCTTGTCAATGTATTCTTTCTCTGTCTTTACTGTCTCTACCGGCACGTACTGAATACTCCGGCAGGAGAATATAGAAAGGGCTATCAGTATAATTATTATCCTCATTTTTCTGTTTTTTCTTCTATGTCAATAATATCAGACTTCCGCCTGAAAAATTTAAAAATATCGACCTTTACATGCCGACCGTGAGCTTCAAAGTAATTCCCATAACAGGAATTTATCTCAAACCCGTATATGACCAACAGGACAATAGAAGGAAGCAGCGGAATGTCAAAAGGTTCTCCAAATGTCTTCCCTATAGCTCCGGCAAGAAGAATCCAGCATAAGTAATCTACCATTTTGTTGATAGTCCTTCTCCCAGCCCGTGAAAACCGGATTCTTTCACCCCTTTTCTTGGATGCCGCTATCCCAAACCTCAGGTCTACGATAATTAATATCAGTGCAAGCAACATGAACCATTTTAAAGGTTCGATAAAATCCATAAAACCACTCATGAATACTGATACCATTGCCGAAATTGTGTTTCTTTCACTCATAATCTTAATTTAAATGTGGTACTTCTATCCCCTCCCGAAACATTGTTATAAACAATATTTTTTATAGTTCTCGACAAACTCCTTTACGGTCCCTCTGCCTAATGGCGTATTGTAATATTGTTTCCAGTATTCACCCATCGCCCAAACATCCTTATTCGAAGGTAATGCCTCCTTTACACGCAAATAATGTATGCGGGTCATACAGATCATCAGCTTTTTGTTATCTACAAGCATTTCAGGTTCCAAAGTTACAACACTGGATGCTTTCATTACTTTCCCCATTAGTTCCGGTTTATGCCGGAGAAAATTAACCACAATATCATTGAAGGTTGCCGGCTCCATCTGCCCATATCCTAAAGCCGGACCACCGCCAATTTGCCGGGTGTACTTAAAATTGCTTTCCTGAGCAAACGTCCCCATGATAAGATCTCTTGCATTGTCAGAGTACAAGCCTGTTTCTTTCAGCGTTTCGGTTATTAACCTTCTCCATTCCTCTTTGTTCATATTGTTTTATATTTCTAAATTATTCTTTTGTATTCTCAAAAAAAACTTTGTAAATTTGCAACATAAGATTGACTTGGGGTTGCTTGGGAAATATTTATAGAGGTCGCGAGGGCGGCCTCTTTTTTATTTGTTTTTGATTGCAGAGATAATAGCGTTTTTAATAAAAACATGCCAGGTTGAATCCATTATTGAGGCTTTGAATAATTCTGTCTCATTTTCATTCATATCCACCGGTTCCCCGTCGAATATCTTTTTTGCAATTTCATGCATTTCGATTGTGTTTGTGCACACATACACAGCATTTCCGATAAGTTGATGAATGCCTTTATTTTGGTTCTCTTCCAGCAATTGAATATAATTATTACCTAACATATCAACTGCAACTACGTCTTTTGGGTCAAAACTATATTTCATCTTTGGTCATTATAATGAGGTGATTGTTGAGGTGATTTTTTCATGAAATTCGGATATCAGCGGCATCACCAGGGTCAGGAATCCCGTATCAATAAAAGCTCCGTTAATATCCTCGAAATCCTGCTCTTTTGTATTATAATGAATTGTTACGTTCATGTACCTTTGATTTACATTCTTTTGTACATACCCTTGTAGTGTTGCCGAAATAATTTCGGGTTCTGTTCCTTTTGCAAATTCTGCTCCCAAAGAAACATTGATACCTTGTACCGTTTCTTCAGCT